>Ga0310695_10001301_pt1 | contig 59918 bp, 36 predicted proteins | sample RumenRJG_04DNA_FD_203882 | JGI IMG/M metagenome (GOLD analysis project Ga0310695, IMG submission 203882) | Bovine rumen microbial communities from Lethbridge, Alberta, Canada - RJG_04 (v2) (version 2) | ecosystem: Host-associated > Mammals > Digestive system > Stomach > Rumen | place: Canada...
GTTCGTTGTTGGAGCCGCTATATATATAGGCGGCTCCAACAACAAACAGACATCTTATCGCGGCCACACATTTGTCAAGACGTTCTTTCATTGTCTGTAGGAAAGCCGGAAATGCAAAAGAAAAGTCGACTTTTCCTTTGTGTTTCTTACATTTATTCGTACCTTTGCGGCCATGAAAGAGAAAAGACCCCTGATACTGATAGCCAACGATGACGGCTATCAGGCGAAAGGCATTAACTGCCTTATCGACATGCTTCACGACATGGCTGACCTCATTGTGTGTGCCCCCGACGCCGGCCGTTCTGGCTTTGCCTGCGCGTTCTCGGCCACGAAACCGCTGCGTTTGGAAAAAGTCCGAGAAGAAGAGGGCTTGCAGGTGTGGTGGTGCAATGGCACGCCGGTGGACTGCGTGAAGATGGCCCTGCATTGCATCTGTCCGCGTCGGCCCGACATGATTGTGGGTGGCATCAACCACGGCGACAATGCTTCGGTGAACACCCACTACAGCGGCACGATGGGCGTGGTAATGGAAGGATGCATGAAATACATCCCCTCGGTGGCTTTCTCGCTCTGCGACTTTCGTGCCGATGCCGACTTTGAACCTATGCGCGACATCGTGCGGAAGGTGACGGCTCGTGTGCTACAGGAGGGACTGCCGCGTGGCGTGTGCCTGAACGTGAACTACCCGTTGGTGGATGAGGTGAAAGGCGTGCGCGTCTGCCGGATGGCCTATGGAAGCTGGGGCAAGGAGGTGGTGAAATGCCATCATCCGCGCGGCTACGACTACTACTGGATGGTGGGCGAATACAGCAACGATGAGCCCGCCGACGATACCACCGACAACTGGGCGCTGGCTCATGGCTACATTGCCATCACGCCCACACGGATGGACGTCACCTCGTATGAAATGTTGGAACAGATGAACGGATGGTTCAATGAACCAAAGAACAGCTAACTCTTCAGCCGAATGAAATACTACCTGATAGTCGGTGAAGCCAGTGGCGACCTGCATGCCTCCCATCTGATGCGGTCGCTGAAGAAGGAAGACCCAGAGGCGGAGTTCCGCTTCTTTGGGGGCGACTTGATGGCTACTGAAGGAGGGACACTGGTCAGGCATTATCGCGAACTGGCCTATATGGGTTTCATACCTGTGCTGATGCATCTGCCCACCATCCTGAAGGCGCAGAAGGAATGTGTCGCCGACATCCGCCAGTGGCAGCCCGACGTGGTGATTCTGGTGGACTATCCAGGGTTTAACCTGAGGGTGGCAAAGGAGTTGTCGAGGAGCGAAGAGCTCCCCGCTCCTCGAATCTACTATTACATCTCACCAAAGATTTGGGCATGGAAGGAGTGGCGCATCAAGAGCATCAGGCGCTATGTGGATGAATTGTTTTCCATCCTGCCCTTCGAGGTGGACTTCTTCGAGAAGAAGCACCGTTATCCCATCCATTATGTGGGCAATCCCACTGCTGATGAGGTGAGGGAGTTCCTTGCTTCGAGGAGTGAGGAGCGGGGATCGAGGAGCGAGAATGATCAGAGGGTTCAGCAATCGTCGCTTCCCACTCCCCGAAGAATTATAGCCTTGCTGGCTGGTTCGCGTCGCCAAGAGATTAAGGACAACCTGCCGGCGATGCTGAAAGCCACGGAGGGGTATAGTGGTTACGACATTGTAGTGGCTGGGGCACCAGGCATTGAGGAGGCATATTACGAGCAGTTCTTGAAGGGCTATGAGGTGCGTATCGTTTTCGGAAAGACCTACGAACTGCTGAGCGAAGCCACGATGGCTGTGGTGACCAGCGGCACGGCCACGCTGGAGACGGCTCTTTTCGGCGTGCCGCAGGTGGTGTGCTATAAGACACCCGTGCCTCGGCTTATCCGCTTTGCCTTCAACCATATCATCCATTGTAAGTATATCTCGCTGGTGAACCTTATTGCCGACGAGGAGGTGGTGCCGGAACTCATGGCCGACCGCTTCTCGGTGGAGAATATCCGTGAAGAACTGAGCCGCATCGCACCTGGGACGGAAGGCCGGCAGCGTATGCTTGAGGGCTACCACCGAGTGCGACAGGCTTTAGGCGACCGGCGGGCACCTGAGGAGGCCGCACGGATTATGGTGGGACTTTTAGGCGATTTCGGACGGCGGAACCGTCCGACACACTAACGGGAAATTACTACTTTTCGTTTGCCGACAATGTAGATACCGGGGGAACGCAAGGCGCGTTCCTCTATTTTTATACCTTGAAGGGTATAGCATCCTGCGGCTTCTGTCCCTTGCAGCACAGACTCGCTACAAGGGGAGACAATGCCAGTCGAGACGTTCAGCGGCGCACTCTTGGCGGCATTGACTACCTGCCCCGTCTCCGTATTGACGAGCATGGCCACAACGTGGTATCGCGCACCGCTCTGAAGCAGCGCGGCAGGAATGGTCAGCCGTTGGCTGAAATGCTGCGTTTCCAGGCTTGCCAAGGGACTGGCGATGCTGCCACTAATGCCGTTTTCCACCCCCTCCACCGCAACAGCTACGTGGTTGTAGTCCACTTTCATCCATCGTTCGCCATAGACATACTCGTCCATGTCGGGGTCGTACCACGTGCGGTCCATGAACTCATTGCATTGCAGCCACTTTTGCGTTTCGCCCGACAGACCGTCGGCTGTAGCCACAACGACGAGGGCATGGTGTGCCTCCGGGTCGCTGTAGTAGAAGGTTGTCGCCACATCGCAGTCGATACTACCCGGGGCATCGTCGGCCCATTGTGCCGTCACGTTTACATCAGCCACGGCTTTCTGGCTCAAGGCTTGCTCCACAATGGCGTCGGTCTGGAAGTGCATCTGAAGTGTATAGCCCATGTAGGGGTCGCATTTGTAGAAGCGGTCGACGGTGGCTGCGGGGAAACCGCCGAGGGCACTTGTCACGCTGCGCCGGAATTGGCTGCCGTCGTAGGCGGCAATGGTCATCGGGTCGTCGTTGTGTACGGCAATGCCGATGAATCGTTCTCCAAACGCCTCCTCTAAAAGTTCCATGCCCACCGTGCCTCTTGGACAGTTAGGACACCACGTGCCGGTGAACTCCTCCATTACCGTACGCTTTGTTCCTAACTGGTCTACAACCAAGATGGGCTTGCCTTCCGCTTTTCCGCCAACATCCTTACCGTTGATGGAGAGGATTGTCAGGCCCAGCTCATGCCATGTGGCATCCTCGTGGCAAGTGATGGTGACGGGCAGTGTCGGCGTCGCTTCCAGTTCTGTGACTGGTTGTGGGAACTCGTATTCCATCTCCCACGCGGCTGTTTCGTCGATGGTCCATTGGTAAGTGATCTTTTGCAGCCCCTCTATGCCGTCGTTTCGGATGGGGATGTCTACTGTGTAGGGCTCGTCTTTCACCACGATCAGCCCCTCGGGGATGAGAGCCGTGGCTCCCGTCTCAGGCAGGTTAGGGTTGCTGATGAGCAGCTGCATGGCAATGGGGCCGCAAGTGTTCTCTACGCTTTTCCAATCGTAAAGATTGGCGTTGGCAGCATTTGTCGATTCTCCCGATGCCATCATCTGGCAGGGTGTGAAAGTCCCTGTATCAGGCATTGTGATGCAGAACCCTATGTACATGTTGGCATAGGCGTTGCCAGACTGCAGCAGGTCGATAGGTTCATCGAGCATGACAACCGTTGGCTCTCCATCGTTGTTGACATCTTTCAATTCGCTTGCGGGCACTTCTGCGTTGAGTAGATTGTAGCCCGCCGATTGTCTTGACGATGCCCACACCTTCGCGGCCGTCACGGAAGTCTTGTCGCTGATATAGAATCGGATTCCGTGTAGCTTGGCACCCACCGTGACGGTGTTCTTCGCAGTCAGACGGATGCCCATCACATTGTTGCCGGGAGCCAGCTCGCCCACCTCTTGTAAGCCCATCGGCGATGTCCAATAGCCCCACCACTGCTGGACTTCCTGCGCTTGGACGTTTGTGGACATGAGGGCAAGTAGCATGCAGGAGCAAATGCAGATACGTTCTGTCAGTTTCATAATGTTTCTTGTCATAACGATCCAAAAGGGATTTATGCCCGCAAAAATACAACTAATTTTTCCGTTTCCCATGCTTTTTCACTCAAATTTTACACTTTTTGCGAAAAATGCCTGGTACTTCTACGATTTTCATCGGTGAAAGCTGTCGCGGTATTGTTTCGCTGACATGCCGGTGACGCGCTTGAAATAGCGGTAGAAGGATGTGGGCTCACAAAAGCCGAGCATGTAGGCCTACGCAGCGAGCAATATTGATCTTCGCTGCGTAGGCTATTTTGTTGGGCCGTGAAAGGTAGGGTGGGGTGAGCTTTTAGGGCAAATTGTATAAAAAGTTACCCCGTTCGTAGACATTTTTTTATTAAAATGGATATTTAAATATAACTATAAAAAGCCCTCACAAATTAATAAATCATAATTTTTTTGTCGATTTAGTATTCTGTCCATTGTCATTTCATCTGTTTTGTTTATATTTGCACCATTCAAAACAATCACCGCCGTAGGGGCGGACCAGCGTTTCCACCCATCGTGGCATCGCACCTATCTGAAATCCATCATCACCTAAGTTAGCTACATATTTCGAAATGACTAACCGATTCATCATAAAAAGACTGTCGTTGGCCTTCGTCGTGTGGCTCATGGCGCTGACAGCGGTCGTGGGTCAGACAAAAGTCGAGGGCGTTGTCGTGGCGCAGGAAGACAACGAGCCCGTCATTGGAGCCACCGTGATGGTGGAGGGCGAGAAGACGGGCACAACCACCGATCTCGACGGGCACTTTACGATAGAAGTGCCAGCAGGCAAGAAACTCGTCATCAGCTATGTGGGTATGACCACGCAGACCCTCGTGCCGAAATCCCAGATGCAGGTGGTGCTCGTGAGCGATGCCATCATGGTGGAGGAGGTCGTGGTGACAGGTATGCAGAAGATGGATAAGCGCCTGTTCACGGGTTCTTCGACAAAGGTCAGCGCGCAGGATGCGAAAATCGACGGTGTCGCTGATGCCAGCCGTGCCCTTGAAGGCCGTGCTGCCGGTGTGAGCGTGCAGAACGTCAGCGGTACGTTTGGTGCTGCGCCTAAAATCCGTGTACGCGGTGCCACCAGTATCTACGGCTCCTCGAAACCGCTTTGGGTGGTGGATGGCGTCATTATGGAAGACATTGTGGAGGTGTCGGCCGACGATCTTGCTTCGGGCGATGCCAACACGCTCATCTCGAGCGCCATTGCCGGACTGAATTCCGACGACATTGAGTCGTTCCAGATCTTGAAAGACGGTTCGGCCACTTCCATCTATGGTGCACGTGCCATGGCGGGTGTGATTGTGGTCACGACGAAGAAAGGAACGGCGGGCCAGAACCGCATCAACTACACTGGCGAGTACACCATAAGGCTCAAGCCGTCGTATAGCACATTTAATATCATGAACTCGCAAGACCAGATGTCGGTCTATCAAGAACTGCAGCAGAAGGGCTACCTGAACTATGCCGAGACTGCCAACGCCTCAGAAACGGGCATCTACGGCAAGATGTACCAGCTGTTCTCGCAATACGACGCTGTGACGGGAACGTTCGCACTGGAGAACACCCCAGCCGCCAAGGCTGCCTACCTGCGTGCCGCCGAGTATAGGAACACCGACTGGTTTGACCTGCTTTTCAGCAATAGCCTGCAGCATACGCACTCCGTATCGATGTCAGGTGGTTCCGACAAGGCGCAGTACTACGCCTCGGTCAGTGCGATGATGGACCCTGGATGGACCAAGAAGAGTTCTGTGGAGCGCTACACTGCCAACATGAACGCCAATTTCAACATTTCGAAAAAGGTGACCTTTGGCGTCATCAGTAGTGCGTCCTACCGCGGACAGGAGGCTCCTGGCACGTTGAGCCAGGTGACCGACCCCGTGGCAGGCACGGTGAGCCGTTCGTTCGACATCAACCCCTATTCGTATGCGCTGAACTCGTCGCGTACGCTCGACCCCTATGAGTTTTATACGCGCAACTATGCGCCGTTCAATATCTTCCATGAGTTGGACAACAACTACATCGACCTTCGCGTCACCGACTTCCGCTTGCAGGGCAAACTGACCTACAAGCCCATCACGAAAGTGGAGCTGACAGCCTTGGGAGCCGTGAAGTATTCCACCACGATGCAGGAGCACAAAATTCTGGACGAGTCGAATCAGGCAATGGCCTACCGGGCGATGGACACCTCTACCATTCGCGAGCAGAATCGCTATCTCTATCGCGACCCCGACGACATTTTTGCCCTCCCCATCAGCATCCTGCCACAGGGTGGCATTCTGGAACGCACGGACAATAGCATGTTTGGCTACGACTTCCGCGGGTCGGTTTCCTACAACGACGTGTTCCACGACACGCATATCGTCAATGCCTACGGGGGCATGGAGTTGAACTATGTGAACCGCCACATGCACTGGGACCGCGACTGGGGACTCTTGTTCGACGACGGCGAGATTTCTGCCTTCAGCTATCTGGCTTTCAAACAGATGGCCGAGCGCAACAATGCCTACTATACGTTGGCAAACACCCGCGAGCGCAGTGCCGCCTTCTTCGCCAATGCCACCTATTCGTACAAGGGCCGCTATACGGTGAACGGCACCTTCCGCTATGAGGGAACCAACCGCCTGGGGCGTTCGCGTTCCGCCCGATGGTTGCCCACGTGGAATATCTCGTCGGCCTGGAATGTCCATGAGGAAGGATGGTTTGAGCGGCTCAAGCCCTTGTCGCACCTGATGCTGAAAGTTTCCTATTCGCTGACCGCCGACCGCGGTCCGGCCAGCGTCACCAACTCCACCGATATCTATGGGCCCTACAACCCGTGGCGTCCCTTCACCACGGTGAAAGAGACAGGCAACGAACTCCTGCAGCCTGCCAATCCAGAGTTGACCTATGAGAAGAAGCACGAGCTGAACCTCGGCTTCGAGGCTGGGCTGATGGACAACCGCATCAATGTGTCGTTCGACTGGTATAAGCGCAACAATTTCGACCTCATCGGTCCGATGCTGAGTGCCGGCTATGCAGGTGGCCTGCAGCAATATGCCAACATCGCTGAGATGAAGTCGAGCGGTGTGGAGGTGAGCGTCTCAACGGTGAACATCCGCAAGAAAGACTTCTCGTGGACCACCAGTTTCATCTATTCGCACACTTCCAACGAGGTGACGAAACTGCGCTCTGCTGAGCGGCTCATCGACCTGGTGTCGGGATCGGGCTTCACCTTGGAGGGCTATCCCGTCAGGAGCATCTTCTCCATCCCCTTTGCGGGGTTGAACAAAGAAGGCTTGCCCACGTTCATGGTGAATGGGCAGCGCACTGTCACGGGCATCTATTTCCAGGAGACCGACCCCGAACAGCTGCGATTCCTGGAGTATTCGGGCAGCGCCGACCCCACCGACATGGGTTCGCTGGGCAATGTCTTCAAGTGGAAAGGTCTGACGCTGAATGTGTTCCTGACCTACTCCTTCGGCAATGTCATCCGTCTGGATGCTGCTTTCTCCAACCGCTACAACGACCTGCGGGCCATGCCTAAGGAGTTTCGCAACCGTTGGACGGTGCCTGGCGACGAGGCAAAGACCGACATCCCCGTGATAGCCAGCCAGCGGCAGAACCGCAACGACACCAATCTGGGCTTTGCCTACAGTGCCTACAACTTCTCAACGGCGCGCATCGCCAAGGGCGACTTCGTGCGTATGAAGGAAATCTCACTGGGCTATGACTTCCCCAAGTCGTGGTTGTCGAAGTTTGGTTTCCAGACTTTGGGCATCAAGCTTCAGGCCACCAACCTCTTCCTGCTCTATGCCGACAAGAAGCTGAACGGCCAAGATCCAGAGTTCACCAATGCTGGTGGTGTGGCCGTTCCTATGCCGAAGCAGTTCACCTGTACGCTTCGTTTTGGACTGTGATTCTTCATGACAACGGATTCATCGAATAGTAAGATAGTTTATGAGTATGACATATATAAATAAGGTATTGGCAAAGGGAAGCGGCTTCCTGTTGTTGTCTGTCGCTGCATTCCTCCTCAGTGGTTGCGACAGCTATCTCGACGAGCTGCCCGACAACCGCACGGAGTTGACCTCAGAAAAGAAAATACAAGGCTTGCTCACATCGGCCTATCTGAGCAACGACCCGTTGTATGTGGCTGAGCTGATGTCGGACAATATGGACAGCTACGGCCCCACGAATCCCAACACCAACCGTTTCTCCGACCAAGTGTACAACTGGCAGGACGTCACAGAGAGCGACAACCAGAGTCCAGAGCGGTTCTGGGAAGACTGCTATGTGCGCATCGCCACAGCCAACAAGGCGCTGGAGGCCATCGACGAGATGGGAGGGGCTACCACAGAGACACTGCGCGCCTGCCGTGGCGAGGCCTTGCTGTGTCGCGCCTATGCCCATTTCATGCTGGCCAACCTGTTCTGCATGGCCTACAACAAAGAAACGAGTGCGACAGATCTGGGCATCGCTTATATGACGCATTCTTCGGAAACACTCGACGAGAATCCCTCGCGTGGCAACGTGAAGCAGGTGTACGAGCAAATAGAAAAAGACATTCTCGAGGCGCTGCCGCTGGTCACGTCAAACTACAGTGTGCCGAAATACCATTTCACGCCCAAGTCCGCCTATGCCTTCGCCTGTCGTTTCTACCTCTATTATGAGCAGTGGGACAAGGCCATCGAGTATGCCAACCTCTGCCTGGGCAGCACACCTGAGACCATGCTGCGCGACTGGTCCTACATGGCCACGATGACGCAAGACTACACTGCCATCACGCAGCACTACATCGATGCGTCGCTCAATGCCAACCTGTTGCTGCTCACGAGCTATTCATACATGGGCATCGTCTTCGGACCTTACCGTTTCCTCTCGCGCTACAGTCATGGCAAGTATCTGGCCCGTCATGAGGATGGTGAAGCCGACAATATATGGGGCAGTGCGCCGCTCTATCAAGAGATGAGTACCTATGCGGCCACCAACCTCGACAAGACCATTTTCTGGAAACTGCCCTATATGTTTGAATACTACGACGCCGTGGCCGGTACGGGCTACTACCGCACCGTCTATCCCGCTTTCACCAGCGATGAGACGCTGCTCAACCGCGCAGAGGCTTACGTGCTGACAGGGCAGTATGAGAAGGCCGCCGCCGACCTGACCCTGTGGATGCAGAACTTCGTGCAGACCACTTTGGTGCTCACACCACAGCTGATACAGGATTTCTACAATGCCATCGACTACAGCTACAGCGACGAGCGGGGCATAGAGTCGACCATCAAGAAACATCTCAACCCGAAGTTCGACATCGGCGAGGAGGGTGGCATGAAGGAAGCCATGCTGCAATGCGTTTTGGGCTTCCGCCGCATTGAGACGCTGCAGATGGGGCAGCGGTGGTACGACGTGAAGCGCTATGGCATAGAAATCGTGCGCCGCATCATCAATGCGATGGGCGAACCTGAGGAGCGAACCGATGTGCTGAAGCAGGACGACCCCCGACGTGCCGTCCAGATTCCGCTCAAGCCGCGTGCCGCAGGTGTGGTGCCCAATCCAAGAAAATAGGAGTTTTGAGTTAGGAGAAATACAGAGAGTATGAAGGATAAAATACAGATATTGCTGCTATTGCTGGCATTGACATGGGTGTCGTGTTCGGAAGAGGAACTCAGTTCCGAGAGCGTCATCACAATCGACCAGGAGGACTACACACCGTTCGACTACTGGTTGGAGCGCAACTATGTGGCTCCGTATAACATACAGTTCAAGTACCGCTACGAGGACAACGAGTCGGACATGAACTACTACACCATTCCTGCACGCTACGAGGCAGCGGTGAAACTGGCGCACATCGTGAAGTATATGTGCCTGGAGAGCTACGACGAGGTGGGAGGCATTGCGTTCACACGCGCCTATTTCCCCAAGCTCATTTTCACCATCGGCGAGTGGGAGTACGAGAACAACGGCACGTACATCCTTGGCACGGCCGAGGGTGGAAAGAAAATACTGCTCTCAGGTGCCAACTATATTGACCAGTATGTGAAGGATGCCGACGAACTGAACCGCTACTACCTGAAGACCATCCATCATGAGTTCACCCACATTATGAACCAGACGGTGAACTATTCGGCCGACTTCCAGCTCATCACGGGGTCTGGCTACGTGGCCGACAAATGGAGCGAACCGCCCTACAACACCGACTTTCTGACTCGGGGCTTCATCACTGCCTATGCGCAGCATTCGCCCGATGAGGATTTTGCTGAGATGCTTTCCACGTTTGTCTGCAATTCGCCTGAGCGTTGGGCCTATTGGATGGGCTTGGCAGGAACGGAAGGCGAACGCCTGATCATGACGAAGTTCGACTTGGTGAATCGCTACATGAACGACAGCTTCGGCATCGACCTCGTGCAGCTGCGGAATGTCGTGCAGCGCCGCCAGCTGGACATCACGATGGGGCGTATCGACTTGGAGAGTCTGGAATAGAAAAGAAAACGTATTCGACGAAATTAGTTCAAAAAACATGATAACAATATATCGTTTACTGCCCATGCATGGAGAAGAGCTGAGGTGCGCTTCGGCAAGACCGAAACGCACAGGACCTCTTGTCGTTTGCTGTTTCGTGGCCATCTTGGCCGTCTTTACTTCTTGTCTGAAAGAACAGGACGACTATTTCCCAGAGTCGCCTTCAGAGCGCATGGCCAGCACGATGGAACGCGTGCATACCCTCCTGTGCAATGCCGAATACGGGTGGGAGTTTGAATACTATCCTGGCAGCAGTATGGACTATGGCGGCATCGTCTATACCGTGAAGTTCGACAAGCTGACGGCCGAAGTGGCATGTTCGCTGGTGCCCGACAGCACCTATACCTCTTATTACAGGATGACCAACGACAATGGGCCGGTGCTGACATTCGACACCTACAACCCGCTGCTGCACTATTTCTCCACGCCCAGCGCCTCTGAGTATGAGGCCAAGGGGGGCGAGTTTGAATTTGTTGTCGACAGCATTGCCGACGACCTGATCGTGCTCTACGGCAAGAAGACGCGCAACACCATGTATCTGCGCCGTCTCACGGCTCCTGCAGCAGAATATACGGCCAAGGCCATCCACGTCTACGACAACTTCGTGGAGCGCATCTCAGGCACGATAGGCAACGTTGAGGCCGAGGGCGTTTTCAACTTGAGCAACAAGCATCTGACGCTGGTGGCTGGTTCCGACACCATCCGGAATGCGTTCTCCTTCACCGACTATGGCATCCATTTCTATCGGCCCATGACGATTGGAGGAGTGAAAGTGCAGTCGTTTGCCTACGATGCCGATGCGCGTATGCTCACTTGCTTGGACAAGGGCGCTGAGCAAATCAGCGTGCAGGGCATACCGTTCGACGAGAAGAAGATGGCGCTGAAGGACTACGAGGGCAACTATGCCCTGCGCTTCTCTGGCGGCGACCGTACGCAGCGCGTGCGCATCGACCTCAACCGCCTCGACGGTACGCTCGTCCTGAGCGGACTGAGTCCTAAGTACCACCTGCAGCTGACATACGATTACGATACAGGCAACCTGAAACTCACCCCGCAGGTGGTGGGCGAAATCAATGGACGGACGGTCTATTTCGTGACCTATTCCTCTGAAACGGGCAGTGTGTGGCTTTCTGACGATGCCTCGTTCACCATCAAGTGGAACGGCAACAAGGTCTATTCCGTGTTCAACTTCGAGCCCACCAACCCGCAGCTGTATAATTGCGACTCTGCACTCCTCGTGCTGGTCTATACCAACGACGACGGCAACCTGACGGCTACCGTGATGGACGATGGAGCCTGGTACACGGCGGGTTCTCCGCTCATTGCCAACATCAAGTCGCTGTCGAAGATGAGAAACTAAGCCATCGTCGGGGTGGCATAGCCGCCTGGACAGGAACAAACGAAGAAACTGAAGGATATGAAAGATAGAGTATTGACATGGATACTGCTGATGGCCACATTTGTCTTTTCCGCTTGTGGGGGTGACGATGCTGTGCCCAACGCTGTTGAGAGCATCACCATCGTGAAGAGCGACCTGATCTTCGAACCGGCTGGTCGTACAGGGTCGGTGGAAGTCTTGGCCAAGGGCCCCGTTACCGTAGAACTGCAGAGCGACTGGTGTTCGGCATCGGTCAACGGCAATGTGGTCAGCGTGACGGTAGCCGACAACAACTCCTTCGAGGGGCGCACGGCACTGATGACGCTCAGGGCCGACGGCGCAGCGCGGCGGCTGCCCATTCAGCAGCGCGGAATGGCCTTGGGTTCGCTGCCTGTGAACAGTCATCATTCGCCCAATAGCGGTGAGCGGTTCGCACTTTACATCCGCCACGACCTGCCCGTCACGCTGACATGCGATGACGATTGGATACATCCAGAGATGGTTGGCGACAGCTTGGTGATCACCATTGAGAAGAATCCCAATCTTTACCTGCGTCGAAGCGTCGTGGGCTTCGAATGTGCCGGCTACGAGGACGAGCTGACCATCACGCAGTACGACTTCGAATACATCCTTGGCACCTATTTCATGGCTGGCACTGGTCAGGGTGGCGTGACGCAAGGGTTCCGCTTCAACTTCCGAAAGGTGGACAACGACTATTTCATCAACTTCTTCACCGTCGATCAGTGGGCCGACCGCAATGTGCCGGTCGAGTTCGACGAAGGGCTGTGTGAGATCACGTTCCACTCGGCAACGAATATCTACGAGAAGGGTACCGACCGCGACATCATCTACTTCTTCCAGGAAGACGGCACTGTGGCCAATACGCCAGGAGCCACGATGAAGGCGCTCATCTACTATAACCCCTTCCAGCAGACCCATTATGCTGCACTCGAGGATGGCGGCACGTGGGGCGGCGACCCGCTCGTGGGCTTGCTCATCTATACCATCCGCGGCGGAGGCATGGTGCAGACGGCGCTCGCGCAGCTGCTCGATCCCTATCTGCTCTGGTTGGGGTCGGAGGAGAATATACGTTAGGAACATGCCGTGCGGTCCGACCGTATGGCACAGAACGAACAAAGAATATTACGACATATGAAGAGGATCAGTTTCCTGTTTCTGCTAATGCTGCTGGCAGCCGTGTCTGCTCATGGGCAATACCAGCGGTGGTGGGGCTACTACGATGAAGGTATGGCCACCACGGCAGCGGGTACGGGCGTCAGCGAGACCTACCATTGTGCTGTCTATGTGTCCGGCTCGCAGGCCTTGCTCAGCGGCGCCACCCTTCATGGCATCCGATTCTACCTGCGCGACAAGACCAACATCAGCGACGTGCAGGTGTGGCTTTCGAAAACGCAGTTCCGACGCACGTCGCAGCCCGACATCCTTGTGGTGGATGTGCCGCAGACGTCGCTGAAGGACATGGATCACGATGGGGCGATGACGGAGGTGACATTGCCCGAAACCTACACGATGGGCAGCACGGAGGGCATCTATGTGGGCTATTCGTTCAAGGTGAACAAGGCTTCAGCCGATGCCGACAAGAACCCCATCGTCTACACGAAAGAAATATCCAGGTCGCAGGCGTTCTATGTGCTGACCTCGAAGAGCATCATGTCGTGGAACAACCTGAACACGACGTATGGCGGTTCGCTGGCCCTCCAGGTGCTGGTCAGCAACCCGTCGTTGCCCGCCCATGCGGTGGCAGTGGGCGATGCTGAGCCGGCCACCTATCTGAAGGGTCATACGTTCGCCGCCCGTGCCTTCATGGCGTCGATGGGCTTTGCCGTGGTCAATGATGTGGACTATGAAGTCCTGATCGATGGGCAGACGGTCGCCCAGCGCCATTACGCGTTGCCCCAATCGCTTCGCGAACCCAATGCTAAGGCGGAGCTTCCTGTGGAAATACCCATGCCCGCAGCCAATGGGGTGGGAGAGTGGACGGTCAGACTGACCCAAGTGAACGGCCAGCCCAACGAGGAAACAGAGATGAACGCCACATCGGCCCGTCTGATGACGGTCGACCAGTTGGCTGAGCGCCGATCTGTGGTGGAGGAGTACACAGGCACTTGGTGCACCAACTGCCCACGTGGCATGGTGGGACTGCAGAACATGGAGCGCGACTTTGGCGAACGGTTCATCGGCATCGCCATCCACACCCAGCCCGATCCGATGGTCGTTCCGGCTTTCAGTCAGCTTGTGGCCTCGATTCCTGGTGGCGTGCCCAAGTGTCAGATGGACCGCAAGATTTGGTGCGACCCCTATCTGGGCGATATCCTCACAGACAAGCACTATCATGCCAGCACCACCCTGCAGCGCTTCCTGGACGTCTATAGCGAGGCCGACCTCTCCCTGAAGGCTCAATGGACCGACGACGCGCAGACCGCCATCAGCTACACAGCCACCACCACGTTCCACATCGACTCGTCGCAAGCCGACTACAGGCTGGCTTTCGTACTGACCGCCGACGCTCTGACCGGCACGGGCAGGGAATGGTATCAGGTGAACGGCGATTCGGGCAGCAACGAGTTTCCCGACGCGGATATGGACCCGTTCCGCAATGCCCCCAACCCTGTGACCGATATGGAGTACAACCATGTGGCCATTGGTGCAACGGAAGTTTCCAGTGGCATCAGCGGCAGCATCCAGGCTCCCCTGGTCAGCGGGCAGGCGCAAACCTATCGCGGCTCCTTCAGCATTGCCGGCAATAGCCTGGTGCAGGACAAGACGAGGCTGCATGCCATCGTGCTGCTGCTCAACACGCAGACGGGCGAGATTGTCAATGCTGCAAAGGCTGCAATCGCAGCAGGCAGCGGCGCTGCAACGGGGATTGACTACGCGGCCACGCAGTCGATGCTTGCTCGACAAGAGAGCCAGGCTGTCTACGACCTGCAGGGGCGCCGCCTCTCATCGCTCACCTCTCACCCCTCACCCCTCACCCCTCACCCCTCACCACTTAATAAAGGTATTTACATCGTCAATGGAAAAAAGATAATCGTTCAATAAAAGTAAAATGAAAAGCGTAAACAAGACAATCAAGCTTTGCCTGGCGGCTTTCATCCTGACAGCCTGCTGCGCTGTGGCCTCTGCCCAGGAAATGGGCGAAGTGCAGGGCTATGCGAATGTGTTCATCCGTGTGCAGGTGGTGAGTCCCTCCGCTTCCGACAATCAGCAGGTGTGGATCTCTGCCAACAACTCTGGACTCCAGACGTGGAAGACGACCGTCGACTTCAAGGCTACATTGCCCGTCTACATGGAGAGTGTGTTCTTCTTCGGAACAGCACGCGACAAGAGCAACACCTATGAGTTTGGCGGATGGTATGTCGACGATGGCGACGGCGTGTTCGACATCGAGAAAGACCTGTTCTTCTCCGATACGAAGGAGGCAGCCTATCTCTATTTCCCCGTCGAGGAACTGACGGGTTCCAGCGAATACTACGAGACGGAGACCGATGCCAAGAACACCACCGACAAACCCACAGAACCGCAAGCGCTCATCTGGGCCTACTTCTCCAACAGCGCCTCTGTATTCCACGACAGCGAACTGTTCATGCCCATCATGGGCGAGGTGACCATCGACAAAAGGGTCAATGTTCCTGGCGACGAAGTGACCATCACGGCCACACCCTATCCCGGCTATCAGTTTGAGTACTGGAAGTCGGAAAAAGGCAGCACGCTTGGCAGCGACGACAAACACATCGTGAGCTACGACAACCCCTACACCTTCACCGTTCAGGGAAGCGAGAAGCTGTATGCCTATTTCTCGCAGATCGATGCGCCCGTGATCAACTTCCCCGCTGAGGGAGGATGGAAAGCTTTTGCCGCCGACAAGGTGTGGTGGATCCACGAGCAGAGCGACGGCATGGCCTATACCTTCAGTCTGGAAAACCTCGAGAAGCAAGCCGACGGCATCTTCGTCAATCTCGATGGAGCCGAGGAGTTCAACACGCAGCGGTTCAGTGAGAATTTTGTGGGCAGAACCGCCAATGCCACGCTCATGTACGGGCGCGGACCAGTGCGCTTCGCCTATTCCACGCTCGACGGAAAGAGCATCGCTGGCTATCTGCTCTATTGGTCGGGCAGTAAGGGCTACACCATCCAGGACAAGGATCACGCCTACAACTACCACGTCTATCGCTTCTACGACAACATGGAGGGTTTCTTCGAGATAGGCTCCACCGATGAGTTCGCCTACGACGATCCCAGCGATGTGCCTTCCTCGGTCAGCGTGCCTGCCGAGTGCGCTTTCCTGAAACTCTCGCCCTACGACCTCTCCGACCTCGGACTGATCAACGACGACGGCTCCATCCCCAGCATCATCGCCTTGTCGGAGAAAGCCTTCGAACCCTTTGTCGAGAATCCCACCGGCATCGACAAACCCGTGGTGCGTGAGCACAACCTTGGCGGCATGAAGGTCTACACGCTCAGCGGCATGCAGGTGCGCGCCACCAACCAGCCCGGCATCTTCATTGTCAATGGCAAGAAAGTGGTGAACGTGGGAAATCAAAATCAGTAATCATTGAAAAAATGAATCATATCCAAATCTAGTTTTATTAACCAATTAATTAACAAGCTTATGAAAAAAAGATTATTACTTCTGTCCATGATGCTCATAAGCGTCTTGGGCATGAGCGCGCAGAAGACTTGGAACTTCTCCGACGAAATCTGGTATTCTGGGGTTAACGACGAAGGAAAGCCGATAGCCACAGACTACACGGAAGCGACCACCATCGACGGCCTGACGCTGACTCCCGCATCGGGCAAGAAGTTTACGGTGGACGCAAACTCCAAGACGGTGGACGACGTCAACTACATCGCCCGCCTGAAATTCCCAGGATCGGCAGCTGCCGACGGTGGCAACACCGTGAGCTTCGATGTCAGCGGACCCTGCACCATCAAGATCGTGCTGCAGTCGTCCAACAGCAATGAAGACCGCACGCTGAACCTCTGTGCTGGCGCCTACGACAAGGAAAACCCCTTTGCCACGATGACCGCCCTGGGCGCATCGCCATCGGCTGGCACCTGCACCTACAAGGGCGAGGCCGCTACCATCTTCGTGGGTAGCTATTCGAGTGGCATCAACCTCTATGCCATCTATGTCGAACCGCTGCCCGTCTATTCCATCGTGGGCGACTTCTTCACCACCGACCTGCTCAGTGGCTGGGACTACGACATGGACATGACACAGAGCGAAGAGAATGAGAACATCTACACGCTCGTGGTGGACAAGTTCACCGCTGAGGCCAAAACCTATGAGTACAAGCTCCGCACCAACCACAAGTGGGGTGGCTTCGAGATTCCCGAGGATGGCACCAACCAGAACTGGGTGTTCGGTACCGACATGTATCCTGCTGGCGACTACAAGCTGACCTTCACCGCCAACATCGCTGACAAAACGCTGGAGCTCCAGCCCGAGGCCATCGAGCCGGAACTGAACGTGGTGGAAAACATCGCCGCCTTCAAGACGTATGAGACAGAAGGCGAATTCGCACTGAAACTCAACAATGTCAAGGTCACCTACGCCGCTTCAGGTGTGAAGGACTACTATGGCACAGAGCAGCCCTACGACTGGGCTGTGCTCGAGGATGCCTCGGGTGCCTACGTCTTCCAAGACCTTGGACTGGGCGCTGCCTTCAGCACGGGTATGACGCTCAATGGCGAACTCGTGCTCAACTGCTCGAGTGGATGGTTTGGACCAGAGATCACTGCCAGCGACAACACGGCCGCTTCCATCGCAGCCATTCAGGCTGAGGCTGGCACCGCAGAGCCCATCGTGCTGTCAGAAGAGAACCTGGATAGCTATGCTGCTGATTACGACTGGCGCTATGTCAAGATTGAGAACATGACGGCCAAGCTCGTAGCAGGCACTTACAGCGACGATCTCTACTTGCATTGCGACCTGACCGATGCTGACTACGGCATCCTGGATATGCTCGGAACCAACGTCGAACTGCCTGCCGATGGTGATGTGGTCGACATGGAAGGCTATCTCTTCATCTACTATGGATCTACCTATCTCCAGCCTCTCACCCTCACCAAGAAAGAGCCAGCACCTGAAGTGGGTGGAGTCGTCACCTTTGGTAACAACAATCCTGGCAGAGACTTCGTCACCGATCCCTTCGTGGTCAGTGGTGTGATCAACTTCGAAGCCGACCTCAAGGACGGCACCCATCTGCTGCTCAGCCACGACTCGGAAGGCAATCCGAATGGTAAGTTCTGGAATGGCAATATTGCCGGCGAATGGACCAACAGCGCTGCCGTCGATGCCCTCAACGAGTCTCTCGGCACCGCTTTCGTGAATGCCGACTTCGCTGCTGGCACCAACCTGGCCACCGTCGACCCGGGACCCGGCGACGCTCACTCTCTCCTGACGCTCACCTTCGCCAATGCAGAGAAGAACACGCTTGAGCTCTACACCTCTGTGACAGGCAGAAACGGTGCCCTGGACAACATCACCGTTACCGGCCTCACCAACGTCATCCTCTCCTACGCTGTGGGCAGCGGCGACGGCTTTGTTGAACAGCCCACCTTCTCGCCCGACGTCCTGGGCGTCACCCTGGTGAAGATTCAGGGCTATCTCGGCGACGACAAGCAGGTGACCATTTCGTCGACCTCGATGGCTGGCGAAGCTTCTGCCAAGAACGGTTTCCAGGTGGCTGCCTATAAGATCACCGACGAGGAGCTTCCTGCTGTTGCCACTCCCATCGAGAGCATGGCCATCGTGGGCACATTCCCCGGCATGACCTGGGAACCTGCCGAAGGTATCGCTATGACACAAGATCCTGAGAACGATGCCGTCTGGACCGTCACCATGGAAGGTGTCGAGGTAGAGGGCCAGACTTATGAGTACAAGGCTACTGCCAACGGCACATGGGGCGTCTACGAACTGCCCGCCAGCGGCAACCAGAACTTCGTCTTCGGCACAGAAGGATATCCTGCAGGTGTCTACAACCTGACCTTCACCGCCAACACCTCTGAGCACACGCTCACATTGGTGGTTGAACCCGCTCAGGCATCCACAGAGTTCGTCGACATCGTGGTGACCGACGAGGTGACCGATGGCACCCTGTTCTATCGCACCTTCAGCTGCGAGCAGCCGCTCGACTTCACTGGCGTGGAGGGCATCAAGGCCTACATTGGTAAGAAGAACATTCTCTACGACTACGACGCCAACGTCGATGCCAGCGAAATCATTCTCACGCCGATTGAGAAGGTTCCTGCCAACACAGGTATCCTCCTCAAGGCCACTGAGGCCAAGACCTACACCGTCGGTGTGGCTGTGGGCGATGTTCCCGCCGTCACCGACAACGACCTGCTCGTGGCAGCTGAGAAGACCGACCTCTTCCCGCTGATCGATGGTTACAACAAGGGTGTTGCCACCCTGGGACATGAAATGAAGGAAGAGAACGACTGGTGGACAGGCCAGACCGTCACGGTCGATGCCCTTGGCTTCCTCGTGCTGCCCGTTCCTGCAGAGGAGGGTGTCGACTTCTTGGAGAAGGGCGATGTCTATCTCTCTCTGACCAAAGACGATCTTTCGCAGACAAGCTATCACAGCGACTATGTCAAGCTGACGTTCACCGATGCCGAGATTCCCGTCGTGGAAGACATCGCATCGTTCGTGGCACTTGCCAACGAGACGGATGCCACCCTGAAGTTCGCTGAGAACACCGTCGTCACCTTTGCCGGCGAGAGCGTGGTTGCCATTCAGGACAACACGGGCGGCCTGGTGTTCCAGGGCATCGAGTTCCCCAGTGCCTTCAATGCTGGCGATGTGCTGACAGGCGAGATCACGGGTAAACTCAACAAGGCTGAGCTCTATCCTCTCTTGGTAGCAACCGTACAGACCGATCCTTCTACAGTCGTCGTCGCTGGCACCAGCGAGCTGAACCCGCCGGTGGTCAACTTCGAAGAGGCTTTCTCCGACGAGAACATCATGCGTCTTGTGAAACTCGAGAATGTCAAGGTGTCGGTCGCCGAAGGCTCCTATTCTCCCACCATCACGTTCACTGACAGCAACGGCACAGATCTGGTCATCAACGACCTCTTCGAGTCAGTCACAGCCGACCTCTACAACCTGACAGACGGCTGCACCCTGAAGCAGCTGACAGGTATTGCCTATCTCATTCCTGACGGCAGCTTCTACGTCAACTTCTACGACACCAATCAGTTCCAGCCCATCTCGTTCGAGGTGGCCGAAGAGGAAACCCATGAGTATGCCATCGTTGGCGACCTGACCGGTGGTTGGGACAACGATATGGTGATGACACAGAGCGAGGACGACCCCAATGTCTACACCCTCACCGTCGAGAACTTCGAGGCATTTGCCAAGACCTACGAGTACAAGCTGCGCGCCGACAAGCAGTGGGGCATCTTCGAGCTGCCTGCTGAGGGCAACAACAGCTACACCTTCGAGGAGATGGGCATCTACACCCTCACCTTCACCGCCAACATCGCTGAGAACACGCTGACACTGGAGGCTGAGAAGACGGGCGTACTCGTTCCCACCTACTCCATCGTGGGCGACTTCTTCACCGATGGCGACATCAGCGGTTGGGACAACGACCAGGATATGACACAGAGCGACGTCGACGAGAACATCTTCACACTCGTTGTGGAAGACTTCGCCGCTGCTGCTCAGACCTACGAGTACAAGCTCCGCGCCAACCACCAGTGGGGTCTCTTCGAGATTCCTGCCAGCGGCAACCAGAACTTCGTATTCGGCACAGAGGAATATCCTGAGGGCACTTACACCCTGACCTTCACTTTCAACGCTGCCGACAACACCCTGACGCTCGACGTCGAGTCGAATGCTCCTGCTACGGGCATCCGTTCGATGAACATCGACTGGGCCGACGGCAACACCTACAACCTCAATGGTCAGCGCATCGATACCCCGCAGAAGGGCGTCGTCATCCGCAATGGCCGCAAGGTCGTGATTAAGTGAGAATAAAGTCATTAGCTCGCTCATGCTTTATCGAGCGTGAGCGAGCTCGAGCTTTTTAAAGCTCAGGGTTGTGATTAAGTGAGTATAAAGCAGAGCTTGCTCATGCTTGATCAAGCGTGAACAAGCTCGAGCTTTTTAAAGCTCAGGGTTGTGATTAAGTGAGCATCAAGCACTCCCCGCCAATGCCTAATAGGTTGGACCCCGTAGGCACTCCCCGCTAATGCCTAATAGGTTGGACCCCGTAGGCACTCCCCGCCCCTTTTTAAGGGGAGGGGTTGGGGTGGGGTGAGTATCAAGCTTTTTCATAAGTTCAAGAGGACGTGCTCCACATCATGCGGGGCGCGTCCTCTTCTCTTTATTTGGCAATGATATAGCAATTGACCTTTCGTGACCTCCCCTAACCCCTCCTGTAGGAGGGGGGCTGGTTAGTTTCTGCGCTAGTACAAACTATTCCTCCCCCTACAGGGGGAGATAGAGGGGGGCACAAATCCCCGCAGGAGGCTACCTATTCCTCCCCCTACAGGGGGAGATAGAGGGGGTCGCAACCTCCTATAGGAGGGGGAGCTGGTTAGTTTCTGCGCTCAGTTCTAACCTCTCCTCCCCCTACAGGGGGAGTAAAGAGGGGGTCACAAATCCCCGCAGGAGGCTACCTATTCCTCCCCCTACAGGGGGAGATAAGAGGGGGTCGCAACCTCCTATAGGCGGGGAACTGGTTAGTTTCTTCGCTCAGTTCTAACTTCTCCTCCCCCTACAGGGGGAGTAAAGAGGGGGTCACATTCCTCCTGTAGTAGGCTGAGGGGCGTTCATACTCCTGCGAACCTTTCGGGTCAACTTCTATGTTATTCCTATGATTAATGATGTACGCACATGCGTACCTTATCATACATTGCAGAAGCAGTGAAATGAAAATGTCACGCAGAAAGCATTCCATTAATTCTATCACTAATTACAATGCAGATAAATATCTTCATCACAGCGATAGGAAAGATTTCGTTTTTTACCAGTCGCATTTGAAAATCTCAGTTGTTATCTATATGGATTTTTTTTTATATTGTAATATAAAAAGTACTATCACAATAATAGCTATAATAATTAATTTAATCGATGCTGAATGGCCTATTGTCTTATCGTTAATGAACGAACACAACAAACCGATTATAATACAGCATAGAGCTTGAGATACTTTTTGTATGTTCATTTTAATTATTTTGTGGAAGTTTTACATCTGGTGCAAAATTACTATTACAATATTAAAATTAGTAACAATCTGTTATTTATTTAGCAAAGTTTAACGAAGTAAAAATCGATATTGCGAGGCAATATCATGAATCCGCGCAAGACGCGAGATGAAAATCTCACACAGAAAGCACAGAAATCACAGAAAGGATATTGCTGGCGCAATATCAAGAAATCCGTTAGATCCGTGAAATCCGTGTTCGTAATAGAACTTCTGTGCTTTCTGTGAGAAGCAATTATCGCGTAAGTCTGTTTTTTTAGCGTTATTTCGCGATTAATATAATGACCGTTTACGCGATGGAATGGGAATGCGAAAACATGCGAAAAAGCGAAAATCATGCGAAAATCGATATTGCGAGGCAATATCATGAATCCGCGCAAGCCGCGAGATGAAAATCTCACACAGAAATCACGGAAATCACAGAAAGGATATTGCGGACGCAATATCAAAAATCCGCGAGATCCGTGCCATCCGTGTTCGAAAAAAAAATTCTCTGCTTTCTGTGAGAAGCAATTTTCGCGTAAGTCTGTTTTTTTCGCGTTATTTCGCGATTAATAAAATGACCGTTTACGCGATGGAATGGGAATGCGAAAACATGCGAAAAAGCGAAAATCATGCGAAAATCGATATTGCGAGGCAATATCAGAAATCCGCGAGAAGAAAATCTCACACAGAAATCACAGAAATCACAGAAAGGATATTGCGGACGCAATATCAAGAAATCCGTTAGATCCGTGAAATCCGTGTTCGTAATAAAATTTCTGTATTTCTGTGCTTTCTGTGAGAAGCAATTTTCGCGTAAGTCTGTTTTTTTCGCGTTATTTCGCGATTAATAAAATGACCGTTTACGCGATGGAATGGGAATGCGAAAACACGCGAAAAAGCGAAAATCATGCGAAAATCGATAATGCAGCCGCAATATCATTATAATTCGTGGAATTCGTGCAATTCGTTGTTGAAAAAAGAATTCTGTGCTCGTAGGGGTTAGGAATGTTCATGAAGGTCAAGCGGAGTTCATGAAGGTCCATTGCTATATCATTACCCATCTTTTCTTGCCCTTCTGTTCCTCTATCTTCTTTATCATCTGTTCATCTGTTCCTCTGTCTTTTTCTTTTCCTTCTTTCTTTTGTTCCTCTGTTACTCTGTCTTTATTTTCTACTTCTGTTCCTCTGTCTTCTTAATCATCTGTTCCTTTGTTACTCTGTCTTAATTTTCTCCTTCTGTTCCTCTGTCTTTTTATCTTCGTATTCCTTGTCGGTGGCGCAGCAGGCCTGTTTCTGGATGTCAAAATAATTCTCGGTAAAGTAGTCCCTTGTTCTCCATGTTTTCTTCTTATTTTCTCTGTCCCTTCGTTTTTTGAAATGCAAATATACGAAAAAATCCCGAAAAACCAAATGAATCACTGTTTATTTGCACAAATCCCAGAGAAAATCGGTCGTCGTTTTGGTGTTCATCCGTCAATCGGAAACCATTCTTTTGTCAAGAAAATTTCGAATTTAAGTGGGTCAATACTCCCCGACTTGAGAAAAAGTTTCCCAGTGGCTGGAAAAATGCCAAAAATGAGCAATTCTTGTAACTCATTGTATATAAGCGGTTAACAAAACCTAAGGTTTCGTTTGACTCTAAATCATTTATGATTTGCGTCACTTTACCCAATGATTTGCGTCAAAACACCTTGAGATTTGCGGCAAAACACCTTGCAATCAGCGTCACTTTACATGCCCGATGCTCTTGTTTCGCTCCCTCATGCGTATCGACAACCGTCTTATCGAACATAAATATAGTCTTTATGAACTGTTGATGCCGTCCAAATAATCATCGACTGCCACCACAGGACATTTCCCTTTTGCTAGAACGCAGAAAAAAGTCGATGAGAATTTGTAAAGATCCTTCATCGACTATTATGATAAGAATTTATGCTGTCTTTTCAGAGGGAGGAAACAATATCCTTGGCCTCCTTTGCCTTTTCCACACACCACAGATATGACTGGTCTTTCGGCTCGACCTTTCCGAGATAGCATTGTATCCTGCCCATGTTGGCACCACTTGGGTGAGTGATGCCAACAATGGTTCCCGTTATCTTCTTCTGCTCCTTCAGACCCTTTAGCACGTCGTAAACGCCAGGACCGCATGCCACGTATAACACATCGTTCTCATACCTGCTGCAGTCCTTCACGAATCCCTCTTCCAGCATGGCTGTCAGTTTCTCCGACTTAGCAATCTTCTTCACGTCCTTGAACATCATCCTGCTGCCGTCCTTCTTCAGCTCGTAGGTAGCCTCCTTCAGCAGCGATGTCATATCCACCTTGTCAAAGTCCTCCTCCCAGAGCGAGCGGCACGACTCAATGCCCAGCACGTTATTCACGCCGATGTAGTCCAGCATGTTGATGAGATTTGGCCGCATATTCCCTGCGAAGGCATTCTTGCGCTTAATCTCCCGCAAGTCAAGTCCCTCACGGTCTCCCTTCAACTGTGAGTTACCAGGAGTAATCCCAACAATTACCACCTTCGCCTTCGTGTTCTGATAGCCGAATCCTGTCGGCTCAAAGATGATTTTATCGTCAATGCTGTTCATTTGTTAGCTTTTTCTTATTGTTCTTTCATTATTTGAACTAGTTCGTTCGGTGTTTTTAGGTCTCCCCCCAAGTGAATCATGGAGTGGCAATTTGAGCAGAGTGAAATCAGGTCATCCAGTTTTACATCATGCTCGTCATCATATGAAGACAAAGGTTTGAGATGATGAACTTCGATAAATTCCTTACCTCGTTCTCCATATTCTCTTTCAAAATTGAATCCGCAGACTTGGCAAGTGTAGTTGTCTCTTGCTGCGCATTGGTTTCTAATGGCGCGATTCCTTTGTCTCCTAAAGAACACGACTTCCTTCATCATGCCTTCCGTAGCTTCCAGAAGCTCATCATCAGATACTTTTCTTCCATGTGGTTTGACAATTGTAGTATTGTGACGATTGGAATCCGACAAGAATTCTATATATCTTTCAAGGACGATAACTTTTGTATCATTAGCGGGAATGGTACTACCCATAGCAAAAGGTCTGTAGGATGAAAGGTAGTCTTTGACACTCTGGGCAATACTTACATCCTTTACATGGAGCATCTTATCACCAAGATTATGTTTCTTTATAAAGTTGTCCACATTGGAAATCGCTTTGAACACATTTTCTGCATTTATTAGCGATGGACGATAATATTCAATGAGGAAATCATGGAACTCGGCCTTCCACGCTTTTCGCATGGAAGGTTGAGTAATGTCATATTGTTCAATCGTAATCATTTGTCTTCAATTTCTACTATATACATAATCGGATTCGTTCGAATGAGATGAATGGAGTCTTTTGTAGTATCGCCCATTTTATAACGTCGTACAGTCCTATCGACATCCCATTCATTTATTATTCCACCATGTGGATATATATTCAGTTTCTTATTACCACATTCTACAGAGAGAACTCGCCAATGAGCTAATGATTTCTCCTTACGACAATCATTCTCCCACATATCTTTGGCTTCATCCGCAGATTTATCGTAAGTATTTTCTATCCAATCATTGGCAAGGCTTTCAAGGATAGTGTTACGACGCTCCCACTTTTCGATATTTAGCCAAGGACTATATACTTCATATGATATGTTTGTATAGTACTTTTCATTGACAAAGGTGATATGGAAATTATCTTTCCGTTCCATCTTCTTCAGCAGAACATCAATGAAATGCATCGTAGTGATCATTCCTGTAACACTCTTGAAATGTTCGTCGGTATATGATATTCTTACGATGTCATTACAACCCTTGCAATATTTGAAGAAGTCATCGATAGCCAGTCCCTTTTCTTCTGCCGATTTCAAAACAATTTCCGCAAGTTTGGTACTAATACATCTCTTTGTTTCATCTGAGCTAAGATAAAACACGCATGTTGATGCATTGTTGACAATCTCTAAAGTACGTTTGTTTGAAAAATCATACAAATCGCCCGGATTATTGATGCAGAATACGCTTCCACTAGCCCAATCTCCATTCATAGAAGCAGTTTCCTTGTCATCTGTGAAGTAGAGATGCCCATTAACATAAGCCAAAGGATAGAATCCATCATCCATCAGTTGAGAAGTAGAATACAATTTTGCCCATCCGTTTTGAGGAAGAACTGAATAGGCTTGAGTAGGCACATTCTTGCTGGTCGGGATGAGCAAATCCACTTTATTAGAACCTGTGGAATGATCTCTAATAACGTTCCTCAGTCTATGTTCCCACGTCTTTCGTACTTCTGCCAATTCAGATGTTGAGTAGTTCCACTTATCGAAATCATCATTGCAGAAAAGCGTAGCTTCATTTTGTGCTTCTTTGAAATCCTTGAGAATATCAATAAAGTTCGCCCATCTTGCAGATGCATAGCGTGAATTCCTTACTTCGTCAGGAGTGCTGTCCCATGTATTAAGTTCTGCCTGCATCCATTCCTTGGCAGCATCAATATCGATGTCATTCAGATATCGCACTGTGAATTTATCCAGTATTTCCTCTTTGTCTTGAATCGAGTCGAGCATGTCCATGGCTCGCTTGATGACATCCAATCTGATATGAGTCTCACTCAACTTATTGGAATACCCTGACCCACCAGGGTTCGTATCAAAGATACACAAATTGCCATTTAGCATAATCGTGAAGTCCACAGATTCCCTGTCTTTTCCGATGTGTTCTGTAAAAGCACGACATATGGATAAACCAAGTGTAGTTAAGAGAGATTTGTCGTCTAATTTATTGGCAGGATGTCCATTTACTTTCTTTATTTCCATCTCGCAGAAATCCGTTTGGATTAATCCTCCGATAATGACATTCCTATAATACTTGTTTTTAGGAGGAATACATAGTTTTTGTTTGCCATTATCGTCCACACTATTGATGGAATAATGGCAAGCAAAATTGTTTTTACCGGATTCAGATATCATAGTAGACGGTATTCCCTTCATGTTACCTGATGGACATGGCGCATTTTCCAATTCCATCTTACCACATGCCGGGCACATACAATATCCGAAACCAATGCCATCATTGTAGTACATAATCTTAGCCTCACCTGCATCCAGATTACAACGGGTGCTCATCAGATGGTGACCCGAAGGTTCCCAATCTTCAGCCCCCACTAAATATGCATTGACTGTAGTATATGGGGATGGATCCAACACTCTTGAATCTTGTGCATTAATATCCGGAATGAATGATTTTACTTGAATCAGTTCCAATTCTTGTCTACCACTAACAGGCCATATCTGTTTCTTGGAATCGTCAATTCTCCGTTCAGACTCTGCGCCAACAACGTCCACTCCATCCGTATAAAAGACTGTTCTATCGTGTGAAGTGTCTTTCCCAAAATATTCTGCGCCAGCAACACGTATAACACGATTTTCTTTTACGACCATGTTTCCTGGGGCATATTGTGAGAGAGCCTGCTGTAAAGAATATGAAGGATTGCTTAAGAGTTTCTTGCCCGTATTTAAATCCTTTTTATTGAGATAAATGTCAAACTCCACGACATCAACAGGCATATTCGCATTTGGAGTGAACCTATGAGTTGCGAGATAATCAATTAAACGTCTTTTTAAAATTTCGTTGAACTTACCCCTCAAACGAAGTCCCCATGGTGTACTTAATTCTCCATCTTGTAATACAAGATTTTTGTTCCTTAAATCTTGATCATTCCAGGCTTTTTTATAAGCTTGTTCATATAGTTTCCCATAATACGAAAGTTCACGTTCAATTTCTTCATATCGTTTTTTCCATTCTTCACGACATTTATCAATAAACAGGTTAGCAGACCCTGAATAGCCTGTATCTTTCAAAAGGTATTCTACATCAACAGGGTTCGCATTATTTTCCAACCACAATGAAAAATCTTCAAACTTTGTTCCTGCAGATTCTCCTAATGGATTTTTCTCCTTTGGGAAAATTTTTATATTGTTTTCGGTTACCGTCCAATAATCTTCAACATATTGCTGAGAGCCATTTCTTCTAGTAATTGGTCTTGTGCCCCAGATATAATTGGAGAATATGTCGATTATACTCCAATTTAAACTGCTTCTTTTATTATTACTGAAAAATTTTCCAGATTTACGATATAAGAATGCATTCACATGTCGTTGAATGATGGTCGGTGAATCCCAGTCTACGAAAGGCATTTCAACTTGGCGCTTAATAATTGTTTGCATTGGGTCACGCAAAACCCGATGGCCAACAGCATCTGAAGAACAGAGTGTGATACACGCACTTCTTGTAGCATCATTTCGTCCACTTCGTCCAGCACGTTGCTTGTAGTTGGCAGGATGCGGAGGAATTGATGCCATGACGACCAACTCCAGGTTACCCAAGTCAACACCCATTTCCATAGTTGTTGAGCAAGCAAGTATGTTCAACTCCTGAGCCTTGAATAATTCTTGCGTCTTACGGGAAAGATTTTTTTCCACCTGAGCTGTATGCTCAGCCTGAATAAATGGATCTGGATAGGATAGGACTGAGAGCACTCTAGTGTTGAAACATCCATTATCCCCTAAAAGACCATAGTCGTACATTTCCGGTCTATTCGCTTTCAACCATGTTTCAATGTCGGACAAAGAGACTCTGTTATGATTTGCATCTTCACCATTGATATATTCAAATGTCTTTTCCCACTCTTTTTCAGCAATGGGCTTTTCGATTATATTTGTATTTGGATATGGGCTATAACCGCAGAAAGTAGTATATGTAGGTCGGATGTGTGTCTTTTTACCACTTTTTTCTGCTATGTTACAATAGTAAATATGCTCTGGTAACTTGAATGCAATATCAGCAACATTCAAACGAAGTTGCAATCCATTTGGATTTTTTTGAAGATCGGGTATGTTATCATCCTTTTTGTCCTTATCGAAATCCCAATCTTTTTCATTAATCTTGTTTATATCTATAGATTTCCTCGTACTAGAATTCTTGATACACTTACTATATTGGAGCAACTTACATCTTTGAAGATCCTCCCACATTGCATCAATTACCTTATTGATATCATCTCTATGCGTTCTAATAACATCTAAAAGATTTGTGCTATTTGGGTCTATGACCTTCGCTAACAACAATGGAATAAGGGAAATGTTATTGCATTGTTCGTTCACATATGGTTTGCGGGCAGTTCTATGCGGTGGACGCTGGAGACCGAAACGTTCAGAGCAATTGAAAATGTCACAATGGAGGAATCCGCTCATCTCTAAATATATGGATTCATTAGATCGAGGTGTCCTATCTAAATATATTTTCAAGAGATTTTTCCATTCCTCAAGAGTAATATTCGTATGATAGTCATCATTGAATTTTACTACAGCTGTAGGTAAATCCGTTATTTTCTTCAATTTGGGATAATAGGACATAAGAAGCCCCATTGTCTCAGCACTTGCTTGGAACGGGGGATATTTTGCAAGATTTGAGAGCATAATGGCAAAGATATATCGGTCCTTTACGACATGGTTTATCTCATCACCCTTAACCTCTTCGTTTGTTTGATTAGCAAATTGACGGCATAAAGACTTGCAAGTTGGATCATCTCGAAGGAGTTCGTAAATATCAGCCCATTCAAGGTAGTTTTTAGACGCAGTATTTGGGTATTGGGCATTCAATTGCCCAAGTTGCGCTTGCAAATTGCCATAAGTAGTCCAATCTCCAGAGCTTTGTGCATTCTGGATTTGATTAGCGAGATCTTGCTTTTGTCTTGTAATATTCAATGCTGAAGATCTCTTCAGCAGTTCATGGAATACACGGCTGAAAACCCAATCTCGTTCCACCTCAACATTCTGACGGAATGTACCCTTGGCTGCTGCTTGACGGCTATCAACAAAACTGATATACTGCTGACCATTGTGAGGAAGGCCAGTCTGGTCGCTTTGCTTCATGTTGTCCAACAAACCGGGAGCCATCAAACGTGCAATGAATTCAGCAGATATTCTCAAGCGTGTAGCCTTGAATTTTGTGTCGTCTTCTGGATCATCTTGATTCTGTGAAGACGGCTTCTTTTCATCCTTTTTCCCAGGATATAATTTGGCTGAACAATGGGGGCATTGCCTGTTGATGTTGACAACAATAGCCCATTCTCCATCTGGATTAACTCCATTTTGGTATTTGTCACCATCTATGGATATATATATATCACCATTTATGGAGACATAATTATCCTCTTCTTTTCTTTTTCCTTTTGTTGGTACAACACCGAAGAATACTCTGTTCGTTTTCTCAGCATTCAAGTCAAACAAGTCTTCATTAGAGTCAGTTGCTGCCCTATAATACTGTGGCTTGTTTTCAAAGATTTCACCAATGGCTATATATTCTCCGCAATGTTCACATCTGACAACTTCCAATGCAGGCGTAGCTTTAGGATCAAGGGGCATAAGACTTTGTAGCTTCAGTAAGCCTTTTTCTTTGTCTGCCCACTTGTCTAATTGTACCCGAATGCCACTATTAGCTACCCTATAGAAGAAGTGTACTTTTGCTCGGAGTCCTTGTTCACAAAACTCATCCAACTTCTTAAGTCGTTCCTCGGTATTGTTATATTCGGGAAGTAACTCTGATAGTTTGATATAGTCACATTCAACATCCGTCAAGGTCTTCTTGCAGCGAGTAAATTCTGTGTCTTCTGCAGGTGTGTATTTGTTCCTGTTTCCCTTGATGACGTCAATCTTTCCTTCGGATATTCCACTAATATCCGAAATGAACTTACGCAAATCTTTTTCTTGTTTCGCTTTGTCGTCACTATTACCCATAGTAGCTGATGATGCGGCAAAATGAAGTTTGTCATTGTCAGTTCCAAAGGCATTGAGGACTCTACGTAACAACATGGCTAATTCCGTTGCGGCTGCACCAGTAAAAGTATGGGCTTCATCTACTACTATCCAACGCAGGGAATTCGATTGGAACAAATGCTGGTCTTTGTCACGAATAAGCATATACTCCAGCATTGTTGGATTGGTCAGAATAATGTCTGCGCCAAACCGATGAAGTTCATCTCTAGTTGCAACGATGTTAGGATAATATTTCTTCTCCCTGTCAATATCATCTTCATTATCGTCATTTCTTCTGTCAGGAAGGTTCCCATTATAAACGGCGAAGGTCAGCCTCCTTTTGCCCCCATCATCAAGAAGCTTTTGTAGACGTTCTTTTTGGTCTTCCATCAAGGCATTCAGCGGATATAAGAAGATGGCCTTAACTGAATGGGTGTTGTCAGTGCTTTGAAGAAGTTCGTTGACTAGCGGAATCATGAAGCATTCGGTTTTACCGGAACCTGTTCCCGTAGTAACAACCATCGATCGGCAATCAGATGCTGTCAGCGATTTCCAAGCTTCCACCTGATGTTTGTAAGGCTTAAAATATTTATCAGCCGGTTTGGACTTTAGTCTGAACATTCCATTAGTTCGATCCACATCCTCCTGAGATTTTTTCCATAAGGACTCATCCACTGTTTTGAATATTTCTTTTGCCTCCTCTGGAGTTGAAGATTCATAATACTCCATACTCTGGACTAATGGTTCGTACTCTTCTGAGGCAAAGATTTCTTTGTCAATGAGTTCTTTAAGTTGCTCTGCATAACCTTTTTGCTTTTCAGTAGAGGCTTCGCTGCACCATAATGATGTCAAACTACTTTTGACTGATTGTAAATTTGATTGATATAAATCTGCAAATTTCATACTTCTATATATTTAGGATATTACATATTTCTTGGAAAATATTAACATCTGTAGAGGCAAGACGATTTAACAGATCGATTCGATTCTGCGTGTTTTCACATCCATCATAGTCGTTAAATCGGTCAAGTGCCTTTAAGAATTTTCTAGGAAGTCTCCCATCTCTTACATTGAAGGGTCTGTTGCTTTTTAAGAATCTATCTATAAATATTTTGGAATAGGCATGTTCTCTTCGCTCAATTGGTGAACACAAAAGAAGCTCTTTCATGCATTTAAGCATCTTTTCTTTGCTATCATCATCCAGCCTTGCGAATAATTCCCTTCTGCTCACAAAGAACCAATCCATTGCGAGTTCTTTGGCCAGTCTTATTAGATTTTTATTATCATCATTTGTTAGGTGATAGTTCAAACCAAGGATGTATGCGCGTATGAAATCTGTGAAGACATGTCTTTTCTGTAGATTCCTTAACGCTGGGAATATGCAGAAATACACATTATGTTCTACGGCGATTCGATAACAATTTATTAAGTAGTCTATAGTTGCATTATCGTACCTTTGTACATAATTATTCCACATTACACTTTCATAAAAAGGTCTAAAATAAAGATTTGGGGAATAATCACGCAAACTTTGAAAGACAACAGCCTTACGATGTAGTGGAAAGGGAATGTCAAAACGAAATGGTTTTTCTTCTGAATCTTTTGGTTCCAACTTTACTGGGGCGTCTTCCAATTCGCCTGACCAATAATAGAAGGAGTATTCTTTTTTATTTTCTTCCTTGTTACTGACATTTAGTAAAAAGGATTCATTCCCATTATCATCTTTCTTCTTTTCTATCTTGCGGATTTTACCGTTATCATCAAAACTGCTTATATAGACATAATACAGAAATGGCAGGGATGTCTCATCGACATAAAAACCACTTAATCTATTTTCCTGCTTCACAAACGACAAATCCATTGGATCTCTAAAGTAATCGATATATCGCTGATAAGAAGGAGAGTAATCCTTATATCCTTCTTCGTTTACAACTTTCACATGTATGTTCTCTTGAAGAATTAAAGCAACGGGAGGCTTTTCGCTCCCATCATTTGTAATGTGTTTAATCGTTTTACCTTTATTGAGGATTTGAGTCCAAATAAATGCACGATAGACTTTTAAGATAATATGATTATCATCATCACCAATCCTGAAGCGAATGCTTGATGATTTAAGATTATCACGACTATCTTTGTACTTATATTTAAAGTTGTTGTCTGCAGTTGAAAGATTATCTCTCAATGATTCATCTAGAACACTAACTTTCTCGCCTTTAATATAAATATAGTTATTGTCAAGGTTTCTTTTGACAATGGGGTATGTACCAGGAATGAAATAAACCTCTAACCTCCTTTGTCTCTTTTTCTTGCTTTCATCGCGGCAAGTTATTCGTATCGAAAGAAAACCCTGGGGAGGAACGTTATTCGTTGTCCATTCAGAGTAATTGTGATCACATGTAGTTTTAAATTCAATCTTATAGTTTGTCAAGAGGTCATTGCCTCTCATTCCATCACATGAGAGCATTGGCCGCTTTCTATCGTCAAAGTATAATAAAGGTATTTCTTTAATATCATCGTCTTGTATCACACATTCAACACATCCATCTTTTGAAAATTCTATTGTCTTTCTTAAACTTTTGACCTTAAAGTCTACCATTATTAACTCAGATTCACCGAGTCCTATGGTTATTAATCTTCCTGTAGAATCTATGAGATTTATTGCTTCCGTTAAATATATCCACCCCCAATTGTTTTCTTCGAAAGACTTTGTCATTATATCTAAATCATCTTCGTTCTCAGGTGAATATATGTTCATATCATAAAAGACCACTTTTTGAGCGGCTTTATTTTTCTTGGTAGTCCAAAGGAAGCCATTATCTGTCGCATAAAGTTCCAGATATGATGGTATAGTATACAATTCAATTTCTTTGCAATAATCTCCACATTCAATCAGCAAGGCGATATCTCTAGTCTTGAACAAATCGATAGATGTTGCTAAAGACGAACCAAAGGCTCCACAGAAATCATCACAATGATTACCAATTTTGTGATACGTTCTCTTTTCGTCTGTAATAGAGCTAGAACCATCTTTCAGAGTTATTTTCAGCCGGGCGTCAAACATGCTCGCTTCTGGAGGAAGCATTATTCCAAATTTAGATAATTCCCGAGTGGTAATGACATTATAATTTTTCAAGAATCCAATGTGAACATAAAATTCACTTTCGATGCGATTGGACTCATCGTCTTCTTCCATAAAGTCATAAGTCCAAATACGAATTTCTTTTTGAAGGAAATTACTAGGTAAGGCTTTGTCATACCCTTCTTGAAGAATCTTCATGAAGTTGGAAAATGGGGCATTTCCTAAATCACTTGCAGCGAAAGGCAAATCTTCCGTTTTGCCACTCTCTAAGAAATCAGTCAATCTTAATAGGTACTCTTTACAACTTCCGGATTTCAACGAACATTTAAAAACTCGATTTCTATCGTCAAAACTATCAATGATAGACTCTATATCCTCATCAGTAGTTTCATCTTCATTATTCTTGAGAATGAATAGTCCATTTGCGAACTGCTTAAATCTATCTGATTGATATGCAAATTGGAGTGGGAGACCACCTAAAGCACACATGGCAATCTGTCGCATCTTATTCTCGTTCTCATTTTGATGCAAGTATTCTTCTGGTAGGCCAGAATGTCTCCATATTTGTTCAGAATGCCTACTTTCAAGACCGATTATTTCAAGACACCTATCTCCATCAAGAGAGCAACACTCTCTTTTATACCATTCTGAAACAAAGAGAGCAACCACACGAGCAACAGATCCAAAAACTTTACTGCAAGGCTCTTCCTTTAATAAACCTGTATTATCTTTTAGGTTCAAAGATAAAAGGATTTCTTTAAGTCTTCCATATTGTTCTTGGGTCAATCTGTATTGCCAAAAAAATGAGAATTCTTTAATAAATCCCAAAGGGTATTTATTGAGTGGAAATGTTTCCAATAGCCATTCTTTCAAGGCTGATAAAGATACGAGTCCTTTTTTGATGTTCTCTACATTGTGTCTTTTTTCTTCGTTTTGATTATCCGATTCACTTATAATGTAATCATCATTTCCATATTTATGAGAAACATCGGGAAAGACTGCTTGGTTAAGATAAAAGTCGTAAACTTTTTCATTACCTTTGATAGAAAAGTAACCCGTCTCCTCAATATTAGTTATTAAAGATAATCCGTTAATTAGTTTAACTTGTTGGTTCGAATCTAAACTTGGTAACCATTCATGTTGGAAGCAGTTATATAGTCCCTCTAACGTGTAACTGGAAAGATCTTTCCTGACCTTGGAAAAAAACTTAATAGCCTTAATTATGGGTAAAATTGTATCTTTTGTCTTCTCGTTTTTTTGAATATATGCATCTTTATACGGATACAACAGAGCAGCGCAAAGTGGTAGGAATTTTTTAATACACATAGATTCTACCCCTTGTTCTTTAAAATTTTGAATCAAGAAATGTTTTACTAAATTCAAGAGGTGTGATTCGTATATCATATGTTATTATTTCAAGAATAAATTGTTCGTTTTTAGGTTTCTGCCCACAAAGATACAAAACTTTTTGGGAGAAGGGGGATGAATGGCTTAATATTTACATTTTTTAGCGCTTTGCGCGCGGGGCGAGGGTGGTCAGTTGTGACGGGCCTCGTCATTAAGAAGGTGTTTGGGTGGCTTTCTGGATGATGGCGGCGGGGATTTCTACTGTATACGACACGTCGTCTATCCAGGGATCGGCATGCATGTGTTCGAAGAAGAAGGTCTTGACTTCCTTGTCGGACAGGCTCCGCACATAGCCGTCGAGCCACTTGGAGAAGGCTTCGCGCTTCACATCGTCAATCTCGTCTTCGTAGGATTCCGGGTCTTCCTCGTAGTATTCCAGTTCGTCTTCATCGAAATACTCTTCGGGCTTGAATTCAAAAGAAAAACCACATTCTCTTTCGCAATATTCCATCAGTTCTTCTGTGTCGTACTCGAAACACTCCCTTTCGTAGCCGTCCCACAGGCATTGGAGCTCTTCGGCATCGTAGGCCATCTGGCTATAGGCTTCGTCGAGCTTATGGTAGAGGGCGGGATGGGAGGTGGCGATGTCGAGCTCGTCGACATCTGTGGTGCCTTTCTCTTTGATTAACTGAACGAGGGTGGCGACTTCTTCGTCGGTGAGCTCGACTGCGCTTTCGCCGTTTACGGTGACTTCTCCGCTGTGGGAGATTCCAAGGTATTGCTCACTTTCAATACTGTATAAAGCCATGTTTACTGTTGTTCTTTGATGATTCCAGGAAAAGATTGTTCGTTTATTTTCGTTTTCTGCCCACAAAGATACGGGAAATATTTGAAAAGGGGGCATGTGTTAACAATCTTTAGGGCGAAAAATTCTTTATTCTCAATTTTTTTACTTACCTTTGCGCTCCGAAATTCAAGGGACTGCATCCAGGGTGAGCGAAAACCCTCCTACGGAACAGCAGAAGCGCCCCTTCCCATGGGGGAATGACCATCAGGGATCTTTGAACGATTGAACAATTATTAGATCAAGAGACAGCCTAGAGCTGCTCCAACCGAGCACGTGACCAACGAACACATAATCGCCACGGTGGGAAAAGGATCTGAATTAACAGTTAATGATTAACCGATTAATTAAAAGTGATTATGACTCTATTCTTATTTCCTTCTATTGTTTATTGTCTGTGTGGGGGACTCTCTGTCCATCACACCATATCTCTGTACCCTACGCCAAACACCTGGCGCTAGGGCTTTTTGGCATACCTTATTATTATTACTTAAACACTTTCTTATATGAACATTGAGATTGACAGGAACAGACTTACCCTCAACAACGTGGACCCATTCCTCATCCTTATCTTGCTCAGCGACAAGGTGGTGGACAAGAGCGCTGTCAGCGATATCGCCTCACCCAACTTCTCTGTCGTGGTGAGACCGTCGGACAAACGTGAATTCATGAAGAGAGAGGGCGACTACTCTATCTTCGTCCGCAAGGACAATGGCGAGGAGACGGCTCTCAGTATGCCACACCGTGGGGCAAAAATGCTCTACGTGCTCACGCTGCTGTGCCAAAAGGCGGTGGGTGGACTGCCCAACAAATATTTCAAGAACGAGCGGGCTGCCGCTGCCATAGAGGCGCTCTACGATAAAATCTACCGATCGGGCGGCGAGCAGTGGGTGGACAGCTGCGCGGCTAACAATCACAATCTCTCCACATTCCGCACCCATGCGAAGAATGCGGTGGAGGATAACGGGACTTTGGACAGTGTGCTGCGCTACTGGTGTGGCTTTGAGGACGAGAAGCGGACGATAGGAAAGAAACTGATACAGCTGAGGAGGATACGTATTCCAAACGACCGCATTGTCTTCGAGGACGCCGCCAACAGCTATGTGACTTTCGAGCAGCTTATGGGGCAGCTGCCGCCTCTGGAGGACTTGTTCGGATTCAGGAACAAGAACACGGAGCGCATTCGCGAGCTGCGCCTCAAAAAGACCAGTGAAAGCCTTAGGGGGAAGGCTCCATTCAACTGCCGGATAGCCTGACCTTTCGGATAGACAAATGAATTGTTATACCTATATAAACGCTGCCTAATACGTTTTTTTGACTTACCTTTGCGTCGCAATTCCGGACATGTGAATTGAATGTGCGTTCTTTGTTTCTCTCTTTTGATAAAATGATTATAGCTGTTTCACATAAATGATAAAAAAGTATGATAGACGACAACTTTGATTACATTACACCTGATTACAACGAAGCGTGCGAAGAACCTGAGACTTGGACCCTTATTTCTGCCTTTGAACGGGTGTTGGACGAGGTGGCTGGGTCGCACCTCTCAAAGGAGTTTTGGGAGAAATGCCAGAATCCCATCGATTACCTGACGCAAGCGCTGACCATGACGAAAATGCAAGTGGTCGTATTGGCGATAATGCTGGAATATGACACGCCGTTAACGTGGAGGTCGATAGGGAAATTTATTGGTGTCAGCCGCCTTTCCATTATGAAATATATCAACGAGATTGAAGAACTGGTGGCAAAGCGCTGGCTGGAACACAGACGCGTGAGTAGGCCGGAAGACATTGGTCAAGGTTTTCGTTTGGCGCCTGGCGTGGTCAGCGCGTTGAGTGAAAACAGACCGTTCGTGCCGGAGAAGGTCGACGGACTGGACCTCAACAGCTTTATCAAAAGGCTGGTGAAATACTTCGATAATAACGTCTGCGAAACGGGTGAGACGACATTCGACGACGACAAGAGATGGGTGCTAATGATGTGTGAGGCCAACAACCATCTGGCTTTGTGCAGAGAAGCCCTCAACTTCAGAAACGATTTGGACGGGTTGCTGTTCTTTATGTCGGTTGTCAATGACTATGTCCAATGGGGAGGAATGGACTTTGAAGGCCTTGAGATTGATATGGCAGATAAGCTGTTTCCCGACGATTACGACACGGATTGTATGAAGGAGTCACTGCGCAATGGCACACACCGACTGTTTGAGGCGGACCTGATAGAGCACAACTGCGTGAACGGTATGGCCAATACTGAGAGCTTCCGCCTCACCCGCAGGAGCAAGGAAGAACTGCTCAAGGGGTTCACACCGATTGGAATGAGTGGCAAGATAACCGTGGAGTTTCAAGGTATGACGCACCACACGGATATCAAGGAGAAGACTATGTTCTACAACAAGGCTGAGCAGCAACAGATAGAACGCCTGACCAACTTGCTGAGCCAGGAGAACCTTCCCAGCATTCAGCAACGATTGGAGAAGCAAGGTCTGCGCAAGGGCTTTGCCAGCCTCTTCTACGGCGCCCCTGGCACGGGCAAGACGGAAACGGTCCTGCAGATAGCCCGACAGACTGGCCGCGACATTATGCAAGTGGACATTGCCGGTATGCGCGACAAATATGTGGGGGAGAGCGAGAAAAACATCAAGGCGGCGTTTGAGCGTTACCGCGAGGCGTGCAAACAGAGCGAAGTGTTGCCCATTCTCTTCTTCAACGAGGCCGACGGTATTTTCGGCAAGCGCACTACCATTGGGGGCACCAATCCCTCTGTGGAGAAAATGGACAATGCCATGCAGAACATTATCCTTCAGGAGCTGGAGAACCTGGAAGGCATACTCATTGCCACCACCAACCTGACGTGCAACCTCGACAAGGCTTTCGAGCGGCGGTTCCTCTTCAAAGTGGAGTTCCACATACCGGAAGTGCCCGTGAAGCAGCAATTGTGGAGCTGTATGCTGCAAGGCATTAGCGAGGAGGAGGCACACCAGTTGGCTGTGAGCTACAACTTCTCTGGCGGACAGATTGAGAACATTGCGCGCCAACGTACCATTGACTTCATTTTGTCGGGAAAGCAATCGTCGCTGAAGGATATCGAGGAGTACTGTAAGGCTGAGATTATGGAAAAAAACAATAACACAAGGCCTGTTGTCGGATTCAGACAATAGGCTATTCAAAAAAAGATAATTGGAACTTTACGTAGACGGTATTTTGGAGGAATTGCGTGGTGTATAGAATTACGAACAACCCCTCGGTCGCCATCAGACAAGTGACCGAGGGTGATATGATTTATCAGTCTATAGCAAATGATTTGTTGACTTTTGGCGTTGAAACCAAAACCTTGAGGAGTCTTCTGTTTGGTTCGGATACCCAGTGCTCATCCCCAAGGTTGCTAGCCATCGCAGTGGATAGTCAGTGGGTTGGCTATGTCATTACCTTCGATTTCTTTCAGGCCACTTACGTTACGCATCTTCAGATCAGAGAGGCGTATCGTGGGCAAGGGTATGGCACGAGGTTGCTGCGCCATGTCTGTAGCAATCCTGACCGTACTTATTTGCTGCTCAGTGAAGTGGCTATGAGCGACAGCGAAGAACTGGCCTCTTGTGTCCATCGGAAAATGTTCTATATGAAGAATGGCTTCAGAACGGTTCCTGTCAAATGGCATAGTGTACATGATTATAAGTACGACGTCCACGTCAAAGGTCCCGACTTGGAGCTGGGGTCGCTGCTGGCGGCATTGAGAAAGGGAAGAGAGGTGTGGAATACGGCAGCTTGTCAGGCATTTTTCAAGGCTTGACAAGCTGCCGTGTTCTGCTATGATGATATGTCTGAGGTTGAGGGTTGTGAATGCTATCGTGTGAAACCTATGGCGCGGTGTTCCTTGCCGTTGAGTTGTTCTGCACGGCAGTAGCCCTCGATCTCGTCGAGTGAGGCGTATTTGCCAAAGAGGATGTAGTCGACGGTGCGCTTGCGGGCGATGTTCTCAATCTGTCCGCCTGAGAAGTCGAAGTGGGCGGCGAGCTGTTGAGCTTCGTCGGAGCTGATGTCGCTGAGCATGGATTTCCAGATGTGTGCCTTCACGTCGGTATTGGGTTTGTGGAATTCCACCTTGTAGAGGAAGCGGCGCTCGAAGGCGTTGTCGAGGTTGCACGTCAGGTTGGTGGTGGCAATGAGTATGCCGTCGAGGTCTTCTATCTCCTGCAGGATGATGTTCTGCATGGCGTTGTCCATTTTCTCCACGGAGGGATTGGAGCTTCCAAAGGTGGTGCGCTTGCCAAGAATGCCGTCGGCCTCGTTGAAGAAGAGAATAGGCATGACCTCGCTGTCGTTGCAGAGTTTGCGATAGCGGGAGAACACTTCCTTGATGTTCTTCTCGCTCTCGCCGACAAACTTATCGCGCATGCCGGCAATGTCGACCTGCATGATGTCGCGCCCGGTCTGGCGGGCTATCTGCAGGACGGTCTCTGTCTTGCCTGTGCCAGGAGAGCCATAGAACAGGCAGGCGAAGCCCTTGCGCATGCCTTGCTCTGCGAGGCGCTGCTGGATGGAGGGCAGGTTGTCTGTGCTGAGCAGACTAGCGAGGCGGTCGATTTGCTCCTGTTCAGAGGCATTGAAATAGAGCTTCTTCTCCTTGATGGACTGGTGGCTTCTGAGGAAGCGGTTGTTGTCGGGGCGCACCCGTCCGCACTTGGAGCGGCTGGGGGTGTAGTTGGCAAGCAGCTCGTTCTTGGTCTTGCGCGTGAGTACATATTGTTCTGAGCAGACCTGTCCGTCGACACACTTATACTCGATGTAGCCTTGTTCGAAGAGGGGGTGTTCGCCGTTTAGCAGGTCGTAGCATAGGTCGAGGCACTCATATTCGGTGGGATAGAGGTCGTCGATGGTGCCGAGGGCCAGTCCTTCTTGTTCCGACCCTTCCCACTGGGCGTAGTCGACGATGGCGAGCAACAAGAGCGACTGAACGTGAATGTCGCTGAACTGCTGAAGTACGCGGCAGAGGGGGAGTTGGGGATTGGCCTCGACGAGCTGGCGCATCCATATTTCGTCGTCGTAGTAGCTCAAGCTGTGGTCGTGCATATTCCTTTCGACATGTTTCTCCAGTAGGTCGACGAACTGCTGCTCGCTGAGGCCGTCGAGCTTCTCAGGCACGAAAGGTTTGTTGTGGCGGAGTGCCGTGACCACGCCGCGTTCCAAGGCTACACCCTCAAAGAAGCCATTCATCTCGTGGGTCCCCTTGTGCTTGAGCCAGCGTTTGGCCACGAGTTGCTCGATATCATCGGAGTAGACCATGATGGAGAGGCGGGAGCAGCCGAGATATTCTCCGATGCCGCGCCAAGAGAGGCTCTCTCCTCTCTCGACGAGGATGGCGAGCACCACTACCTGTATGTCGGTCATGTCGAGTTCCTGCTTGAGATACTGAAGGGGATTCTGGCACTGTTCCCAGAATTTGTCGGACAGGCGGGACTTCTTTGCAAGTTCCAATACTCTGTTAAGGGCGGTGATGATGGTCCAGGATTCTGGTTCCTTGTAGTTGTCTGTCTCGTTGGGTGTGTTTTCTAAGCCGTTGGGTACGGACTCCATTTCATGTAACGATTTGTTTATCTTTCTCATATGTCTTACAGGTTGATTCGGTTGCAAAAGTAGGTAAAATAATGAAGAAACGGCGTGGATGTATACCTATAAATGGAGAGGGAGAATCAAGCCGCCTGAAGGAGTTGGCGGCTTTCGTTGTTGACAATTTCGAGGAATCGTCGTTGTTGAGAGCTCGTAATGTGGTACTTGCGTGCGAAGTCGGTGGGGGTGTAGCCTTTCTCTGTCATGCTGATATAGTCGTCGAGCAGTTCGCCCGCCCCCATCCAGCAATTCTTGTCGAGTTGGCGCTTGAGGGCGTTGAGCGAATCTTCGAAGCATACGTGCCAGTCGGTGGCTGATGCTGAGTCAGAGGGCAGACGGCTCAGAAGGGTGTCGGAATCGTCGTCGTAGGCACTGATGGGTTGGTCGAGCGATAGGTTGGAGGAGTGATGGCGAATGTGGTCGTAGGCGACTTTCTGAACTTCCGACCTGATGTACCAAGTGGCAAACGAGATGAACCGATGGCCCTGTCGGGCGTCGAACAAGTCGGCGGCCTTGGTGATGCCTAGGGAGCCTGCCATGAGCAGGTCGTCGAGGGCTGCTCCAGAGGCGAGATACTGTTTGGCAAGGGTCACGACATAGCGCAGATTGGCAAAGATGAGCCGTTCGCGTGCACGTTGGTCGCCTTGTTGCATGAGCTGCCACAGTTCGTACTCTTCAGCGGTGGTGAGGGGTGCCGATTTTCTGATGTTGCGAAGGAACATGTTGACACTGTTGTTGCTACGGTCGGTGAAGGTGATGTTTTTACCGTTCTGATACATGATGTGATGCTATTTAAAGGTGAGACAATAGACTGCTGAGTGTGGGGTCGAGATGGAGTGCGCCACCTTCTGTGACGAACGGAATGAGCACCTTGCCTCCATGCGACTGTGGGTGGTCGATGGCGAAGGCGGCTGCATGGGGCGCTGACTGACGGACGGCCTTGCGCGACTGGGCGACATAGTGGCTGAAGAAGTGGTCGAAACCGTTGGAGCGGATGGTCTTCAGCAGTGCCTCGCTATCCTTGAAGTAGAGTGAGGAGTAGAGTCGGCGTAGCGACTTGTAGTCGTTGGCGGCAGCCAGACGCCGCTGATAGCCTTGCGGATGGAGCAAGGTGAAGATGTAGAGTAGGCGCGAATAGCGGTCGCGGAACTTCACCTCGGTCTCTTGGCCGTCTTCTTCGATGAGCAGCACGTCGTAGCGGCTGCGGGTATTGTTGAGACTGCTGAGCCTGACCTCCACGGCCACAGGGCTTGGAGCCATGTGCTGGTCGGCGGCCATGTACTCGGCCAGACGCTGTTTCATCTCGTCTATCGTCATCGACTCAATCATTTCCTTAATCTTCTCTGTCATTCAACCTATTTGTTATTTATCCTCGGACTACCCTCAGATTTCCAGGTGCAAAGGTACGAAAACTGAAGGCCGCTTCCAAAGAAAACGGCCATCTGTATAGGTATAAAAAAAAAGGCTCTATTCGGCAATAACTATCTCATCTTCAAGAGAATACAATATGTCTTTTCCGTCTGGCATCTGTTGAGCGAGGAGCATCAGTTCCTTTGGTAATACGATATCATTGACATTAATGTTCATTGAGCGAAGAGGACGCTTACCTATAGTTTCGTTGTTGTCGAAAAGGAAGTGGATGGCAACGTCGTATTCACCAATGGCATCTACGATGGACTGCTTAGCAAAGTTGGAATAGGTCTTGTAGGAATCTGAACCACTCTTGGGACTTGACATGTATTTCCAGACATATTCCAAAGCAGCCTTTTCTGATACACGCCTAAAAACTAATCTTACAAGTTCTGCCATGACCGAACGACAGGTGGTATCAAGTGCCATAACGGTGTTATATCCGCTCTTAAAGGAGCAGATGATTGTAAGAAGCATCAGAACGAGGCTATTGGGATTGAGCTTAAGAATTTGCTCTTCACTATTTACCAGAATAATCACAATCTCATAACGTGCCTTTTTCGAGGTTGACTTCCTGACAACTATCTTTCGTCTCGAACCACTGTTTTTATCAGTGGAAGGCTTGTGAATATTAAGCTGCTTGTTGAGTTCTTTCTGGTAGTCCTCATTGAAACGCTCTCGATACGCATTGATCATGTCAAGGAAATAACTCTGATTGCCCTCTGGCTCCATGTCGCTAACCAAAGATATAAGTGCCGATCGCATGTCAAGGACATCCTCAAGCTCTGAGTTTATTTCCTTCCAAAGTTCTGGTCTGATCTTTTGTAGAAGATTCAAACATGATTCATCCCCCTCATAAGCACCTTGTGTGAGGTAATCGATGGCTTCGTCAATGTCTTGTTCTACACCAAGACCCTTGATGAGCATAAGTGCCAGAATATGATTGGCAACTACCAACCCTTTCTCACTCGCGGCTGCAAGTGCAGGAAAGGCACTCTCATATTCTTTATCCTGAAACAGATAGAATCCTACTTGAAGATAGATTTCAGGTATATCGAGTTCTAATCCTTTTTCAACCCAATACAAATACTCTTCACCATCTTCGTCTTCCACAATTCCGTCATGATAAGCCCGAATAACATATCTGATTGCCTCAGTGTGATTCAAATCTGCAGCTTTCAGAAACCACTCGAAAGCTTTTCCATCGTCTTTTTTCACGCCATGTTCTCCCCGGTCATAGATGTATCCAGCTTCATTTGCTGCATCAGCACACCCTTTACTGGCTGCTGCCTTGCAATACTTCAATGCTTCTTTCCAATTGGCATGACATCCGAAACCATGCATCTTATACACTCCAAGTTGATAGAGTGCCTCGGCATAGCCCAGGTCTGCTGATTTCTGGAGATACTGGGTAGAGATGTTATAGTCTTGTGATACGACATCGCCTGTACCGTAGAAAGCTCCCATGTAGTATAGGCCTTCTGCATCGCCCATGTCTGCTGTTTTCTTCCAAAGGGAGAAGGCTTTAGTGAGGTCTGCCACACGTCCGATGCCTTTATGATAAGCATGTGCCAACTGATTCATGCATTTGACATTGCCCATCTGAGCTCCTTTCAAAAGAAGGTCATTATCTTCTTTCTGCATTTCTTCAGAGACATAACTGCTCATGTCAACATAGTCATTAGCCAAAGGGAGTTCGTTGATGATAGTCTGGAACTCTTCAGGATAGATGATTTTTGTTGGCTCCATATGCATCTGATAGACTCGCTTCTTGTCAACATTCAGCGTGTAAGGCATGAACCAGCGCTTTTCCTGTTGCTCGCGCTTGGCTTTCATGAGTTGATTGATGGCGCTCTTCATTTTCTGAATGATGTCGGTGAAGTAAACCTCAGGATCTAAGCTCATGATGATATCATTCTTGTTGGCACCAATTGGATAGACAATATCCATCAGGTTCGATAGAACAGACTTGACTTGCTCATATCTGCTACATGCCCTCTCAAATGCTTTCTTATACAGATCGCCATCATCGTCCATATAGTCTTCCTTGACAGGCTTTCTAAAAAACTCAGAAGAGTAGCCTGATTTCAAGGAGGTTAACAAGATGAGCATGTACAGCAATTGGTCTTGTTTCCGTTGGAAGTGGACAACCTCTTCCTTGTCATCATCAAAATGAAAGATAACGTGATAGGCTCCCTCAGTGTCATTGACCTTGAGTTTTTGCCCTTCATTGAAAACACGCTTTTCAATTCTGATGAAGCGAGGTGAAAGGGCGTTATCGAGCTTCTGATAGCGGCTATAGTTTTCCAGACCATCCTCCAAGGCAGTCAGGACATCTTCCGTATATTGCTTATTATCCTTATTATAGTATATAAGGTTTGCAAGGAACTTGCTGTACTGCTCCTCGTCATCCATCAATCTCAGGTGCATGGCACCAACCTTCAACTCAGTGTCTTTATCCATTTCTGTCTATTTTGGGCAAAGGTATTATTTTTTTCGTTTCAAAACAAAGTTTTCTTGTTAATAAGTAATAACTGGTCACCACTACGCCGCGAAACCGGCGATGTGGTGACGTCCTGTTTTGCTGTCAAAGGCCATGACAGAAGAACCCGTTGAAGAACACTGTTTTGTAGTCACGATTGATTGTCTTTTGCTTTGCCATATATCACGAGTTTTTGATTTACGTCTGCAAAATTAGACAATCTTTCTCGTGGAGGCTCTGTTTATATACGTATAGAAGAAACCCAAAAAACCAAAAGGAAGCATTAACTCCCCTTCTTAGGACATAGTGACCGTACCACCCACAAGATTGCTCTTGGTATTAAAAGGCTTCAACTAAGCCGCTCGCAGCATCTACTATGTCTTTTGAGATAACTTGGCACAAAGATACGAAACTTCTGCGCAACCTATTTGCGCAGGAGCAAAATATTGCACTTTTTTTGTCGTTCTTACTCACTTTTTTGCGGCTACGCAGAAAGAATGCGGAGTGCGTTCGTAATTTTGCACCGCGTTTAGGAAGAGTCCGAAGACGCATGAAACTGAGCTACGAGGCACCACCTATTATTATTAAAGATGTGTAACGATTAAAAAGAAAAAGACCATGGAAGTGAAGATGATCAACAATCGTCCTGTGAAGATCTGGACGGACAACGTGGAGGAAACGGCTATGCGCCAGATAGAGAATCTGACGACACTGCCCTTCCTCTTCCATCATCTGGCCATCATGCCCGACGTGCATGCTGGCGTGGGGATGCCTATCGGTGGTGTGCTTGCATGCAAGAATGCGGTAATACCTAATGCCGTAGGGGTGGACATCGGTTGCGGCATGTGCGCAGTAAAGACGAACTGGAAGGTGGCCGACATCCCAGTGGATGTGCTGCGCAAGCAAATCATGCGTGGAATCCGGAAGCGCATTCCCCTTGGAATGGACCACCATAAGGAAGCTCAGGATGAAAAGTACCTGCCTATTGGGCATGACATCGACAAGATGGAAATTGTGAAGCGCCGTCAGGTGTCAATTACCAAAGAGGTGGGAACACTGGGCGGTGGCAATCACTTCATAGAGTTACAAAAGGATGAAACAGACACATTATGGATTATGATCCATTCGGGTTCCAGAAACCTTGGCAAACTTGTTGGCGACTACTATAACGAAAAGGCAAAGGTGCTCAATGAGCGATGGTACTCAGTAGTCACTCCAGAAGTACGCTTGCCATTCCTCCCCTTTCGCACTGAAGAGTTCGATGCTTACTGGCGAGAGATGGAGTATTGCATCGACTTCGCTCTCTGCAACCGCAAACTGATGATGGAGCGCATCGAGGATGTCATCATGGACGCAATACCAGAGATTGAGTTTGAGCCAATGATCAATATCGCCCACAACTATGCGGCAAGGGAAAACCACTTCGGCCAGAATGTCATTGTACATAGAAAGGGGGCTACGCTCGCCCGCGAGGGAGTCATTGGAATCATCCCAGGTTCACAGGGGACAGCATCCTACATTGTGGAGGGATTGGGCAATCCTGAGTCTTTCTGTTCATGCTCACACGGAGCAGGACGAACGATGTCACGTACTGCTGCCATCCGTGAACTCAACTTGAAAGAAGAAGTGGAGCGATTGGATGCCTTGGGCATCATTCATGCAATCCGCTATCAGGAGGACATGCAGGAGGCCTCTGGTGCATACAAGGACATAGAAACGGTCATTGCCAACGAGGCTGACCTCGTGAAAATCAAGACCCGGCTCCTTCCTGTGGCCGTGATAAAGGGGTGAATCGTTTGCTATACGTATAGAAATGCGGCGCGGTGCAGATGGATTGTCGTATCTTTGCACTGTCGAATCGGAAAAAGAGTTGAATTACATCCCTCGTTTTCTCGCCATAACATAAAGCAAGCTTTCTGTCTATAGCTTAACAAAAACGTTCTTTGAAATAAAAATAAGTGGCTGCCGTAGTGACGGATTCCTTCGATCCAGAACTTTCAATAGACATAATAACAGAGCCGTTACGTTTTGTTGCGCCACTTTTTTATATAATCAGTTGCCGTAGTGGAGGAATACTTCGAGATCCTGATGATGGTGTCAAACCCAATGACAGCCAGGATGTAAGCTTGGAAGCAGCTATCATCTAAGGAGTGCGTGTAAGCTCACTGGTCACAGGGTTTAACCTGCCTCTAACGCTTGTTGCACTGATTTTAAATGAAACCGATATAAGGAGATTGTTATATGAAGTTTAACACAATGATTAAGGAACAATCGATGACTCTGAACCATGAAGGTGCAGAAGCATTCGGACTGTCAGCAGAAATGGAGCTGTATACCGCCGTCGTTACAGCATCCTTGAGTGACAAGTTCTATGAGACGGCAAATGAACGGATTAAACGTATTGCCGACCTTGTTGGCAAGTGCGATGCACGTTTTGTTGCCCAATTGGCTGTATATGCGCGCAGGGAAATGAATCTGCGCTCTGTACCTCTTTTCCTTGTAGTTGAACTGGCAAAACATCATAGCGGGGATAATTTGGTAAGTCGTACCATTGAAAAGGTTGTCCTTCGTGCAGATGAGATTATGGAGTTGTTGCACTGTTATCAGTGGCGCAACAGCCAAAACATTACTTGTACTGAGGCAAGTGTACCAAAGAAAAAGCTCGCCAAACTCTCCCATCAGATACAGGTTGGACTGCAGAGAGCATTCAATAATTTCGACGAATATCAGTTTGCAAAGTATGACCGCAATAATCTGGAGGTGAAACTTCGGGATGCACTTTTTATTGTTCACCCCAAAGCAAAGGATGAAGCACAGCAAAAACTGTTTGACAAGATTACAAGCAAGACTTTGGAGACTCCATATACATGGGAGACAGAGTTGTCTGCACTTGGACAACAGGAGTTTGAATCAGTTGTAGAAAAACAGAGGGCTTTCGCTGAGAAGTGGGAAGATCTCATAGATAGTGGGAAACTAGGCTATATGGCAATGCTACGAAACCTTCGAAACTTCCTTGAAAATGGTATTTCGAGAGAAGCACTTACAGATGTTGCCAATCGACTTAGCGATGAACGTGAAGTAATGCGCTCTAAGCAGTTCCCCTTTCGATTCCTTTCTGCATATAGAGAGTTAAAGAGTATTACCATCTGTAATGAGAAGAAGAAGGCACAAATCATGCTTAACGCACTTAAGAAGGCTGCACTTGAAGCAACTCAGAATAACTCTGCTGAAAACGAACTGCAGTTGTTTAATGCAGTTGAGAAGGCTGCTCTTGCAACCACCCAAGACAATGGTGTCGAGAAAAAACAGCTGTTGTTCAATGCGCTCGAAAAGGCAGTTCTTGCTACAAGTAAGACTATCGCTGGATTTGACGAACATACTCGCGTACTTTTAGCATGTGACGTTTCTTGCTCGATGTATTCTCCAATAAGTCCCAATAGTTCTATTAAGTATTACGACATAGGACTTGTTTTAGCTATGCTGTTGAAAAATCGTTGTAAGAACGTTATCAGTGGTATTTTTGGAAATGAGTGGAAACTGGCGAATCTTCCTCCTATAGGCATTCTAAGCAATGTCGAAAAGATGTATGAGCGCGAAGGTGAAGTAGGCTATTCAACCAACGGCTATAAGGTCATTGAATATCTGAACAAAGAGAATATAGTGCTTGACAAGGTGATGATGTTCACAGACTGTCAGATGTGGAATAGTTACGGTACAGAACAGACCATTCGCAAAGAATGGGACAAGTATAAGCAGATTGCACCTAATGCGAAACTCTACCTCTTCGACCTCAACGGCTATGGCACTACACCTTTGAACATTGTACGAGATGATGTTACTCTCATCGCAGGCTGGAGTGACCGAATCTTTGAAATTCTAGAAGCAATAGAGAAAGGCTCTAGTGCCATAGAGGAAATAAAGAGAATTGAAGTATAACAGGAATTGGCAGTTGCCGTAGCAACGGGTTACTTCGGAATGTTTAGATACCAGCTCATACCCATCGCGATTGTTGCACTGCCATTTTTTTATTTGGGAATGATATGGATAAATACGTTTATAATTATGATGAATGGTTAAGTGGACATACAAAGCGCAAAACCATGATGGAAAAGCTAGAGCGAAGTTTGGTCCCGTTTGAAATATTTGAAGCTATTGGTATGGTGAACGACAAACAGCCTCGGTCAGGAGAAATCGTTATTGGAGAAAACACTTACCACTATGAAATAGCATACGACTACAACTGTATTGGTCATGATGTTTATAATGTCTCGCTGACTGTCGTTTCGCTGAAAGACAAATGGACGAATTTGCTGATGGGGTATAACAAGTTTAAAGTCGTTATGAATCATCAGTATATCAAGACCATCTATTCCGACCATGAAGACTATTTCCAACAGATAATTGACATGTTAGAGAGAGATGATTATGCAGGCCTATATACTAATCGTTCTGCATATATCAACAATCTGTTGGCACGATACATCCTTCTAAGGCTTTTGGAGTTGCATCGGCCGGATCTGCAACTGTTAGTAAGCGTCAAAACAAAAGAGGATGGAGCCATCTCAGTTCTTGCTGCAGATGCCAATCGAAAAGAATGGATGATGTATGCTTTCAGTAAGCGGGAGGCTATGGAAATGGCTCACAGACTGGATGGATGCTGCAAAAGTCTGACCGTTATATACTTCTTCAATCAAGACTTTGAGAAGGATGGCAATACCATTGGATACAATTCTGGGTGTACACGCATCTTGTCTGCCAGGGCTTGGATGATGAACTTGCCGATGGAAACGAAGGAAAGGCGACTCATGGAAAAACGAATGTTGTCGCTTGTCAGCATGCTATACAACGAGCATCTTGACTGGCATTTCGACAGGATAGCGCGTGTGGCCACCAATCCTCCGCGCTTTGGTGAGCACATGAAAGAACAAAAGAAAGCACTCAAAGAGAAGAGGAAAAAGAAAAACAGCAACGCCAAGCAAGGACTACCTTGGTGTCAGAAGATAACAAGGACACTCCTCGAGGATGCACTCAATGTGCTTGGAGATGAGCCGAAATCTCATGCTGACATATTCCATTTCCTCTGTGCTGCCAATATGGTCAATGCCTACGTCAATCATTGCAACCATAGTGTCAACTTCTCCATTAAGCAGGTAAACCGCATGTTCCAAGCCAAGCAGCAGATTTTTAAATGCTTGATCAGACTAGCAGAGGAGCATAATCCTAACGTGACTATCTTTGTCAGTGCGCTTCCAGCCATCCTCGTCAATATGAAAGTTGAGAAACATGATTTCCAAATCAGTTTCCGAGGCATGACGCGAGAGGTTTTGGATCGGATTATCAGTAGTGGCGCTAAATGTAACGGCCACTTTGAAGGGCATTACCTGCAACCTATCGCCACTGCCCTCTATCAATATTCATACTTGTTGAGATGGAGAGGACTTTAAACAATAACAAACAAAAGAATAATAACTATGGCACAGAAATGGATTTATGAGCAAGGATTATATTATCCTGTAACTGGTGAAACTACACTTCACAACACGCCAGGCTATGGTGTGTTTAATGTGGAAGCATCCTCTTCAGATAGTAGCCGCATAGGGTTGCGACGTATCGCAGATGAGTTTACCTTTGACTTCAAAATTTACGACCTCGGATGTGAAGACATTTTCAGCTTGGTTGAAGACCGATGGAATTCACCATCATTCAAGGAATCAGGAAGAAACCTAGGCGTGATCTTTAATGGATTAAAAGGAACAGGAAAGACAATAGCAGCAAAGATTCTTTCCAATCGACTTCGCATGCCTGTGGTGATTGTTTCTAACCCACAACCAGGCTTGGTTGACTTCATACAGTCAATAGAGTTTGAATGTGTTGTCTTGGTAGATGAAGCTGAGAAGACCTTCTGCGAAGACGATGATATTCTGCTTCGCATGATAGAAAGCGTTTACAATATGAAACGAAAGGTGTTCATTCTGACAACAAATACTTTGGATGTCAATGAGAATCTTATTGGGCGACCAGGGCGAATCAGGTATGTAAAGCAGTTTGGTAACTTAACAGAAAAGGCGATAAACGAGTTTCTTGACGACAACTTGAAAGATCAAGCCAACAGAAAGGCTGTTCTGAGAGTAATTGACACTCTTGCAATTTCTACAATAGACATTCTCAAATGTGTAGTGGAAGAAGTCAATCTCAGTGGAGCTTTTGGTGAAGGCTCGTTACTTAACATACCCAAGGCTTACATAAGATACGATGTAATGATTATAAGCAGTGAACGAAGTGATTTTAACCGCATTAAAGAATTTATCAAAGGCCAATTATCTCATAACATGTCTGTTGTGCAATGGATACAAGGTATTGATCCTAAAGGGAAACCAAACAAAGATTCACTTTGTAAGAATGGGAATTGGGTGAGTATGCAATATCTGTCTGCAGAATCACGAACTTTGTACACAGGATTAAAGACAATTGAAGGAGCCATTATCTTAGAAGAGCCTGATGAAAATGGTTTCTTCATAATGAAAAGGGAATACGCCTCTAACGAAGAACTTTGCGTTCTCATTCATACCTATGACTATCCTTCATTGTATAAAGGGCGTCTTGTGTAAGATCTGTAAATTAAGGGTGGTGAATTGGTTCATCACCCTTATCGCATGATTGTCGATGATTATACGTATAGAGTACAACCACTATTTCGCTTATTAATTGTATCTTTGCTGCATCAAATCAAAATAAAGTATATATGAGAATTGAAGTAGAGAAAAAAGACATTAGACACATTGGACATACACACTTTTGCGAAGATGGATGCTTGTGCATTGAGATCTCTTCAGAGTGTAGTAGTGTAGAATTTATGTTATTGCGCAGTATTCTAAAATGCTTTGGAAAAGAATATATGGTGACGAGCATAGATGATTTCAGGCTCGACGAAGAGGGCTTTATGGTGACAGATTTGGCAATAACGACCAATCTGCCATGGACTGTTTATGAAGAAATGCTTCATTCTGATTCAATCCCGTCAACTACGATTCCAATTGAATTCAAGAAGACTGATATAACTCATATTGGCAATACTGGATTTCATAATGAAAAAGGGTGTACTTGTTTTACTTGTGATGCGGAGCATGGTTTCCTGGAGTCTTGTTTTCTTGAGGAAATTTTGAAGTGCTTTGGTGACTATAAGATTATAGAAAGGGATAACTTTATTTCTGAAACCAATTCCGCAAATGTTTGGATAGAAACAAATCTGCCTTTTGATATGTATATGAGTATAAAGCCAACAAGAATACCTTAAACATAGAATTGGCAGTTGCCGCAGCAACGGGTTACTTCGGAATGTACAGATACCAGCTTATACCCATCGCGATTGTTGCACTGCCATTTAAGAGCAAAAGCATAAGATGTCGTAGAAGACCAATACATCGAAGAGCATCCGAAACCTAAACAAGGTAGGTGAAGTTTTGGTTAAACAGAATGGAGGCCCGAATCGGATGAGTGGTGTTCGCTTGTTACTCTTATGCGAAATTCAGAAAGATGCTGCTGACGCGGCATCTTTCTATGCGAAATGTTTCCCTTTTACGGCCATATTGAGTTTCTTGATATAAGCAATGTAAGTTGGATTATCCGCTCCCTTTACCATGCGTAGGAAGTTGAGCTTCCCACGTACAACGTTAATGTCATGTATGGTGGGTGATTTTTGATATCTGATCCTATGTGTCAGAACTCTGAGATTCTTTATGTACTTCCGATTGACATTAGGCTTCTCACTTACTGTTAATCCTGTGACTTCTTGTCTGGAACCACGTTTCTGCAAACGTGTTTTATTGGGATTGATGGTGAAGTGGCATTCTTCGATGATTCGGTGAAGCTCTTTCATGAACTCACCATCTTTCTGATATACGTTATGATTACTACTGAAGGTAATATCATCGGCATAGCGGGTGTATGTGAGATGGAATCTGCGAGCAAGACCTGACAGTCTGTTGTCGAGTGTCATGGCACAAATGTTGGAAATAACAGGAGATGTGGGCGCCCCTTGAGGCACAACATTCAGAACATGATGGTCGGTGGCTATTGGATATGTGCATATGGTTGCGATGTCTCTTGCTACCAATGATGGAATTCCCAATTCCACAAGACTGCGTTCGACCATATGTGCCGTGATACTGGTAAAGAAGTCGGAGAGGTCGAGATTGAAAACGTAGTTCTGTCCGATATGCTGGCTGGCGTTATGAACGATTGACCTTCCTCGTGTAAATGCCATGGCTTCTGGAGTGGGGGTGTAGAGCTCAGAGAGTATAAATGCCAGCGTGAGCATGATGTCCTTCAATTCTCCGTCTGGAGCTGTAATCGTGCGCATCCCGCCAGATTTCTTGGGAATATAAAACTGCCGGTAAGCATTACGCCTAACCCCAACAAAGGTGTAGTAATGAAGACGCGATACAGACATGGGATTGCTGATGGCCAGTCCTGAAACGTACGGGCCAATGTCGTTGATGCTGTTGCACAGATTCTCCATAGAGTCTGTTGCAATGAGGCATCGCAGGTAATCACGCAGTTCTTCTGTCATTTTCTTTGTTTATAAACATCCTGTGAGGACCAGTACCACTTCTGAAAATGGATTCGAGTTTGTGAGCAAGAGCGCCGCTCCTTTACCATTCCTAAAGCGAGCGACTCGCAGAGTCCCGAGGTTTAGTTCAGTAAAGGACAAGCGAGTGCGAGCAAGGCGCAGAATCCAGTAGCAAACTTTCTTGTTGGCCAGTCTGTCGACTGCCAACATCTGCCGATAGCAGCAGACGTAGCAAGAGAGAACTCTCGCAATTCAAGAGTACTGGTTGACTCACAGGATGTGTTCATTGTCGTTTTTTATTTCAGTTACGTGACATTTATACATAGACAATTTCTTTAGATTCTGTCAGAACGAGATCTTCCTCATTCTCGTCGTGATATTGGTAGATGATTTGCATACCCCGGTATTGAGCAGGCACTTTCAACACATCTATCATATCCCACAGGGGCGGTCCGAAGTCGTACGACTCTCCGTCAAGCAGCATGCGGTTGGAAGCATAGTCGAACTGGTAGAAGCCGCCGCCAAGACAATAATCACTCCTTTTCAGGAGATGCTTGTGAAGGTTGACCATTCCCAGTCGGAAATAACCTTCCTTGGTGATGATGAATTTGGGGTGCTGCATTCCGTGTTTAAAAATTTAGACGAACTACACAACCCATGACAGAATAGTAGATGAGAGCATCTTTTACTGTAAGTCCTGATGCCTCCAATACATCGCGGTAAGCCTTGAGCTGTGAGGCATAATTGCCTGCATAGTGCTCGTTTTCGGGGTCAGAGTACGTAATCGTAGCCTTACTACCAGGGAAGTTCTTGAAGTCGATGAGTACACACTCATGGTCATTGAGATACCACAAAAGGTCGATCTCACCATGTACTATCTGACCAGGCAGTGGATGAACGAACGGAACCTCATGCTTGATGGCTGAAGCTTTGCCATAAGTCTTTTCTAACCATGTGTATAAATGCTCGATGGAGGTAATAACCTTATCGGTATCAGGAATAATCTCGTACATGTTGTTGCCATTGCGGATGCTTGTTGCCTTTTCCACATTCTCGTCATGAGAAGCTGCAGGGTCATAGACAGCAAAGACATTGTGGATGCAAGTGCCAGCGGCAGCTTGATTCTCCTCTTTTGTATTGTAAGGTTTTATACGGCAATTGAGGTCTGAAAGAATCTCAATGTCCTCCTTAGCGATTTCCATCTTGGGCAGTTTGCTGGGTGAGAGATACTTGGGGTCGCGACTGAGTGCCGGATTCTCAGGGAATTGATAGCGGGAGTAGCTTGTGGTTTCGTCAACTTCGGCAACAGGACAATCGGTTATATCCTCGTATTGAGGAATCAGTTCGTCGTATTTCCATAATTTCGAAGTTTTCTCATCTATGGCACCTTCAGAGATTCCTGTATTCTTGATCCAATGGAGTATTGGTAACTTGTCCTTTGATGTTTGATGACTCAGTGTAGTGAGATAGTCTCTTGCCCTCGTGACACCTACATACAGGATGTGGCGCAGTTCGTTGCGTTCCTTGTTTTGCAGCGTAGTATATAATTCCAATTTCTTGCATGCGTTTATAATGGGTTGAGGCAAATTCGTATTGCCACCGCTGATGATAGGGGGTAGAAATTGGATGACATAGCCATATTGCTCATTGGGCGCAGGATGGCGTAATTCATGGACTCCCCAAAAGTTCTTCTTTGTGAATTCTTGATCTTCAAGACTATCATCACTCAAAGAAGACAAGATGACATAATACCATTCCAGACCTTTTGACTTATGATAAGTGAGAACCTTAACGGCATCAGATGCATTGTCAATCTTGCTGTCGACTTCTGCATATGAAAGATAGGTAAGTAAACCACCTATTGATGCTCCAATACCCATCTGCAGACAATGCTCATCGTATTTCTTTGCCAGAGAGCAAAGCGTCTGAAGGTTTTGTCTGCGATTATCAGCATCTCCCCATTTTGCAACTACCTCAGGAAGGGCAAGACCAAAGATGATGCTTTCAAGGAGATCGCTGACAGACTGATTATTTACAGTATTCTTGAATTCCTTCAGTTTACAGATTAACGCATTGCCTTCCTCAAGCCACAGGTCAGGCTTCATGACTATCTTCTTTTTACCTTCATTCTCTTCATCATCCTCTTCGCTAATCAGACTAATTACATAGTCTAAACGTTGCTGAAGAATGTCTTGAGTGGGAATACCCTCCAGTAGTCGCAAGAGATCGGCTCTGACATGCTTGTTTGAAGAATCAACCATGAACTTAAGGAGTGTGAAGGCTAGTTGTACTTCTGTCTGCTGAAGTATATCATTTTTTACAAACGATACGGGTATACCTTTCTTGGTAAGTGCATTGGCAAAGTTCTTACATTCAGCATTACTGCGGCAGAGAATTGCAATGTCGCCAGGACGAATAGTGCGGAACTCTTCCTTGTTTTTAATCTGAATAATGGTTTGACTGTCAAGTAATAATTTGACACGGTCAGCCACTTTGTCGACAAACAATTCTGCCTTGGAAGCAAAGCAGTTCCAGTGGTATAGTGAATCTGAGAATTGCTCATTTTCCTGTCGAGCTGCTTCGAGTTTTACATTCTCCCTATCTATGATGCCCTTGAATGCCCTTGTGAAACACTCGGTGGTAAGATTAACCAGAGGGGCTCTGGTGCGCCATGAGTTAGGCAGATTATCATAGGTAAGGTTAAGAGCTGAATCACGGTCTTCATCTATGAACTGCTTGGTAATTTCGTTAACTAGTTCCACATCTGCCCCACGAAAACCATAAATGCTCTGTTTGGGATCTCCTACCCAGTAGCTTTGTTCCATTAAGTCGGAAAGTTTTTTGAATAACTTCAACTGAATGGGACTTGAATCCTGAAACTCGTCGACCATCATCAACTTGTAAGCCCCCTTAATCTCAGTCTCCACTTGTGGTTTATCAAGCAATTCGAGAAACAGGCGTTCCATGTCATTATAATCGATAATATGACGCTTTGCCTTGAATTCGTTGAAACCATCCTTCCACTTTTTAGCAATCTCGAACAAGATGTTGATGATCTTCTTCATCATGCCTCCAGGACTTTCATCACCAACAGAAGACATCTGATAAGCCGTAAGATTATCAACAAGGTCATCATAGTTTCTTTCGCCTAAAGCATTTTTCAGGGCCTGTCTGTTTCCTCTGCCCATAGAAGGTTTGTCTTTTGTAAGTTCCTTATACAACTTTATGATAGTGGCATACGTAATTGTTTTATTTTTCAGACCGTCTAATATGGGTTGTACACTTTTCTTGGCAGAATCACTATATCCTCCAATTCTGGAATCAAATGCTTCTGTGAATTCTGCGAGCAACTGGTGGTTGAGAGCAGTATTACTATTGAATATTTGCTCAACAACCTTACAACTATCTGTCTTACTTTGCTCAATATCAACATCGTAGTTGTTTATTTTGTCAATAATGCTAAGCAATTGACCTTTCCAAAAATCGAGATCAATATGAGATTGGCTGTCTTTCAAATCAAAGAAACTGCCATAGGAGCGGAAGAACTCAAGATCTTCCTTCCCTACATAATCGCCCAACGACTCGCTAATGTAGACCTGCAGGTCGTCTTCCGACATGACTTTCATATCAGGAGAAACAGCAATCAGATACCAGTACTTCTGGATAAAGCTTAGTGCTACGGAGTGGACAGTTCCGATGGTGGCAGAATCTAATTCGGCTGCCACATCAGCATGATTGTCACTATATAGACGTTCGCGCGACTTCTCTCTGAATTCAGAGGCAGCTAACTCTGTAAACGTGGTAAGAATAACCTCAGATGGCTTGTATTCTTTACTACCAAGTTTCTGCGACAGAATCTCTGTCAGTCTTGTTGTCTTTCCGGAGCCTGCTCCGGCATTGATATATTGAATATTCTTCATACGAGTCTTCCTTTTAAGATGGGGTGAGTAGTCTTGATTTCCTTGGGGGCAGAGGGTGTGCTCCAATTGGCCTTCTGGTTAACAAAAGGTGGCTTGTCTTTCTTGATGTAAGGACACCCTTTGTTTTTCTTTTTCTTGTCATTGTAATCGGCCTCTATTGGATAGAGTGGCGTGTCGTCAGTGCTTGCTTTTGTATAGGCAAGTTCAGCAATCTCGGTCAGTTCGCTTTCCTCAATGAAACCGTTGTCCAATGTTCTGCGTCGGTATTCATAGGAGTTCTTGATTTCCTCAAAGAGTTCTCTGTTGGATGCTTCTGTTTTAACCACGATCTGACGTATATGATCGGATGTGGGGAAATTTGTGGTATATAAGGTCATCTTGGGGAAGAGATAATAAGCTACGCCTGCAACATCCGAACCGTAGTGTTCTTTAATTGCACGGCTGTAGAGTTCAAGCTGCATGGCTTTGTTTTGTTCGAGACGTTCCTGATAAGACTTACTTTCAGACCACTTCAGATCGAAGATGACATATTTGTCGTTGGCGTCTTTCAGAAGCAGGTCGATTTTGGCAGTAAATGCCCCAATAGTTTCAAGTGTGACGTTCAGCTCAACTTCGCTGTCCAAGGGCTTTAGGTTCAGTTCTTTGATGATACTAACCAACGCTCTAATACTATCTTTTAGGATGGCTTCGAACTGCTGGCGCTCAATTCGATATTCCGGAAGCATCAGTATGGCACCTTTCTGCAAAATGCACTCGTTGATTATCTGCTGGATATCGGAATCTGCAAGTTTAAGGTATTCGTCTGCCATCTGCCCATGATATTTTTTTACCAACGTCTCTACAAGGAGATGAGCCACAAATCCCTTAGTGGTATCCAGATCGGGTAATTGGCCCACTTGTGGTTCTCTAAGCTTAAGCAGATACTGCATCGTATAGTCAAACGGATGTTGTATAAGCGAGGTGACGCTGGAATAGCTCTCCTCTTCGCGATGAAGTTTGCTCATACTCCCTGAGAGCTGATAGCTGAGTTGAGGCTCAAGATTTGAGATCTTACCATCTACGGTTTGTAGATTTGGTTCCTTATCATTCATGACATGACGGTTCCATTCTTCTATATTCAGTTGCTTTAACTCCGCCACCAAGGGATGCTCCTCCTGACGGGCATTGCCATCGAACTCCCAAGTGACAAGAATCAAATTTCTTATAGTCTTTAGTGCAGCCATCTGCAGTTGGTGGCGCTGCGTATAGAAATCTGATTTTTCAGGAATGGCGATACCAGCGTCCTTGAGACCCTCATATTCCGACTGATTGAGAAAATCAAAAGGATATGAACGAACGGAAGCACCAACGCAACCTAACCAGCACACCTTAGTGGCGGGGTCTACTAATTGCGTGATATCTGAAATGACATCAGGAGAATCCTTTTGTGCCTTCATATGGGTGAAGGACTGTGGGCGATATATGCCATCAACATGAGCCTTTAATTCATCTGACGAAATGTAACCATCATTGGGTAGAATGGATCGTAACGATCTGCAGAAAGCAGCTAACACAACGAGTTGCTCCTTTCTTTCATCGTCAACTTTTTTTGAAAGTAAGAGCTTATCACACCAATGAGCAAGTTTGTCTGAGTAGGTCTTGATATCGCTCACAAGGATCTTCTCAGGTGAGTAATCCTTTTTTATCATGTCAATGAAAGCCAGTTTCTCATCTCGTTTGT
>Ga0310695_10001302_pt1 | contig 59861 bp, 62 predicted proteins | sample RumenRJG_04DNA_FD_203882 | JGI IMG/M metagenome (GOLD analysis project Ga0310695, IMG submission 203882) | Bovine rumen microbial communities from Lethbridge, Alberta, Canada - RJG_04 (v2) (version 2) | ecosystem: Host-associated > Mammals > Digestive system > Stomach > Rumen | place: Canada...
GCTCCCAGTCGTGATAACGGCTTATCGAAACCGATTCTATGAGAGCCACGAAGCTGGGACATTCGATATACTGTCCGAAAATGCTTTTTGAAGGGGGGCGGAAGCGAGGTTACACCACGAATCCACTTTGTGCGGGCGAGCGAAGCGAGTCCAATTTCAAAATCGCACAACCGTGGATTCTAGTGGTGTGTTCTCGCTGGGAACCCCCTTCAAAAAGAAATATTCAAGCTAGTTATCGGATTTCCACGCTTCCGTCGGCGTGTGCGATAAATGCTGTTGGCTTCATCTTCGTGAAGAAGCCGACTTCAACCACGCCTACGATTTTTGTGATTTTGTCTTCCATTTCGAATGGATTTACCGGGCTTTCCCAAGTGCAGTCCAAAATCTGATTGCCGTTGTCCGTGATTACAGGCCCGCATTTTCGTAAGCCCTCGCGCAAAACGCTTTTCGCACCGATTTTCTTTAATTCTTTTTCGACGGCTCTTCTTGCTCCTGGAACAATCTCAACTGGGAGCGGGAATCTTGTGCCCATGTGAGCGACTGATTTTGATTCATCAGCGACAATCACGAGTTCTTTTGAATTGTACTCAACGATTTTTTCGAGAAGGTGAGCAGCTCCGCCGCCTTTAATCAAGTGATTTTCCGGGTCGATTTCATCGGCTCCGTCAATTGCAAGGTCAAGCTCGCCGTCAATTTCGCGGTCGTTGAGCGTGTAAACTGGGATTCCCAAGTCCTTGCAATAGTTTTCGGTCTGGAAGCTTGTGACTACAGCCTTGATGTTTTTCAAAGTGCCGTCTTCAATTCGCTCCGAAAGCCTTTTTACAGCAGGAAGAGCCGTGCTTCCTGTGCCCAAGCCGATTTTCATTCCAGAAAAGATTTTTTTCTGCTCAATCAAAGTGTCAATTGCGGTTTTAGCCGCCAAAATCTTCTGTTCGTTTTGTGTAAGTGCCATATTTGCCTCGTTTTTATCATGCTGAAATTCAGCATCTATTTTACTGTTTTGAACAATCGGAACTGCTCTTCGCCCTGATACAAAAGCATTGAGTATCCATTGTGGACTTTGCAGCCAGCCTTTTCTGCCCTTGCCATAATCGGTGTGACTTCTGGCTCGTAAATGATGTCGTAAATCATCTCCGTGCCAGCAAAATCGTAGAACCAGAGCGGATCGTTTTCGGGATTTGAAGGCTCCGTGCTACCCATTCCCTTTGATGTTGTCTGGATGATGAGGTCGTTGTATTTTTTGAGCATGAGGATTGATTCCTGACCGAGTGATGCGTAATCGAATCCGTATTTTTTGCCCAAAGCCCTTGCCTTCGCAACCGTTCTGTTGAATATACACGCTTTGCCGCCAAGTTTTTTGACAGCGTAAGCAATTGCTTTTGAAGCTCCACCAGCTCCGATAATTGCAACTCGTGTTTTTCGGAGATTTCTTAGACCTGTAAACTTCAAGAGAGCCTTTGTGAAGCCTGTACAGTCAGTGTTGTAGCCAATCCATACGCCACTATCATTGATTACCGTATTGCAAGCTCCAATGTCCTCTACTTTCTTATCAACAGAAAAAAGATGCTTGATGATGTCTTCTTTATGTGGAATTGTTACTGAAAAACCGTTGATGCCAAGCTCATTTGCAAACTCAAAAGCTTCGCTTGCTTTTTCAGCCTTGAATGGAATGTAAACGGCGTTCTGATTCGTATGGAAAAATCGCTCGTTGTGAATCTTTGGGCTGGAAGTGTATTTGAGCGGCCAGCCAGTGATGCCAAAAAGCTTGGTGTCCTCATTGATATTATGAAAATGATAGATTTCTTCGAGTGTTTTTGGATCTGTATGCCCGATGTCAGAAAGTGCCAGGTTCAAATCCGCAGGCGAAGTGTAGCTGAGGTAAGAATTGAATCTTTGTGCAAGGATTCTAGTTGGAAGACCGAGCGGCCCCATCGCACAAACGATCTGGTCTGAATTCTTGAAATTCTGCATTTCTTTGTAAAGATTTGTAACATCTTTGAGAGAATGCGGCATGAAAGCGATCTTTGGAATTTCAAAGCGGGAACCGTGCATTGAACGGAGTTTTTCACTGATGTTTTCGACAGGATTTTTCATATCATGGAACGAACGGATGATTTTTGTTCCGTAAGCCATGGCCGCATCCTGAAGCGAAGAAATGTGAAAATCTTCTTCAAAGTCAACGTATGCAAAGTTTTTTTTGGAATCTTCGTTGGCAAAAGCGAGAGCGCGTGCAAAAAGCATTGAGCGGGAAGCTTCGCCTTCAGAAAATTTGCCGCCGTCAACAGTTCGCCGGATTGTAAGAATGCATGGAAGCCCTGCCTTTGCAGGAAAATCGCGGATATTAAGCCTTTCGTCATCATCAAGCAAATCAACCCGAAGCTCAACGAGATCAATGTATTTACGATATTTTTCGATAAGAGCAAGGTCTTGTTCAACGGTCGAAGCCGTAAGACAAAGACAAATCAATGGTTTTGACATGGAAACATGATATAAAAATTTCAAGGCGCAATCAACGGGCTACGGGCTTTCCGGGGTTCGGTAACCCTCATTCCTCCGCTCATTTCATTCGCTATGGAACGGCAAAGCCGCCCCTACAATCCCGGCGCGGCATTTTGTGAAAGAAGAGTCTATATAATTTTGTTTCTGTTGACATAGGGAGCCGGTCGCGAAGCGAAAAAAACTTGTGAGACAAGTTTTTAGGCGAGTCTCGGAAAAATCTATGATTTTTCCGTGTGAGTAAAAGGAAACAAATTTTTTTTGAGTGTTACTATTTACAGAAACGTAAATATATGTTATTGTTTCTTTAGATAGTAACACAGGAGCAAATCTATGAGCAGAACAGATTCTATATATTTTTCACTTCCATCGGACAGGTATACACCGTTCAGCCTGGCACGCAAAATCGGTGCTTCGGCAATTCTGGAGAGCGCGAGCTTTGCGCGTGGCAAGGAACGATATTCAATTCTTTTGCTTGAACCTGCATTCCGCATCGTTCAGGACGAAGAGGGCGTTGCATTTTTGATTGACGGCCGCCGGCTTCCATACAAAGAAAAGAACACCACCGGCGAGACAATTGCACCGGGAAGCCGCGTTCTTCACACGCCGGATATTCTTGACGCGCTTTTGTATGTTGCCCAGCAGAATGACACCAGCGTTGTCCACGACGAGGACGGAAATGAAACTCCAAACTCAATCCCGGTTCCAACGAGCGGACTGGGCTATCTGAGCTACGAATTCTCTGCCCGCTGTGACACAATCATGATGGCTCCGCAGACAGACGAGCTTCATATCCCGGAGAGCGAATTTGTTGCCGGTCACATTTATGTCGTTTTCGATCACTTCACAGAAAAACTCCACATTTTCGCGCTCAACTACAATGAGCATCAGATTGACCTGGACAAGGCTGTTGCAGATTTAAAGAAACGCCTGGGCGACATGGATTTCTCTTATCTTTCTGCGCCCGAAGAGCCTTGCGAGGTTCGCACAATCACAAACCTTGAGCAGAGTGAGCGCGAGTACAAAGAAAAAGTCGAGGCAATCAAAAAAGAAATCATCGCGGGAAATCTCTTGCAGGCAGTTCCGAGCCGCCGGCTCCAGCTTGAATGTGACAATTCCGCTCTGGAAATTTACCGAAGATTGCGTGCCGTGAACCCAAGCCCGTATCTTTTTTACATTGATTTTGGCGAGAGACAGTTGATCGGTTCCAGCCCGGAGAGTTTGGTGCGAGTGCGTGAGGGCGTTGCATCAATCCGCCCGATTGCAGGAACCCGCCGTCGTGGAAAGAACAATGCCGAAGACGAAGCTTTGAAGACAGAGCTTTTGAACGACGGAAAGGAGCGGGCTGAGCATCTGATGCTCGTTGATTTGGCTCGAAACGACTTGGGACGAGTTTGTGCCAACGGAAGCGTTGAAGTAACACGCTTTATGGAAGTCGAAAAGTTCAGCCATGTAATGCACATCGTCTCTGACGTTCAGGGAAAAGTTGCCGCCGGTTACAAGGCAATTCAGGTTTTGCGCGCTGCCTTCCCTGCAGGAACGGTCTCTGGAGCACCAAAAATCAGCGCGATTCAGATTTTGAGCCGATTAGAAAAAATCAAGCGCCGCTTCTACGCAGGTGCTGTCGGCTACATTCAGTCAAACGGCGACCTGGATTTCTGTATCGCAATCCGATGCGCGCTCAAGCAGGATAAAGTCTGGACATTGCAGGCAGGCGGCGGAATCGTGTACGACTCAAATGCCGACCGCGAATGGGAAGAAACTAACGAAAAGCTGGGAGCCTTGAGAAGCGTGTTTGAAATTACAAAATAAAACTACATGGCAACTGCATTGTAAGCGGTTGCCATGCTGGCAATGGCTTTATTCTTCCGATTCTCCGTTGTGGAACATCATTGCTGCTTCCGTGCTGTAAGGGTAAGCAAGATAATCCGAAAGAATTGTTGCCTTTGTAAGATATTTTTTTAGTGCCGGGCGGAATTTCGGGTGGGCGCACTTGTCTATAATAAGGTTTGCTCGTTCAACAACGTCAAGACCGCGTAAGTCTGCAACGCCCTGCTCGGTAATCAGAATCTGTGTAGATTTGATTGTGTGGTCCATATGGCTTACCATAGGTACGATGCAGGAGAGCTTTCCATCCTTTGCCGTTGACTTTGTAATAAAAATCGAAAGACTACCGTTTTGGCAAAAATCTCCTGAACCTCCGACCCCGTTCATAAGTTTGTTGCCGCCTATATAACTTGAATTTACGTTTCCGTAAAGGTCAGCCTCTATAACCGTGTTGATTGCAATTACACCAAGGCGGCGGATAACCTCTGGGCTGTTGGAAATTTCCATCGGTCGCAGAATGATTTTTCCTCGGTAACGGTCAATGTTTTCAAAAAATTCCTGCAGGGCTGTCTGTGGCATGGTGATTGAAGTTGCCGAAGCAGAGTCGATTTTTCCTTCATCAATCAAAGAAAGAATTGATTTTTGCATAACTTCGGAATAAACCGTAAGATGTTCAAAATCAGAATCCCTAAGCCCCTCCAGAACGGCATTTGAAACGACTCCGATTCCAGCCTGCAGCGGCGGAAGAGGATTAGGCATTCTTCCGGATTTTACTTCTTCTTCAAGAAATTCAATCAGATTTTTTGACATCTGGCGGAAGTCATCGTCCATCGGCATATCCCTTACGCCCGCATCAATTACGTCACTTTCTACAACCGCTACAATTTTTGATGGGTCACATGGAATATAAGGCGTTCCAATCTTGTCATTAGCCTTTAAGATGTTTATAGGCTTTGTGTTTGGAATAGGTTCCGGGATATAAATATCGTGGAAGCCCTCAATGCTTGCCGGAACTTTAGTATTCACTTCAATGATTACTTTGTCTGCGCAGGCAACATAAGTATCGCTGGCACCTACAGACATAGTAGGAATGATGTTTCCATTTTCGTCTATGCCGGCTGCCTCTATAAGTGCCACATCAATATGATTAAGGTAGCCGCTTCTTACCCAGCGAGGCATCATGCTAAGAGGCATGTCAACGTATTTTACCTTTCCTATGTTGATTGCGTTTCGTAAGTCCTTGTTAGTCTGGTAAGGCATTCGGCAAAAAAGTGCTCCTGCACGAGTAAGAACACCATCAAACTCGTCACCAAGAGAAGCTCCAGAATACACAGTAAGATTCAGTTTTTCTCCGGCTTCTGCACGAGCGGCAAGCTCTTTTGCAACAACCTTGGTATAACCGGTGATTGTAAAACCACTTACACCAAGTGTCATTTTCGGCTGAATAAAGGCAGCTGCTTCTTTTGCAGTGCAAACCTTTGAAAGAACATCTTTGTTTCTTATTCGTTTTTTAAGTTCATCTGTCATATTTCGCTCCTTATTTTTTCAAGAATAAATCCAGATTGAATTCACTTTTTTTGCAGTAGGCCTTTCCGATATTTTCTTTTGAAATTACCGGAATCCCGTGCTTTTCAAACTGTGCTTGAAGTGCTTCTGCATATTTTGTAAAGTCAAACTGAGTGTTGATTGTAATTGAAAATCTTCCGCTCATATCAACCATGCTGATAATAGGGTATGGCGCAAAAGAGAACCACATGGAATTCAGAATTTCATCAGAATAGCCGGTAGTCGGGAAAGTTCCCATGTAAGTAAAAATATAGGTCTTTTTAGCATAAACTGAAGTTTTGCAGAAAGAATCGAATTTTTCTTTTATTGTGTGATACTTGTCCGCCTGCATAAGTCCGTCAACAGTGCTGTTAATCTGAACTTTTAAATTATCTTCGCTTGTAGCTTCCTTGAACTCTGCACGAAGCTTTTTACCAAGCTCTGCATCATCCTGTGCAAGTTCAGCCGGTTTGATTTTCTGGCTGGCATTTACAAAAGCGTTTTTAAAAGTATTTGGAGTGCCCGTAATCTTTCTGATATTTACAGGAAACTCAGTTTTTACAGGAAGCTTATTATCCGGGAACGACGCCTGAACTGCCTTTGCCATAAAAAGCTCAAAGCCGATTGTCGGAGTCATTCCGTTTTTCTTTACGTAAGCCATAAAATCAGAAGAAGAAACTGTAAAATTGTAACGGTAAGTCAAGTTTCCTTCCGGGGTGGCAAGAGCAGCCTGATCAAGGCCTATAGTTTCCGGAAAGCAGAAAAATTCTTCTTCTGGAGCAGGTGCCTTTGGCGTAAAGCCTTCGCTGTATGGAAGTTTTTTTGCAAAAGGCTCATCATAGAGTCCTTCCGGCATAGAAGTAAGGGCATCGATATTTTCGTATTCTGTTTTATTTTTGATGCAGAAGTAATAGTACATCAAAGTTTTATAAAACATCATACGGCCTGTTCCGTCAGAAAGCTGATGACTGTAGAAAACCCAGATTTTATTCTTTTTATAAGTAACGCCTAAAAGATGTCCATTGACCTGTTCATTTCCAAGATTAACTGCACCTTCATTTTCAATCAACAGAAAAGGCTTTCCCGACTGCTTAAATAAAAATTCTGCATTCTTTTCATAAGGAATTTCTTTTACCCAAGGGTGAATCTCAAGTGTTTTCTGCAGAGCCTCTTGCAGAGCATCTTTATCAACATCATCTTTTAAGACAACCATCTGTTCGTTCAGCATAGGACCAAACAGATACATAACCATTTCACTTAATGCAATCATAAAAGCCTCCTCATTAGTTATTTTGCTTTTTTAAGCCACTTTTTGCTCAAAAATATAGCCCAGGTTATAATAAATCCGATTGAAAAGCCGAAAAGTGGATTCCACCAGATTATTGATTTGCCAAAAATTTCGGTGTCTTTAAAAGTGTAAGTCACACCAATTCTTAATACAAGTACAAAAACCGCAACAAAAGTAGCGAATTCACTTTTTTTGCTTCCTTGAAAAAGGCCGCTAATCGGATTGTAAAGGGAAAGAATAACATTTATAAGAATTGTGATTCTAAGACAGTGATAGCCGTAATAAAAAGCTTCTCCTTCCAGTGCAAATGAACGCGCAATGGCCTGGGCATTCAGACAGATTGCAAGCGCACCTATAACTGTAACAAGAAACGTCATTAAAACCGTCTGCAAAGCACCTTTTGTTACGCGATTTAATAAGCCCGCTCCAAGATTCTGCCCTGTAAAGGTAGCCAGCGCATTCTGAAAGCTGATATAAGGAATCATAATGTACATTTCAACCCGCTGAAGAACCGCAAAGGCCGCGGTCATTTCTGTTCCAAAGCTGTTTGCGGCGCGCTGAATAAAGGTCAGTCCAAAACTCATGATTCCCAGTTGAAGGAAAACCGGGAGGCCGACACGTAAGGTTTGCTTTATGCTTTCATTATTCCAGTGATAATCAGAAAGCTTAAAGCGGAAAACCGGATATTTTTTTACCATGTAAATATAGGCAATCACAAAGCAAAGAAACTGCGAAATAACTGTTGCAATTGCAGCGCCGGCAACGCCCATTTTTAAATTGATTATAAAGAACAAATCAAGGCCGATGTTCAAAATAGAAGCAACCAGCAGGAAATAAAGAGAAGCCGCGCTGTCGCCGAGTGCCCGCAAAATAGAAGAAATGATGTTATAGCCGAACTGAAAGATAATTCCAATTGCAAAAATACGGAAATATAAAAGCGTAAGAGGGAGAATTTCTTCCGGTACGTCAAGCCAGTAAATAAAAGCCGGACGTGAAATTGCAATGCTTAGGGCACAAACTGCAAGGCTTAGAACCATCATGAAAAGGATTCCTGTGGAAGCGTGAAGTCGCATTTCTTCTTCGTTTTTTGCGCCAAAGGCATGCGAAATCAGAACACAAGAGCCGGTAGAAAGACCAATGCTTATTGCAAGAAAAATAAAACCCAAATTATTTGTAGTTCCAACGGCAGAAAGAGCCTTTGTCCCAACAAAATTTCCAACAATGATTGAGTCAGCGGTATTGTAAAGCTGCTGCAAAAACATTCCTAAAAGTAACGGAAGTCCAAAGCGTAGAATATGCTTCCATGGACTTCCCTCTGTCATTAAAATTCCTTTCACTCTGACATCTCCCTGATTATATTGTCTTTTATCAACTGACAAATCTTAAAATTATTATAACATGAGAAGTAAGAGTTAGCACTGGAAAAATAATAAAATATATTACGGCTCGTTCTGGTAAATACTTACGAGTTTTGCAGACGCAAAAGCCCGCATCTTTTATAAAAATCATACGTTACTATTGACAGAAACAATTTGTTCAGCTATTATGTTTCTATAAGTAGTAACAGATTGCGAGGATTTTTTATGATAGCATTTATCGATAACAAAGATAGTTTTACATTTAATATCGTTCAGAGCTTGGAGCGTGTTTCGGGCGACAAAGTTTGCGTTTTCCGTTCTGAAGAAGCGACGGTCGCTGAGATTGAGGCCGCAAAACCAAGCCACATCGTTGTTGGTCCTGGGCCTGGCACTCCGGCTGAGGCAGGCATTTCTATAGAAGCAATTAAATATTTTGCTGGAAAACTTCCGATTTTGGGAATTTGTCTCGGACATCAGGCAATCGCAGCTAGCTTCGGGGCAAATATCGTGGGAGCAAAATACATCCGCCACGGAATTGTCGAAGAAATCAAAACTGACGGCCGGGGAATTTTCCGAAACATCGGGCTTAAAGGCAGCTTCACCCGCTATCACTCGCTTGTCGTTGACGAAAGCACTCTTCCACCAGAATTTGAAGTTTCTGCCCGTGCAAAAGACGGCGACATTATGGGAATCCGCCACAAAGAGCTTGTAATCGAGGGCGTTCAGTTCCATCCGGAATCAATCGCAAGCGAAAAGGGCGACAATCTTTTCAAGGCATTCCTTAATTACAGCCGCGAAAATATTTCATCAGTCCTGCTTTTGAACCAGCTGATTGACAAAAAGCAGCCTCTTTCACGAGAGCAGACCGCAAGTTTTATCAGTGAGCTTACTGACGGTACGATGGACGAAAAAGTTGCCTCTTCAGTTCTCACTGCAATGGCAGCCCGGGGCTTACCGACTGCGGACGAAATGGCAGGAGCTGCGGGTGTAATGCTTGCCAAAAAGACAAAATTCCCGTTGGAAAATCACGGGTTGGCAGAAATCGTCGGAACTGGCGGCGACGGAAAGGGCAGCTTCAATATTTCTTCCATGTCGGCACTTGTGGCTTCAAGCTGCGGTCAGGTCATGGCTAAGCACGGAAACCGTGCGGTCTCTTCAAAATCTGGCGCTGCGGACTTCTTTGAGGCTCTTGGAGTCAACATTATGGCGGCTCCAGACAAAACTGCCGAACTTGTCAAAAAAACCGGCTTCGGCTTCCTTATGGCACCTGTTTATCACTCGGCTATGAGATTTGCCGCTCCAATCCGAAAGGCTCTTGGAATCAAAACGATTTTCAATGTGCTCGGACCTCTTTTGAATCCTGCCAACGCTGAATACGAGGTTCTTGGAGTTTATTCAAAGGACTTGCTCAAAGATTACGCTCATGCGGCAAAATCACTCGGAGCAAAAAGAGTCATGGTCGTTAATTCAGAGGACGGCTACGACGAGATTTCCCCATGCGCAAAAACATTCGTCTATCAGATTGATGAGAAGGGCAACGAAAATCAGTATGTGATTGATCCTGCAAACTTCGGAATCACTGACGCTGACGAAAATGAACTTTACGGCGGAAACGGCCCGGACAACGCCAAGCTTGCAATGGAAGTTCTGAACGGTGGTGGCCGCCGAACAATCCGCTATGCAGTGGGCTTGAACGCAGGTGCAGTCCTCTACCTCTGTGGCAAGGCGCGCACACTCAAAGACGGCTACGCAATGGCACTGGAAGCAATCGACAGCGGAAAAACGCTGAATAAATTAAAGGAGATACAGGAAGTTAGTCAGGCATTGAGTGCATAAATGATAGGGGAGAAGTCTCTCCCCTGCGCCACACATCGTTGTGTCGCCCCCCTCTCTGCGGGCTCAAACGCCGCCCGCAACGCCTGCTTCTTTGGTTACTATGAACATTCTTGATACAATTATAGAAAAACGCCGTGCGGACATTGCCCGGCTTGGGCTGGATTTTGGCATTGCCATTCCTGCCAAGCGCGAGCGTGCCGTGCATCCCTTCCTTGCTCAAAAGGGCGTAATCCTCGAAGTTAAGCGCGCTTCTCCGAGCAAGGGCGACATTTCGCCTGATTTGGATTCTTACGCAACCGCATTTTCTTACGCCGAAAGCGGTGCGCGTGCAATTTCCTGCCTCACCGAGACAAATTATTTCAAAGGCACTCTCGCAGATTTGATGAACGTTTGCCGTGCCGTGGATGATTTTGAGGACAAAAGCGGAAAGCCCGCGCCTGCCGTTCTCCGAAAGGATTTTCTTTTGAGCGCGGATGAAGTTGATGTCGCTTACCGTGCTGGTGCAGACGCAGTTCTTTTGATTGCCCGCATCCTTGAAAAAGAAGTCTTGCTTGATATGGCACGCACTGTCGTTGATTGCGGCATGTCGGCTCTGGTCGAAGTCCGTGCCGAAGAAGACCTGGAAAAGCTTTCGTTTGTTTTTTCTCAGCCGGATTTTGCGGGGCAGGCGGGCGTTCATGGCAGTTTCGTATTCGGCGTGAACAGCCGTGATCTGGCCAATTTCAAGATTGACCTTCTCCGCCCAAGCATGATGACCGAAAAAATCCGTGAGGCGGTTGGCGGCAATGCCCGGATTGTTTTTGAAAGCGGTGTCACGAACACAGAATGTGCCGCATCCGTGGGGGCGATGGGCTTTTCGGGGCTTTTGCTCGGCGAGGCAGCCGCAAAGAATCCTTCGATAAGGTCGGCACTTGTAGAGTCATTCATGGGCGCAAAAACAACCAAAAACTCCCATTTCTGGCAGAATTATGCTCAGAGCCTCACTGAAAACTCCTTGTCATTGTCGGGCTTGACCCGACAATCTTCTCCAAAGGTAAAAATCTGCGGCCTTACACAAATCGAAGACGCGCTTCTTGCCCAAGAATTTGGGGCGGCTTTCACAGGCTTTATCTTTGCCGACGCATTCCCGCGGAGCCTCACAAAAGAGGGCAGACTTGAAAAACTTTTGCCACGCTTTGGCGAAATCAAAGCAAAAAAAGTCGCCGTGATTGTCGATACCGCTTCTAGCGAGTCAAAAAAGGCGGTTCAGCTTGTAAAAGACGGAGTTCTTGACCTGATTCAGTTCCACAAGATTCCGTATGAAAATGTGGCGGCGGAACTTTTGGAATTGCCTCACTATTTTGCAACGAACAGCCTTGAAGAATACGAAAAACTTGTCTCAAAGGGCGAAATGCGGGTTCTTCTTGACCTGCACGGAAGCGACGACTTCTCAAAAATCGCCGGGGACGCGCGCACAAGCGGCTTTGTCTACGAAGCAAAATGGCTCGCTGGCGGAATCACCCCGGAAAATGCCGCAGAGCTTGTCCAAAAATACCAGCCGGAGCTGATTGACGTTTCGGGCGGAGTTGAGGACAAGGGCAAGACAGGAATAAAAAATCCCGAAAAGCTAAAAGCGATTCTGAGCCTCTAGTCGGACAAATTCCGAGTTTTGCAAATTACTGGCTGTGTCAAAAAACGGCTCCCAGTCGTGATAACGGCTTATCGAAAGCGCAGGCTAGCCTGCTACACGCGTTTTGTGCTTGTAACTATATACGTTTGCCGCTCACGCGGCAGCACAAAACGAGTGTTTTCGTAAGCCGTTTCACTTCTTCGCGCCGTTTTTTGCCATATCCGACAAGTTCAAAACTCGCCATTCGACCTGCAAAAGCTTCTTTGATGGCTGGAATTTTTATTTTTGACCATCAAAAGTTTCTTTGACGCTTGAAATTTAAAATTTCGGGCATCAAAGAGTTCATATTTGGTCGGAATTTTCCATTTTGACCATCAAAGAAAAATTTTGATGTCGGAATATTTAAATTTAGCGAAAAAAAATATTTTTAAAGCCCGCCCGAAGTGTTTTCTGCGAAAAAAAATGTTTTTAAAGCCCCGCCGAAGTGTTTTCTGCGAATAAAAACATTTTTAAAGCCTGCCCGAAGTGTTTTCTGCGAAAAAAAATATTTTTAAAGCCCCGCCGAAGCGTTTTCTGCGAAAAAAAATGTTTTTAAAGCCTCACCAGAGCATTTTCTAATCAAAAAAAAGTTATCACATAATCTTTTGTTACTATTGACAGAAACAAAGAAATATATGATACTATCAATAGAAACATTAACTCAGAGGATTTTATGGCACAAAAAGACATACATTCAGAAAACGGTTTTTTTGATAATTTCGGCGGAAAATACGTAGCGGAAGTTTTACGCCGCCCGCTTGACGAACTTGAAGTCGCCTTTAAGGAAGCAATGGCTGACAAAGCCTTCCTTGACGAGCTTGAAATCATCCGCCGTGACTATATTGGTCGCGAAACGCCGCTTTATTTTGCCCCCACGGCTACGAAATTGCTCGGTGGCGCGCAGATTTACATCAAACTTGAAGGCTTGGCAAACACAGGCGCGCACAAAATCAACAACGCAATCGGCCAGTGTCTGCTTGCAAAACGAATGGGCAAAAAGCGAATCATCGCGGAGACCGGAGCTGGTCAGCATGGCCTTGCAACGGCGGCGGCTTGTGCAAAACTCGGCCTGGACTGCACGATTTACATGGGCGAAGTCGATGTTCGCCGTCAGCAGCCGAACGTTGCCGCAATGGAGCTTTATGGCGCAAAAGTTCACCCTGTAACAAGCGGAAGCCGCACCCTCAAAGATGCCGTAAACGAAGCAATGCGAGACTGGGCCGCAAATCCTGACACAACTCATTATGTCCTCGGTTCGGCACTTGGACCTGCTCCTTTCCCTGACATCGTTCGCGAATTCCAGAGCGTAATCGGCCGTGAAGTCAAAAAGCAGGCCGCAGAGCGCGGAATCAAAATCGGTGCTATGGTCGCATGTGTTGGCGGTGGCTCAAACTCAATCGGATTCTTCGAGCCGTTCATTGGCGAAAAAGAACCTCGTCTGATTGGTGCTGAGGCAGGCGGAATCGGCCCGAACGTGGGCGAGAACGCAAGCCGCATGACAGGAAACGCTGCCCGCGACGGAATCATGCAGGGCTACAAGAGCCGCTTCTTACTTGACGAGGATGGACAGGCTCTTCCAACCCGAAGTATCTCTGCTGGTCTTGACTATTGCGGAATCGGCCCTCAGCTGGCAGCCCTCGGTCGTAGCGGTCGAATCGAATTCACTTCAATTCTGGACAAAGATGCGCTTGAGGCCGTAAGTTTCTTCGCCAAAAACGAAGGAATCCTCTTCGCTCTGGAATCTGCCCACGCAGGAGCCGCCGCAATCAAGCTCGCAAAGGAAATTCCCGCTGATCAGGCAATCATCATCAACATGAGCGGCCGCGGTGACAAAGACGTGTTCATCACAAGCCCGGTTTTCCGCCCAGCCGAATGGATTAACTTCCTCCACGCCGAGATTGAGAGACTTGAAGACAAAAAAGACATCCATGAAGCCAAGATTATGCAAAGGTGATGACTAAATAGCATAAAATCCTGTAAACTTTTGTTATGGAGAAAACTAAAATTAAACGGCAATACTACATGGACAATGTAAGGACTCTCATTATTCTTTCTTTATTCCTTGTCCATGCCTGTGAAATCTATCACATTGGAGACGGCTTCTATATTGAGGGGACAAAACGACTTTTGCCCACAATGACCTACACTTTCTTTGAGACCTTCATTATGAGCGTGCTTTTCTTTTTTGCGGGGGAAAGCACTGTCTATAGTCTGAAAGCAAGAGGCGTCAAGGCCTTTTATGGCAACCGTTGCAAAAAACTTCTGCTGCCACTGCTTTTAGGTTCCTATACCTTTCTGCCCCTGCAAGCCTGGTTTGTTTTAAAAAATCATGGTGACTTTGACGGCTCTTTTCTGGATGCCGCCAGGTATTTTTGTACTCACTATAATGATTTTGTCGGTTATGACGGAGCTTTTGGTGTCGCTCACCTGTGGTTTTTGCTTTATCTTTTTGTAATAACGATATTGAGCTTTCCCGTCATCGCCTGTTATGACCGGTTCAAAGAGCATTTTGAACGCCTTTCATTTAAAAGCTGGTGGATTCTTGCCCTGATAGCGGCGGTTTTTATCCTGAACTATGGCCCCTCGGATGAGCAAATCGGAAGGTTCCTCCTGTATTATCTGCTTGGAATCATGCTTGCGGAAAATCAGTCTTTCAGCCGTTATCTGGAGCAGAAGGGAAAGATTCTCTTTGCAATTGGGCTTGTCTTTAATGTAGCCGCGCTCTTTCTTATCCTGAGGATAAAAGAAGGAAATATTTTTACATTCTCCTATTTCTGGAGGCGGCTTGTATGGACGACTGCCTCTGTGCTGATGACCCTTGCTACTATGGCTATGGGAAAGATTTATTTGAAGGACAGCAATTCAGTCTCCCGCCATTTTTCAGAGATTTCTTTCCTTCTCTATTATTTTCACCTTCCCATTTTGTGTGTCATAGGATATTTCGTGCTGAAAATGCCCCTTCATTACGCACTTCAGATTCTGCTTATGGTCTTTTTATCTTTTACGAGTACGCTTCTGCTTTCTGAGACCGTACATTTTCTCATCAAGCGGTGGAAGAGATGGCGGAGCAGGTGAATCTGGCAAGTCTGGCTTCGGAACTGTACTTGTCAAAAACGCATCCAGATGATATATTGTTTCTGTAAATAGAAACAATGATTTACTGATTCGTTGTTTCCATGCAAGGTCGCCTAACACGGACTTTTTAAGGAGTATTCCATGAACAAAATAAAATTGATGAGCCACCTCGTTGCCGGCTATCCGACAAACGAACTTGCCCTTACTGCAGCCCGCTCGCTCGTAAAAGGCGGTGCTGATATTCTTGAAATTCAGCTTCCATTCAGTGACCCAAGTGCGGACGGTCCTGCAATTCAGACAGCCTGCACCGAAGTTTTGAGCCGAAATTACCGCACAGCAGACGGATTGGCTTTCATCGCTCAGATTCACAAAGAATTCCCTGAGACTACAATCTATCTCATGAGCTACGGAAGCCTGATTTTTACGCCTGGTGTCGAAAATTTCTGCAAAAAAGCGGCTGAGGCTGGTGTAAAAGGCATGATTATCCCTGACTTGCCATTCGACTTCGATGAAGGCTTGACCGCAGCCTGCAAAGCAAACGGCATGATTAACATTCCTGTCGCAGCCCCAAGCATGAGTGCAGAACGGCTTGAAAAGATGGCACACGCTGGCTTCCCGTACATCTACGCGGCTCTCCGAGTAGGAATCACCGGCACGGACACAAAAATCGACCAGAACACGCTCGACTTCCTCAAAAAAGTAAGTGCAGGCGGCTCAAAAGTCTACGGCGGCTTCGGAATCTCAAACGGAGAGCAGGCAAAGGCGCTCGCAAGCTCGGTTGAGGCAATCGTCGCAGGCTCTGTCTTCGTGAGAATCATCACCGAAAACAAGGCCGACGCTGAAAAACTTGCACAAAAAATTGAAGAAAAAGCCAAAGAATTGACGAAATGTTAAAATTTCTTTAAAAAAAATTGGATTTTCTTGTAATGTCACGTTATAATTAGCCTTATGGTATCAGCAGAAGTAGAACTTTTTGGTCGCAAGACGTTTTTTATCGCGCCCGACACTTCGCTTATTCCAAAAAACTATTTGGAAGAGTTTATGTTGTTGGGTTATCAGGCTTACGTTATCAATGATGATTACGTTTGCCCGATGCAAACTAAGGTTCGTGAAATCATAAGGCTTTATCCCGAATCGATTCTTTACTTTAACATTGACGCCACAATTGACGGAATTGACTGGAAATCTTACATTTCCGAGCTTAAGCAGTTCGTTGGAGAGAATATCCTTATCGGTATTTTCTATCTTTCCCGTCAAAATCAGCAGGACGAAGAGGATATCAAAAAACTTTACGTTGATAAGCTTCGTGTCGGGGCTGGATGTTTTGCCCTTTCTGCGCACAATCACAATAATTTTGATTCTATCCTGAGAGTGCTGGAGAAGACTGGCGCGCGTGGCCGCCGAAATCACGTGCGAGCATTCTGTGATTCTTCAAGCACTATCAAATTCGAACGCAACGGCCATAGCTGCATGGCAAATCTTTTGGACATCAACATATCTTATTTCCGCTGTGACTTGCAGGCCGATACCGAGAAAATCAAAATCTTTGATAAAATCCGCGATATCAACATCTCCGTGAACGGCACTTCTTTTGTTTCCGATGCCGTCCTTATTATGAAACGCACTTTAAACGACAAGACTGTGTGCATCTTCATGTTCATAAAAAGGGATGACACGCCTGATCTGGTTAAGGATGAGGAAAAGCGGCTTAATCAAAAAATCTATCAGATTGTTCTGAACGAAAACAGCGAAAAACTCCAGACAGCTTTCAGGGCTGCTGAAAAATAAAAAAAGGGGGATTTAAAAATTGTTAGGAGTAAAAGGAAAAATCAATCTTGCTTTTTTGAGCGTAATTTTTCTTGCGAGTGCGGGAATTGTTCTTTTTTCTTATCTGAAATCTTCAAGCGAGTTAAAGACTGCCGTTGATACTGGTAACATGGCTTTGGCTCGTGCCACGGCTTCAGATGTTTTCAACGTAAATGACCGTGAGTTCAAACAGCTTCAGGCTTTGAGCAAATTGTCCGTTATCCGCAATCCGGAAGTCGATTTGCACGAAAAGTGGGAGCTTATCAATAGTTGTATTCAGGATGTCGATGGCTACATCGGCATGGCGATTTATGATGAGAACGGCGTGGGCTGGACTACCACCGGTGAGTATAAGGACTTGCATGACCGCGAATATCTGGAGCTTTCTATGTGCGGCGAGCAGGCTGTCATGGATCCAAACTGGTCTCCAGTAAACGGTCAGCTTTCTACTTTCTATGCCGTTCCTGTTTATGATGAGGACGGAGTGCAGATTGCTGAGGTTGTTTCTGTTCTTGATGCAACGACTCTTTGCCGCACGGTCGAGAATATTACTGTCGGCGTGTACGACCATCCTTTTGTAATGAATGTCCGAACTGGAAAATACGTTGCGACTCATGATGTAGAGCCTGTAAATGAAGGTAGGTCTGTTTATGACGGCATTTCCGATGGCTTCAAAGTGATTGTTGACCGAATCTGCAATGGTGAGGATGTCGGAACTGATGTTTATTACGATGAAATTCTCGGCCAGAAATTCTCGGTTGCCTACTATCCTGTTTATGATTCTGACTGGGTTGTAATTTGCCGTGCTCCGTATTCTGATTTCTACAGCGGAATCACTCTTCTTTTCCACAGCATGATTGGAATCGCGCTCATTACGCTTGTGATTGCCTTTATCGTCGGTTTCTTGGTCGTAAACATGGCAATGAAGCCACTTAAAAAAGTTGGTTCTGCTATCAAAGAAATTGCTAGCGGTGACGCGGATTTGACAAAGCGATTGCCTGTCGGCACAAAGGACGAGATTGGTCGTCTCGCTTCGGGCTTCAATGACTTCACCGAAAAGCTCAATTCAATTGTTTCAGAACTTAAAGGCTCAAAAGACGACTTGCATGCTTATGGCGACCAGCTTGGCAAAATGGTTCAGGACAATGCTGATTTCTTGGGGCAGATGGTTGATTCTATCAAGGGCGTGAACGGCGAGATTGCAAATCAGCATGATAAGGTCGATGATTCGGTTAATGCTGCCGACGCTATTTCTCGTTCTGTCGAAAGCTTGCGTGAAGTTCTCCAGAAGCAGGAGCAGGGCGTTGAGCAGGCGAGTGCGGCTGTCACTCAGATGATTGGAAATATCGGCTCTGTTTCAAATTCCGTCGAAAAAATGGCGGGCGAGTTTGAGAATCTGCAGATTGATGTTGATAAAGGTATCGGTCAGCAGCATGAGGTCAACAATCAGATTCAGCAGATTGAAGTTCAGTCAAAAATGCTTAACGAGGCAAACAAGGTCATTTCTTCAATCGCTTCAGAAACAAACTTGCTTGCCATGAATGCCGCAATCGAGGCGGCACATGCGGGCGATGCTGGCAAGGGATTCGCTGTTGTTGCTGACGAAATTCGTAAGCTTTCAGAAACTTCTGCGGCTGAGTCCAAAAAAATTTCCGCACAGCTCAAAGGCATTTTGGGCGCTATTTCGGGCGTTGTCGAGGCTTCAAGCCTTGCAGACCGCTCGTTTACTGCTGTTGCCGAAAAGATTCAGGGCACTGGAAATCTCGTGCGAGAAATCAAACACGCAATGGAAGAGCAGAGCGAAGGCTCAAAGCAGATTGGCGATGCTCTCAGCTACATGAACGATGCCACAGCTCAGGTTCGTACTGCAAGTGATGGCGTAGATCAGTCAAGATTGGGAATTATCAGCAATATTGGCTCTCTAAAGGCTTCTTCTGATGTCGTACAATCGCAGGTTGAGGACATGTCTGGCAATATCCAAAAAATGGAAGAGTCTGACAACTCGCTGCTCAATATCACTACGTCAATCAACGGCTCAATCTATCGAATTGGAAGCCAGATTGACCAGTTCAAGGTTTGAAAATTACATTCTGTAATTTTCTCCTTCTTTGCTTTTTCGCCACATCAATGTGGCGGAACATTTACTTTCCGAATACTGTTTTTATCATTTCACCGACGGTGCTCATTTTCTGGGCACCGTCTTCTTTTTCCGGGGCTGCGATTTGATTAAAGCCCAGTTCCTTTGCCGTTTTTATCCTCTGTTTTAAGCGGGGCACAGGGCGTATTTCACCTGCAAGACTCACCTCACCCAAAATCACATTACTGTTTGAAAGTGGCACATCCGTGCGGGCAGAGTAGAGGGCTGCCGCCAGAGCTGCATCGATTGCGCTTTCTGTGAGCTTTACGCCACCAGCCACGTTTACATATAAGTCCTGGTCAGAAAATTTAAGATGTGTCTTCTTTTCAAGAACGGCTGCCACGCGCGCAACCCTGTTCGAGTCAATTTTTTCTGAGTATACACGGCTGATGCTTGCTTTTGCTGGCACTGTGAGTGCCTGAATCTCGACCAAAAAAGCCCGGCTTCCTTCAAACACGCAAGAATTTGCAATTCCCGAAGGAATATCTCCCGTCCTTTTTGTAATGAACATTGTGCTGGGGTCTCCAACGCCTTCCAGACCTTTTTCCGTCATTGCAAAAATTCCAAGCTCGTCCACGCTTCCGAAACGGTTTTTAATTGCCCTCAAAAATCTTACTTCGTCATCATTCCGTTCAAATGAAATAACCGTATCCACCATGTGTTCAAGACTTTTAGGACCTGCAATCGTTCCTTCCTTTGTGACGTGTGCGCTCATAATAAGAACTGAATCACGTTCCTTTACCCAGCCAATCAGTTCGTTAGCACAATATTTGAGCTGGTTCACAGTTCCCGGTACAATTCCAGCCTCAACGGAATAAACTGTTTGAATAGAATCAATAATTACAAAAATCGGATTGAGGGCAATTAGCGCATCTTTTATATCTTCAAGGCGCATCGTGCAAAGAATCTCGATTCCTCTTGTGTCCAGATTAAGCCTGTCGGCACGGCCTTTTATCTGCCCTGCACTTTCCTCGCCGGAGACATACAGGATTTTGCCGTTCGTGTTTTTGTGGATTGCCGCACAAGCCTGTATCATCAGCGTTGACTTTCCGATTCCCGGTTCTCCGCCCAGCAGGATTGCGCTTCTTTTCATTGCTCCGCCGCCAAGAACCCGGTCAAACTCTGAAATCTCAGTTTTGATTCTCGTGTTTTCCTGTGCTGAGATATTTGCGAGCGGAACAGGCTTTATTTTTTCCGTCGCCTCATTTCCGAAAGCCGCCGCGTTTGAGTTAGGGTCAAGAATAGCTTCTTCCAGCGTATTCCATGAGCCGCACTGAGGGCAGCGTCCAAGCCACCGGGGCTGGGTGTAGCCACATTCCGTACATTTATAGACTGTTGTCTTAGCATTTTTCGATTTTGCCATATTTTTACCCCGCTAAAATCTTAAAAACTGGAGATTTTGGAGAAAATTTATTTTTTATCCCTAAAAACTTGACAATTTTTATATGAGATATTATATTAATCACAGCTTGTAAAAAGCTGATAAACTCTCTCCGATGTCCAGCTTGCTGGACGACAGGGCTTCCTTTAAGTGTTACTTCGAGGAAGCCCTGTTTTTTTATTCTTCGTGTTATATTTTCCATAAAAAATGATGTAGTCACAGTCCGCGTGATGCTGACTGCCAACACCGCGAGACGCTGACTGCCAACACCGCGAGACGCTGACTGCCCACTCCGCGAGACGCTGACTGCCCACTCCGCGAGACGCTGACTGCCCACTCCGCGAGACGCTGACTGCCCACTCCACGTGACGCTGACTGCCCACTCCGCGTGATGCTGACTGCCAACTCCACGAGACGCTGACTGCCAAGTCCACGTGATGCTGACTGCCAACTCCACGAGACGCTGACTGCCAAGTCCACGTCACGCGGAGTAAATTAAGCTATCTTGCGTTTGAGACAGACTCCGTAATCCATGAGTTGCCGCCGATGACGGAACCCTTGCCGATTACGGTTTCGCCGCCGAGGATTGTTGCGTTTGCGTAAATTGTTACGTCATCTTCGATTGTCGGATGCCGCTTTTTGTTCTGGAATGATTTTTTGACGCTCAAGGCTCCCAGAGTGACGCCCTGATAAATCTTAACGTTGTCACCGATTTCGCATGTCTCACCGATTACGACACCTGTTCCGTGGTCAATAAAGAAACTTTTGCCAATTTTTGCCCCCGGATGGATATCGATGCCGGTTCTGCTGTGAATATGTTCGCTCATGATTCGCGGAATTACAGGAACGCCGCATTCTTGCAGGAAATGTGCGATTCTATAGACTATAATTGCCTGAAGTCCTGGATATGAAACGATGACTTCATCGCCGCTTTTTGCCGCCGGGTCGCCGTTAAAAGCTGCAATCGCATCAAGTTTTGCCATTTTTCGGATTTCCGGGATTGCTTCAATCATTGCGAAGGCTGCTTTTTCTGCAAGTGCGAAGCAGTGTGAGTCTTTGACCTGTGAATTTTCATCATGTTGAATTGACTTGTAGGTAAGGGCCTTTTGGATTTCCTTTGTCAGCATTGAGATTATTCTGTTGACCCTTTGTCCGGTGACATAGCGTAAATTTACGCTGTCAAGTTCTTCCGCAGTCTTGTAACCTGGAAAAATCAGGCATTGTATGTCATTCAAAATGGATACGACATTCTCCCTGTTGGGAAAATTTTCGTTTCCGGCCTTGTTTATTCCACCGTCACGCTCGTAAGATTCGAGAATGTTATTTACAAGTGAATCTATGCACATATTTTCTGTCTTTTTGCTCCTTTTTTATGAAAAAAGACTAGCATAAAATAAAAGAAAATACTACAATTTCTTTAATTTATTGCTCTTCACCCTTGACACAAATTAGCATGTCAGATATATTTTTCAAACACATCTGTGTGTGCTCTTGTAGCTCAGTTGGTAGAGCACAGCATTGGTAGTGCTGAGGTCAGCGGTCCGATTCCGCTCGGGAGCTGTAAATTAAATTCTAAATATTTTAGGAGTAAGATAAAATGGGTAGCAAGAAAAAGACATCGATTGATATTATTGCCCTTCAGTGTACAGAGTGCAAGCGCAAGAATTACACAACTACAAAGAACCGCAAGAATATTCAGGGAAAACTTGAGAAAAACAAGTATTGTCCTTTCTGTCGCAAAGAGATTTTGCATAAAGAAACAAAGGCAAAATAAACCTGTAAAAATAAGTTAATTAGGCTGTCGTCTAAGGCAGCTTGATATAAATAGGCCTGTAGTTCAGTTGGTAGAGCATCGGTCTCCAAAACCGAGTGTCGCGGGTTCGAGTCCTGCCGGGCCTGATATTTCTAAGGAAAAAGGCTTTCATTGTAAAGCCTTTTTCCTTATAGAGGATTGTTATGGCAAAAATTTTTGGATTTTTTAAAGAATGTGGAGTCGAGCTTAAAAAAGTTACTTGGCCAACTCGTGATGATGTTGTTGCTTCTGTAAAAGTTGTTGTCGTTTCTACAATTGTTATTGCTGTTATCCTTGGTGCTCTTGACTTTTTGTTCAGTGCCGGCATGAGCCTTATCTTCAAGGCTTAGGAGCGTTGTATGGCAAAAGGCTGGTACATCGTTCATACATATACAGGCTACGAAAATAAAATTGAAAGAACTATCCGAATGAAGCTTGAAGAAGGTGAGATTGATTCTGCCGTTATTTCGGATGTAAAAGTTCCTGTTGAAGAGCTCATTGAGATAAAAGATGGAAAAAAACATTCCCGAAAAAATAAGTTTCTTCCTGGCTATATAATGCTTGAGATGGATCTTCCTGATATCGGATGGAAGGCTATCTGTTCTTCAATTCGTAGTATTCAGGGTGTAACAGGCTTTGTTGGCACAAATCCAAATCAGCGGCCTCGCCCGATTTCAAGTGATGAGGCTAAGAATATCCTCATGAAATCTGGTGATATCAAAGGTGAGCGATCTGTCCGAATCAAACAGGCTTATGCTATTGGTGATCAGGTTAAAATTAATGAGGGACCGTTCGCTTCGTTTAGCGGTTCTGTCGAAGAAATTTACCCGGATAAGAGCAAGCTTCGTGTCATGGTTCAGATTTTTGGCCGTGCTACACCTGTCGAAGTTGATATTACTCAAGTTGAAAAATTAATTTCTTAGCAAAATTAAGCCGCATCATAAGTGGTGCGCTTTTTAATTTGGGAGGAGCATAAATCCGTTGGATCACTGTGTTCCGCTAGAAAACTGATTCGGTTTTCATACCAATATAGGAGCTATTAAAATGGCTGCAAAAAAAATTGTTGAAGTGTTCAAAATCCAGGCGCCAGCAGGAGCTGCAACTCCTGCTCCACCGATTGGACCTGCTCTCGGACCTAAAGGTGTTTCTGCACCACAGTTCTGTCAGCAGTTCAATGAACGCACAAAGAACATGGAAAAAGGTTTGGTTATCCCTGCTGTAATTACAGTTTATCAGGATAAATCATTCACTTTCATCCTCAAAACTCCACCAGCTGCTGTTCTTATCAAGAAAGCACTCAAACTCGAAAAGGGTTCTGGAAATCCTCTTCGCGACAAGGTTGGTAAACTTACACAGGCTCAGCTTGAAGAAATTGCAAAGACAAAGATGCCTGATGTTAATGCAAATGACCTTGAGGCTGCTAAAAAAATCATCGCCGGAACAGCTCGTTCAATGGGCGTAGAAGTGGAGGCTAACTAATGAAACACGGTAAGAAATATACTGATGCGCTCAAAAAATTTGACGCTACTCAGGCTTATGATGTTGAAAAAGCTTGTCAGATCGTAAAAGACGTTCACTTCGTAAAATTTGATGAGACTGTTGAGCTTCACGTTGCTCTTCGCCTTGGAAAAGGTCAGACAATGCGTGATACATTGGTTTTCCCAAATCAGTTCACAGCAGAGAAGAAAGTTCTCGTATTCTGTCCAGAAGAGCGTGCTAAAGAAGCTCTCGATGCAGGTGCTGCTTTCGCAGGTGCTGCTGAGTACATCGAAAAAGTAAAGGGTGGCTGGCTTGATTTCGATATCGCTGTTGCTACTCCTGATATGATGAAAGACGTTGGTCGTCTCGGTATGGTTTTGGGTCGCAAAGGCCTCATGCCAAACCCAAAAACAGGCACTGTAACTAATGACATCGTTTCTGCAATCAACGAGCTCAAAAAAGGTCGTACAGAATTCCGTGCAGACAAAACAGGTATCATTCATATCGCTGTAGGTAAGGTTTCTATGGATTCTGCTAAAGTTGCAGAGAACGTAAAGGCTCTCCTTACAGAAGTTGACCGCAAGAAACCTTCTGATGCAAAGGCTGATTTCGTTCGCTCAGTATCAGTAAGCTCTTCTATGGGCCCTGGTGTTTGGGTAGATGTTAAGGAGGAGGCATAATCTATGGCTATCTTGGCAAAATCTGTCCAGCCTGCAAAAACTCAGGCTATCGAAGAAACAAAAAAGACATTTTCTGAATATAATGACTTCATCTTCGCAGAGTACCGTGGTTTGACTGTAGAGCAGATTACAGCTCTCCGAAACAAACTTCGTGAGCACGAAGCACCTCTCAAAGTTGTAAAAAACAATTTTGCACGAGTTGCTTTTGAAGAAATGAAGATTGATAATGTTGCTGAGTATCTTAAAGGTCCTACAGCCGTTGTAATGGCAAAAGAGGATTCTAACGAAGCAGCTAAAGTTCTTTTCGATTTCGCAAAAGACAATCAGGCTCTTGTTATCAAGGGCGGCTACATTCAGAATGAGATTTACGATCAGGCTAAAATTGAGGCTTATTCAAAAGTCCCAGGCAAAAAACAGCTTATCGCTATGCTCATGTCTACAATCAATGGTCCTGTACAGAAGCTCGCTGCTACTTTGCAGGCATATGTTGATAAAAAAACAGAGGAAGGTGCTAATTAATTTAGCCTCTTAATCTGAGCGGAGTCAGGCTTCATGTGCTGTCGACTGTCTCTGCAACAATATAAAGTGTGGAAAATCGGTTCAGTTTGTTCCGCCCGCACAAAAATTTTAGTTCAATCAAAATGATGTAAAATCGAAAGATTGGACATGCCTATTTAGGAGAAGATAATATGGCAGCTCTCACAAATGATCAGATTCTTGACGCAATCGCTTCTATGACAGTTCTCGAAGCTTCAGAACTCGTTAAAGCAATGGAAGAGAAATTCGGCGTAACAGCAGCAGTTGCAGTTGCAGCAGGTCCAGCAGCTGGCGGTGCAGCAGCAGGTGGCGAGGAGCAGACTGAGTTCACAGTTTCTCTCGAGTCATTCGACGCAGCTAAAAAAATCCCAGTTATCAAGGCAGTTCGTGAGATTACAGGTCTTGGTCTTGGTGAAGCAAAAGCTCTCGTTGAAGGTGCTCCAAAAGTACTCAAAGAGGGTGTTTCTAAGGCTGACGCTGACGAAATCGCTAAGAAAATCGAAGAAGCTGGTGGTAAAGTTTCTAAGAAATAATGAAAGACTGGCGGCTTAGTTGCCATCTTTTTTAATGAGAAATTTGGATAATTTCAAATTTCTCGATTATAAAGCTTACGCTGCAAAGCGTAGGCTTTTTGTGCATTTAAGCAAATATAAAATTTGCATAAAACAACAGAGTTTTACATAATCGCTTTTCTATTTCTGTGCTGTCCTTATCTCTTTGTATGTTATACAGATAGTTTTGTGATGTAGCAGGTAGTGAGGCAATTCCCATCTAGGAGTGACTGAATGTTCGCTAAAAGCAGAACAATCAACCGTCAGTATTACGGTAAGGACATCCATAACTTCATGGAGATTCCGAACCTTATCGACATCCAGACATCGTCTTACGAAACATTCCTTCAAAAAGAACGATTAGATCGTGGTGAAAAACCTCTTGAACAGGGCTTGCAGGAAGCTTTTTCTTCTACTTTCCCAATTGAAAGCCCGGACGGAGAGATGTCTCTTGAGTATGAGTTCTATGAGCTTGACGAAAAGAACATCAAATTTTCAGAACTTGAATGTAAGCAGAAGGGACAGACTTATGCTGTTCCTCTCAAAGCAAGAATAAACCTGAATTTCCAGAAAACAGGCGCAATCTTGCAGAAAGATATTTACATGGGTGATATTCCGCTCATGACAGACCGCGGCACATTCATCATCAATGGTGCTGAACGCGTCGTAGTTTCTCAGATTCACCGTTCTCCTGGTGTAATTTTCAACCATGAGAAGGGTGTTTATTCAAGCCGAATCATTCCATACCGTGGTTGCTGGCTTGAATTTGAAATTGACCAGAAAAAAGAACTTATCTACGCAAAAATTGACCGAAGAAAGAAGATTCTTGGTACAATTTTCTTGCGTGCATTGGGTTATTCTACTCGTGAAGAAATTATCCGCTGCTTCTATTTGACAGAAAATGTTGCAGTTGATGAAAAATCAAAAGAGTCTTTGATTGACAAGGTTCTTGCTTCAGCAGTTATCGTAAAAGATGGTGATGAAGAAAAGAAATTGTTCCGCGCAGGTACAAAACTTCATTTGCATGACATCGATGATTTGATTGCACAGGATGTTAAAGAAATCTGTGTAATTAAACTTGATGCCCGCAAGAATCCTGGCAACAAAGATGAATGGAATCCATCACTTGATGATGAGATGATTATCAAGTGTTTCGAGCGCGAGGATATTAAATTTACTGACGAAGATAACGAGGAGCCTTCTAAGGAGCGTGCTCTTTCTGAAGTTTACGCAGTTCTTAAGCCTGGCGAGCCGATGACTGTTGAAAATGCAGAGCAGGATTTGAACAGCTTGTTCTTCTCAATTCGTCGCTATGATTTGGGCCGTGTTGGTCGCTACAAACTCAACAAAAAATTCAATTACAAGGAATTGAATGGTGCTGATTACGAGGATTTTACTCTTGTAAAAGACGATATCATCCAGACTATGAAACACCTCATCAACGTTTACAACGGAAACGAAAAAATCGACGATATCGACCACTTGGGCAACCGCCGTATCCGTTCTGTTGGCGAGTTGATGACAAACCAGCTCAAAACTGCTTTCAGCCGCATGGAGCGAATCGCAAAAGAGCGAATGAGCCTCAAAGAAACTGAGACTATGAAGCCACAGGATTTGATTTCAATCAAACCAATCGTAGCTGCAATCAAAGAGTTCTTCGGTTCTTCACAGCTCTCTCAGTTCATGGATCAGGTAAACCCTCTTGCAGAACTTACACACAAACGACGTCTTAACGCTTTGGGACCTGGTGGTCTTTCTCGTGACCGCGCTGGCTTCGAAGTTCGTGATGTACACTATACTCACTACGGACGAATGTGTCCTATCGAGACTCCTGAAGGTCCGAACATCGGTCTTATCGTTTCTCTCGCTATTTATACAAAAATCAATGACTACGGATTCCTTGAGACTCCGTACCGCAAGGTTGAAAACGGAAAGGCAACTGATGAAATCAGATATCTTTCTGCTATGGATGAAGACCGCTACTACGTTGGTCAGGTTGCCGAAGGCATGAAAGATGACGGTTCTTTTGCAAACGGTCCAGATACTATGGTTTCTGTCCGCCATCAGGGAGATTATACAACCCGTGCTGCAAAAGACATTCAGTACATGGACGTTTCTCCACGTCAGGTTATTTCGGTTTCTGCTTCTCTCGTTCCGTTCCTGGAGCATGATGACGCCAACCGAGCCCTCATGGGTTGTAACATGCAGCGTCAGGGCGTTCCTTTGCTCTTCCCTGAGCCACCATATGTTGGTACAGGTATGGAGCAGAAGGCTGCTTATGATTCAGGCGTTCTCGTCAAGGCAAAACATGACGGTGAAGTTATTTGGGTTACAAGCGACCTTGTAAAAATCAAGCGTGATGAAGATGGTCTTATTGATGAGTATCCATTGCTCAAATATCAGAGAACTAACCAGGATACTTGTTATCATCAGCGACCAACTGTTCAGTGTGGTGAAAAGGTAAAAAAAGGTGCTGTTCTTGCAGACGGTCCTGCAACATTCAACGGTGAACTTTCACTTGGTCGTAACTTGCTCGTTGGATTCGTACCTTGGAATGGATATAACTATGAGGACGCTGTTCTTATTAGTCGCCGCGTAGTCAAAGAAGACATGTACACTTCTATCCATATTAAGGAATTCCCTGTTGAGATCCGTGAGACTAAGCTTGGTCCAGAGAAAATCACTCGTGATGTTCCAAATACAGCAGAGAAGACTTTGGACAATCTTGATGCCGAAGGTATCATCCGTGTAGGTGCAAAAGTTCGCTCAGGCGATATCCTCGTCGGAAAAGTAACTCCAAAATCAGAGACTGAGACAACTCCAGAATTCAAGCTCCTTAACTCAATCTTCGGTGAGAAGGCTAAGGAAGTTCGTGATTCTTCACTCCGCGTTCCACATGGCGTTGAAGGCGTTGTAATCGACGTTCAGCGACTCAAGAGAAGCGAAGGCGACGACTTGAACCCAGGCGTTGACGAAGTTGTTAAAGTTCTTATCGCTAACAAACGAAAACTCCGCGAAGGTGACAAAATGGCTGGTCGACACGGAAACAAAGGTGTCGTTGCCCGAATCCTTCCAGAGGAAGATATGCCATATCTCGAAGACGGTACTCCGCTCGATGTCTGCTTGAACCCGCTTGGTGTTCCTTCTCGAATGAACATCGGTCAGATCATGGAGTCAGAGCTCGGTATCGCTGGCCGCTATCTCAACCAGTACTTTGAATGTCCTGCATTCCAGACTCCTTCACAGGAAATGATTGCAGAAAAACTCAAGGAAGCTGGTCTTTCACCAGATTCTAAACAGATTGTACGCGACGGCCGCACAGGTGAACCGTTCGTCAATCCAATCTTCGTCGGTGTCATCTACTATCTCAAACTCCACCACTTGGTTGATGATAAGATGCATGCCCGCTCAACAGGTCCTTACTCACTTGTTACTCAGCAGCCACTCGGTGGTAAAGCTCAGTTCGGTGGTCAGCGTCTTGGTGAGATGGAGGTTTGGGCACTCGAGGCTTACGGTGCTGCAAACACATTGCAGGAGATGATGACAATTAAATCTGACGATATGAACGGTCGTTCAAAGATTTACGAGTCTATCGTTAAGGGTGATCCGGCAGCTCCAGCTGGCGTTCCAGAATCATTCAACGTTATGGTTCAGGAATTGCGTGGTCTTGCTTTGGACTTCACAATTTATGACGCAAAGGGCAAACGAATTGCTCTTACCGAACGTGACCAGGAATTGATCGACAAGGCTAATTCTGGTTTCGACAAGGAGAATGAAGATGCGTGATATTCAGGATTTCGACTCAATCAAAATAAAATTGGCTTCACCGGATAATATCCGTGCCTGGTCTTACGGCGAGGTTAAGAAGCCAGAAACTATCAACTATCGTACACTCCGTCCGGAGAAAGACGGTCTCTTCTGTGAGCGCATTTTCGGTACTACAAAGGAATGGGAATGCTACTGCGGAAAGTTCAAGTCTATCCGTTACAAGGGTGTAATCTGTGACCGCTGTGGCGTTGAGGTTACTCACTTCAAGGTTCGCCGTGAGCGTACAGGTCACATCGAGCTTGCAGCTCCGGTAAGCCACATCTGGTACTACCGCTCAGTTCCAAGCCGAATGGGTCTCTTGCTTGACCTTCAGGTTAATGCCCTCCGTTCAGTTTTGTACTATGAACAGTACATCGTAATTGATCCGGGCGACACCGATCTTAAAAAATATCAGCTTCTTACAGAAGATGAGTACATGGAAGCAGAAGAGCGTCACGGACACTCATTTACAGCAGGAATGGGTGCAGAGGCTGTCAAAACATTGCTTGAAAACCTCAATCTTGACGAGCTTTATAAAGAGCTTCATGACAAAATGCTTGAAAAAGGCATCAAAACTGACAAGCGCCTGCTCAAACGAATTCAGATTGTTGAAGATTTCATTTCGTCTGGAAACAAAGCTTCTTGGATGATTCTCGACGTAATTCCTGTTATTCCGCCTGATTTGCGACCGATGGTTCAGCTTGACGGTGGCCGTTTTGCAACATCAGACTTGAATGACTTGTATCGCCGTGTAATCAACCGAAACAACCGTCTCAAGAGGCTTATGCAGCTTTCAGCTCCTGACATCATCATCCGTAACGAAAAACGAATGTTGCAGGAAGCTGTAGACGCTCTCTTCGACAACTCTAAGCGCAAGCGTGTTGTTAAGGGTGCTTCTAATCGTCCTCTCAAATCAATTTCTGACATGCTCAAAGGTAAGCAGGGACGATTCCGCCAGAACCTTCTTGGTAAACGTGTTGACTATTCAGGACGTTCTGTAATCGTTGTAGGTCCAGAGCTCAAACTCTGGCAGTGTGGTCTTCCTACAGAAATGGCCCTTGAGCTCTTCAAGCCTTTCATCATGAAAAAGCTTGTTGATAAGGACATTGTATTCAATATCAAAAAGGCAAAACTTCTTGTTGAGCAGAAAGCTCCTGAAGTATATGCAATCCTTGATGAAGTAGTCCGCGAGCATCCTGTAATGCTCAACCGAGCTCCTACTTTGCACCGCTTGGGTATTCAGGCATTCGAGCCTGTTCTCGTAGAAGGAAAGGCCCTCAAGCTTCATCCTCTCGCATGTAAGGCTTTCAACGCCGACTTCGATGGTGACCAGATGGCTATTCACGTTCCTTTGACACAGGCTGCTCAGATGGAATGTTGGACACTCATGCTTTCTGCCCGAAACCTTCTTGACCCTGCAAACGGAAACCCAATCGTTCTTCCGTCACAGGATATGGTCTTGGGTATTTACTACATGACTTCTATCAAGCCGAACGCAAATGGAACTGGCAAACGATTCTCTAGTGCAGATGAAGCTATCATGTCTGCGGAAAGTCGCGTTACGATTGCTGATCGTTGCGAGGATCTTATTGTAGATGATAAAACTGAAAAGGTTGCAAATAACTTCATTGAATGGCAGGCCTTGATCACTGTTCCGGCTCCAAAAGATTCATTCAATCCTGGAGAATTCAAGAAAGGTGATCCAATTCAGACATCAGCTGGCCGAATTCGATTTAATGCGGCTATGCCGGATGAGGTCGGATATATCAATCCTCATGTCTCAAAGGAAGACTTGGAAAAGAAAGTCACGACAGGTATGGGTGATAAAGACCTCAAAAAAATGATTGCCACAGTTTACCAGAAGCAGGGACCGTGGATTACAATCAAAATGCTTGACGCAATCAAGGATGTTGGTTACAAAAACGCTACATTCTTTGGTGCAACTCTTTCTATGGATGACATTATCATTCCAAAAGAAAAGAAGGCATTGGTTGATGAGTCAAATAAAATTGTCGAGAAGATTGTTTCCGACTACTCAAAGGGTATCACGACTGCCGACGAGCGTTACAACAAAGTTACTGACGTTTGGCAGAGAACGAACGAAAAGCTTACTGACATCATGATGGAGCAGTTCAAGGCTGATAAAGACGGCTTCAACACAATCTACATGATGGCTGACTCTGGTGCGCGAGGTTCTAAAAAACAGATTTCTCAGCTTGCAGCTATGCGTGGTTTGATGGCTAAACCGAACGGTGACATCATCGAACTTCCTGTACGCTCAAACTTCAAAGAGGGCTTGTCGGTTATCGAATACTTTATTTCTTCAAACGGTGCCCGTAAAGGTCTTACCGATACTGCTTTGAAGACTGCGGACGCTGGTTACATGACTCGTCGTCTCGTTGATGTCGCTCAGGATGTCGTTGTAAATGAAGACGACTGTGGTACAATCAACGGTATTGACTATACAGCCATCAAAAAAGGTGACGAAATCATCACACCTCTTTCTAAGAGGATTGCCGGTCACTTCACAATTGAGCGCGTAATTCACCCTGTTACTGGTGAAGTTCTTTGCGATGTAAATGATTACATCACAGATGAACTTGCAAAGAAAATCGAAGATGCAGGTGTTGAAAAAGTTAAGCTCCGCACAGTTCTTACTTGTGAGGCAGAGCACGGCGTTTGTGTTAAGTGTTACGGCAAGAACCTTGCACGCAACAAGCTTGTTGAGATCGGTGAGGCTGTAGGTGTTATCGCCGCTCAGTCAATCGGTCAGCCAGGTACACAGCTTACCATGCGTACGTTCCACGTCGGTGGTACGGCTGAAAAATCAACAGAAGAGAACCGAATTGTTCTTAAATATCCGGTTATCGTCGGTAAAATCACAGGTACAAACGTTCCTACTAAAGACGGCAACATGCTCTTTACACGTAAAGGTGCAATGATGGTAACCCGCATCATTGATTCTTTCAAAATCTCAAAGAGTGACAAGCTTGCTGTTCAGAATGGCGGACGAATCCTTAAGGGCGGTGTTCTTGTTGAGGGTAAAAAGCCTGTTCTTGCAAAAGAAAACGGACGAATCATAATTCTTGACAATACATTGTATCTTGCCGGTGATGAACAGAAGGTTGAGATTTCGAACGGTTCTACAGTAGTTGTAAAAGAAGGTGATATTATTGAGGCTGGAAAAGTTCTCGGTACATTTGATCCTTCAAAAGAGCCTATCATTGCCGAAGTTTCTGGATACGTTCACTTCGAAGATATTATTCTTGGTTCAACTTTGGTTGAAAAGATTCTTGATAACGGTAACGTCGAGCGCCACATCTCTGACCTGCACCTTGATGTTAAGCAGCCACGAATCCTTATCACCGATGAAGACGGAAACGAACTTGGTTCTTACTTCCTCCCGGCTGATGCGGTTCTTGATGTCGAGGACAAAAAACAGGTTAAGGCTGGTGACACACTTGCCCGTCTTCCAGTTGCAGCTGCCAAAACAAACGATATTACCGGTGGTTTGCCACGAGTTTCTGAATTGTTCGAAGCCCGCAAGCCAAAGATTCCGTGTGTTCTTTCAAAGATTTCAGGTGTCGTAAAATTCAACGGTATCACGAAAGGCAAACGAATCGTCATCGTAGAAGATGCTTATGGCAAGACTTACGAGCACCTTGTTCCTATGACTCGCCGAATGTTGGTACGTGATGGTGATAATGTAGAGGCTGGAGAACAGCTTTGTGACGGTGCACCAAGCGCACATGACATCCTTGAGATTCTTGGTGAAAATGCCCTCATGAATTATCTGATGTCAGAGATTCAGTCGGTTTATTCTGCACAAGGCGTTTCTATCGATGATAAACATATCGGTGTTATCGTCCGACAGATGCTCCGCAAAGTTGAAGTTGTTAAAGTTGGAAACACACGCTTTATCTTCGGACAGCAGGTTGATAAGTATCACTTCCACGAAGAGAACAAGCGGGTTATTGCTGAAGGTGGTGAGCCAGCAGTTGCACGCCCTATGTTCCAGGGTATCACAAAGGCTGCCTTGGCAACAGATTCATTCATTTCGGCTTCTTCATTCCAGGAGACAACGCGAGTTCTTACAAACGCAGCAATTTCTGGTTCAACAGATACATTGCACGGCTTGAAAGAAAACGTAATCATCGGTCACATGATTCCGGCAGGAACAGGTATCCGTGATTACCGCAACGTCAAACTCTTCGATGACTCTGACCGCGATCTTGACATTCAGATGGAAGAAATCGTTCAGCGCCGCAAGGAAGAGCAGGAACTTGAGAGAGCAATGGCTCATGCCGTTGTTGAACCGCCGTCAGATGATTACACAAGCATCCTTCAGCAGGAATAGTCTTCTGACTGATTAGCTCATTTCATGGCTGCCTGAAAATTTCAGGCAGCCATTTTTTTAACTTTTTCTTGCAAATTCGCTTGAATTCATTTTCGGAATTCTATAAACTATATAGACCTATCGCATTTTGGGTTTTAATGCGAGAATTTTGTCCGGAGTGCTGACCGGCAAACTAATAGGAGAATAGGCGATGCCTACAATTAATCAACTTGTTCGAAAAGGTCGACAGTCTTTGGCTAATACTACAAAAGCACCTGCTCTTGAGTCTTGCCCACAGAAACGCGGTGTTTGTACACGTGTTATGACTGTTACACCAAAAAAACCGAACTCAGCTCTCCGAAAGGTAGCTCGTGTTCGTTTGTCAAATGGAATTGAAGTTACTGCATACATTCCAGGTATTGGACACAACTTGCAGGAACACTCAGTCGTTCTTATCCGTGGTGGTCGTGTAAAGGACCTCCCAGGTGTTCGTTATCACATCATCCGTGGTACAAAAGATACTCTCGGTGTTGACGGACGTAAACGCGCTCGTTCTAAGTATGGCGCAAAACGACCAAAGGCATAATTTTATAAAGGAGAATTACTATGGGAAGACATAAGAAATCAGTAAATCGTCCTATTGTGCCTGATGTAAAATACAATAGCCCGGTTGTTACAAAATTCGTCACACGCATGATGCTTGACGGAAAAAAAGACACATGTACTAAAATCGTATATAAAGCATTGGAGCAGCTCAAGGCAAAAACTGAAAAAGATCCTCTTGAAGTGTTCCTTAAAGCTCTTGACAATGTAAAACCAGCTGTAGAGGTTAAATCTCGCCGAGTTGGTGGTGCTACATATCAGGTTCCTTGTGAAATCCGTGATGCACGCAAAGAAGCTCTCGCTATGCGTTGGGTTATCGCTGCTGCTCGCGCTCGAAGCGGTCACGGTATGGCAGATACACTTGCTTCTGAATTGCTTGACGCATTCAACAACACAGGTTCTGCTTACAAAAAGAAGGAAGATACACACAAGATGGCAGAGGCAAACAAGGCTTTTGCTCACTACCGCTGGTAGAATGTATCATGTCGGGTTTCTGCCCGGCATCCTTGCAAGGCTCCCGTTTAGCGCGGGAGTTTTTTATTTTCTTCTATATATAAGTAAAATTTACGGCGTGATTGTAATTCGCTTTATCTGAAAACTTTAGAAAAACTTTGCTTTTTCTGCAAAAAATCTTTTAAGTCACTTGAACAAAAATCTCAAATATTATATAAATAAAGAACTTGCAATCTGCATATGCGCAGATGAAAATAGGTTCTTTGAGATTGTTGGGCAGACTTCAATTTTCTTGTTAAGTCTGACGGTGCCGTAAAGTTAGCGTAAAACGCTTTCAGGTTATCGTACCTCTGTCAAAAAAGAACGTTCTGGTTCCGGAGGTTTTCCCAAAAGTTTCTGGATTCCAGACCAGTTATCGAATTTTGTTTGATGATGATTCGGTGGTTCCGGTAAAAGCATTTCGAGATTATGGAGTGTTTTAGTTGATTTCTTCCGTCTTATCTTCAATCAAAATCATAATTAAAGGTAATTAGTGTGTCTGCGAATGTGACTTTTTCAGTTGAAAATGTTCATATTCTGGCTTAAAGTGCAACACATAAATTTTAATCTGCCGTAAAAGGAACGGCAAAGGAGAAAAACATGGCAAAGGAGAAGTTCGTCCGAACTAAACCTCACATGAACGTTGGTACTATCGGTCACGTTGACCATGGTAAGACAACATTGTCTGCAGCTATCACTATGCACTGTGCTAAAAAGTATGGTGATAAGGCTCTCAAGTATGATGAAATCGATAACGCTCCAGAGGAAAAAGAGCGTGGTATCACAATCAACACACGTCACTTGGAGTATCAGTCAGACAAACGTCACTATGCTCACATCGACTGCCCAGGACATGCTGACTATATTAAGAACATGATCACTGGTGCTGCTCAGATGGACGGTGCTGTTCTCGTTGTTTCTGCTCCAGACTCAGTTATGCCACAGACTCGTGAGCACCTCTTGCTCGCTCGCCAGGTTGGTGTACCAAAGATTATCGTATTCTTGAACAAAGTTGACCTCGTTGATGATCCAGATCTTCTCGAGCTCGTTGTTGAAGAGGTAAAAGATACAGTTAAAGAGTATGGCTTCTCAGAAGACACACCAATCATCAAAGGTTCAGCATTCAAAGCTTTGGCTGACGGTGCTTCTGCAGATGATACAAAATGTATCGATGAACTCCTTGAGGCTATGGATACATGGTTCGACGATCCAGTTCGCGACGCTGATAAACCATTCTTGATGCCAATCGAGGATATCTTCACAATTTCTGGTCGTGGTACTGTAGTTACTGGTCGTATCGAGCGTGGTGTAATCAACATGAACGACCCAGTAGAAATCGTTGGTATCCGTCCAACAGCTTCTTCAACTGTAACTGGTATCGAGATGTTCCAGAAAACTCTTGATCAGGGACAGGCTGGTGACAACGTTGGTATCCTTCTCCGTGGTGTTGAGAAGAAAGACGTTGTTCGTGGACAGGTTCTTGCAGCTCCTGGCTCAATCCACCCACACACAAAATTCGAGGCTCAGATCTACGTTCTTTCTAAGGAAGAAGGTGGACGTCACTCACCATTCTTCACAGGTTACCGCCCACAGTTCTACTTCCGTACAACTGATATCACTGGTACAGTTGAATTGCCAGCTGGAACAGACATGGTAAAACCTGGTGACAACACAAAGATCATTGGTGAGCTTATCCACCCAATCGCTATGGACGAGGGTCTTAAACTTGCTATCCGCGAAGGTGGTCACACAATCGCTTCTGGTCAGGTTACAAAAATCATCGAATAGTCTTTTATTAGGCTAGCGATTCAATAACAGGGAGTCATTTGTATGGCTCTCTGTTGAAAGTTCTTTTACAAAACTTCTAATGGAGTAAAATTAAAATGGCTAACAGCAAAATTCGTGTCAGACTTCGAGCATTTGATGTAGAGTTGATTGACCAGAGTGCAAAAGCCATCGTGCAGACTGTTCAGAAGGCAGGGGCAAAGGTTTCAGGACCAATTCCTCTTCCTACAAGAATCAATAAGGTAACAGTTCTCCGCTCACCACACGTTAACAAAAAGTCACGTGAGCAGTTTGAGATGAGAACACACAAACGCCTTATCGACATCATCGATCCATCAACAGACGTTATGGATTCATTGATGAAGCTTGAATTGCCAGCCGGTGTAGATGTAGAAATCAAACAGTAAGTCTTAAACTGCGTTGCAGCTGGATTACTGTTAAAAAACGGTAACGGTCCTGTGGATCCAGGATGGCGGCCGACAGGGAGAAAATCTGAGTTTTTTACAGAAAAACAAAGGATTTCTTCTATAGGAGTTATATCAGAATGAAAGGTCTGATTGCAAAAAAAGTAGGAATGACACAGGTATTCGATGAAAACGGTAATCTGACACCAGTAACCGTGATCCATGTAGAACCGAATACAGTTATTGCTACAAAGAACAAGGAAACTCACGGTTATGATGCTGTTGTTCTTGGTCTTGAAGATTTGAAAGAATCTAAAGTCAACAAAGCATACAAAGGTCAGTTTCCAGAGAATGTTTCACCGAAACGTCATCTGAAAGAGTTCAGAGACTTCGAGAAAGAAGTTGCAGTTGGAGACCAGATTGGTCTTGAATTGTTTGAAAAAACTGCATTCCTTGATGTTACAGCAACTTCAAAAGGTAAAGGATTCCAGGGCGTTATGAAGCGCTGGGGCTTCCATGGTGGTCGTGCATCACACGGTTCAAAATTCCATCGTGAAGCTGGTGGTACAGGAAACTGTACAACACCTGGACACAGCATGAAAAATATTAAAATGGCTGGTCGCATGGGATCTGAAAGAGTTACGGTACAGAACCTCAAAGTTGTTAAAATCGATCCGGAACTCAAAGTTGTATTGGTTCGTGGCGCAGTGCCAGGAAATAAAAACGCAACTCTTATTATCAAGAATGCGGTTAAGAAATAAGGTCGAGGGATAAGATGGAAAAGAAAGTCTATTCAGTCGATGGTAAAGAACTCCGCACAATCAATCTTGATGATAAAGTGTTCGGACTTCCTGTAAACGAAGATGTCATTTACTATGCCATCACAAATGAATTAGCAAATAAGCGCGTTGGAACTGCTTGTACAAAAACTCGTGCTGAAGTTCATGGCTCAAATGCTAAGCCGTACAAACAGAAGGGTACTGGTCATGCTCGCCGTGGTGATAAAAAATCACCAATCAATGTTGGCGGTGGTACAATCTTTGGACCAAAACCTCGCGATTACAGCTACTCAATTCCAAAGAAAGAAAAACGCCTTGCAATGAAATCTATCTTGAGTCTTCAGGCTCAGAGCGACCGTCTTACAGTTGTTGAAGATTTCACTGTAGAAAGCGGAAAAACAAAGGACTTGGTTAAGATTCTTTCTAACTTTGCGAAAGATGAACGAACTGTTCTTATTTTGAAGGACGATGACAAAAAAATTAAACAGGCTGGACGAAATATTCCAAACTTGCATTTCTTGTCATTCAATCGACTTCGCGCACATGACCTCTTCTACGGAAGAAAGGTTATTCTTCTTGAAGGTGCCGCAAAGAATCTTTCAGAGTTCTATAAAATTGAAGGAGAGGCTGAATAATGATTAGTTTGAATGATATTCTTATTGAGCCTGTGCTTTCTGAGAAAGCTACTGCTTTGCGTGAGCAGAACAAGTATGTTTTCAAAGTAGCTCCAGATGCTACAAAACTTCAGATTAAAGAAGCTGTAGCAAAGCTCTTCAATGTAAAAGTTGTAAACTGTACAACTATCAATGTTCGTGGCAAGGAAAAACGGGTTCGTGGTAAACCTGGTAGAACTGCCAGCTGGAGAAAGGCAATTGTTCGTCTTGCTCCTGGCGAAACGATTAAGGTATTCGAGGGCGTTTAAGCCTTCGTTAGATTAAGGGGAACCAGATGGCTCTTAAAGTTTTTAAACCATATTCAGCAGGTACTCGTACCCGTATTGATTTGGTAAGAGATGAACTGACAACAGATAAACCCGAAAAAAGTCTGGTATCAGGTATGAAATCTCGTGCCGGACGCAACTCTCAGGGTCGCATTACAGTGCGACACCAGGGCGGCGGGCACAAAAGAAGATATCGCGTAATTGATTTCAAACGCAATAAGCACGGTATTCCTGGAACTGTCAAAACTATTGAATATGATCCAAACCGAAGCGCAAATATCGCTTTGATTGCTTATGCAGATGGTGAAAAACGCTATATTATCGCTCCAAAAGGTCTTGTCGTAGGACAGAAGATTATGGCTGGTGAAAATGCAACTCCAACAGTTGGAAATGCACTCCCACTCGAAGTAATTCCTGCTGGTTTCACTATTCATAACATCGAGCTTACCCTCGGTCGTGGTGGTCAGCTTGTTCGCTCAGCAGGTGCAGGTGCAACTGTTCAGGGTAAAGATGGCGACTATGTTATCGTTCGACTTCCTTCTGGCGAAACACGCCGAATTCATGGCAAATGCTATGCAACAATCGGTATCGTTGGAAATGAAGAGCGCATGAACGCTCAGCTTGGAAAAGCTGGTCGCAAACGATGGCTCGGTATTCGTCCGACAGTTCGTGGTATGGCAATGAACCCTGTCGATCATCCACTTGGTGGTGGTGAAGGCGCTGGTAAGGGACACGTTCCTGTTACTCCTTGGGGTCAGCCATGTCGTGGTTACAAAACCCGCAACAAGAGAAAGACTTCAAGTCGGTTCATTATTTCACGCCGCAAGAAGTAGTTGCATAGGAGTTAACGGTGTCAAGATCTGTTAAGAAAGGACCTTTCATTGAAAAGAGTCTTTATAAGAAAGTTATTGAAATGAATAAAGAGTCAGACAAGAAGATGATCAAAACATATTCTCGTTGCTCTACAATCATTCCAGAGATGGTTGGAAACACAATCAGTGTTTACAACGGAAAGGCATGGATTCCTGTATACGTAACGGAGAACCTCGTCGGCCACAAGCTTGGCGAATTTGCTCCAACTCGTACATTCAAGGGCCATGGCGGTTCAGACAAAAAAGCTGGTAAGTAAGGGTGGATATTATGGCTGAAAAGAAAGGTTATGTAGCCACTACGAAATTCCTGATTGCATCACCAACAAAGGTTCGCCCAGTTGCTCATGTAATCAATCAGAAGTCATGCTCAGAAGCTATGGCAATTCTTGAAAACATGCCACAGAAAGGTGCAAAGTTGATTAAAGGTACTCTTAAATCGGCTGTAGCAAACGCTCTGTTCGCAAACAAGAAGTTGGATGAAGATATGCTCTATGTCAAAGAAATTCGCATCGACGAAGGTCCGAGACTCAAGAGAGTTTGGTTCCGCGCTCGCGGTCGTGCTGATCAACTCTTGAAACGCATGTGTCACATCACCGTCATTGTTGACGAGAAGGCGGGGGAATAAAGTGGGTCAGAAAGTAAATCCTATCGGTTTGCGTCTTGGAATTAACAAGACTTGGCAGTCACGATGGTATGCAAATCCTCGTGAGTATGCAGACCTCGTTATTGAGGATTTGAAAATCCGCAATATGGTAAAGGCTTTGCCAGAATGTCAGAATGCTGACATTGCAGAAATCGAAATTGTTCGTCATCCGCAGCGTGTTACAATTGTAATTCATACAGCACGCCCAGGTGTAATTATTGGTGTAAAAGGTGCTAACATTGAGAAAATTAGCGCAGAAATCCAGTCTAAACTGACTAAAAAAGTTCAGATTAAGATTAAGGAAATCAAACGCGCTGACATCAATGCATCACTCATCGCACAGAATATTGGACGCCAGCTTTCTGGCCGCGGTTCATTCCGCAAGGCTCTCAAGCAGGCTTCTGCAAACGCTATGAAAGGCGGCGCACAGGGAATCAAGATTCGCTTGTCTGGTCGTCTCGGCGGAGCAGATATGCGACGCTCTGAAGAACACAAAGAGGGACGAGTTCCTCTCCACACTCTTCGTGCAGACATCGACTATGGCACATTCGAGGCACATACAACATACGGTAAAATCGGTATTAAAGTATGGGTTTTCAATGGCATGAAATATGGTCACGAGCAGAACGAAGATGCTGGTCAGCTTGTTCGCAAGCCACGCCATGAGCGCTCTCAGGCTTCTGGTGATGGTGAAAAACCAAGAGCTAAAAAGCCTGCCCGTGCGGCAAATGCTTCAAAGGAGTAAAGTAAATGCTTAGTCCTAAAAGAGTTATTCACCGCAAGGTACAGCGCGGTAGAATTAAAGGCAACGCAACACGTGCCAACACAATCGACTTCGGCGAAATCGCTCTCGTAGCACTTGAGCCAGTTTGGTTGAGCGCAAAGCACATTGAGGCTGCTCGTGTTGCAATTAACCGTAAGCTTGAACGAAAAGGTAACGTTTGGCTTCGTGTATATCCGGACAAACCGATAACAAAAAAGCCTGCCGATACTCGAATGGGTAAAGGTAAGGGTGCTCCAGAATTCTGGGCAGCTGTCGTAAAGCCAGGCGTAATTTTGTTTGAGGTCGGTGGAATTGATATTAAGCTTGCAGAGCGTGCTCTTGAGCTTGCTGCCAGCAAACTTCCTATCAAAACAAAAATCGCTTTCAAACCAACTAAAGACTAAGGAGTAAGAAATGGCTGATACAAAGAAATCAAAAAAGAATGTAAAAGAACTTTCTTACGCTGAGTTGGTTGCACAGCGAAATGAACTTAAACAGAAATACATGGACCTCCGATTCCAGATGGTAATCGGTCATGTAGATAACCCTATGCAGAAGCGTACAATGCGTCGCGACATTGCCCGCTTGAACACTTTCATCCGTGCAAAAGAAATTGCCGGAGAAAACAAATAGGAGCTGACCCGTGGCAGAACAGGTTAAGACAAAGGGTGGTAAACGAGCTTTTGTTGGGATTGTAACAAGCGACAAAATGGATAAAACCATTGTTGTTTCAATCAACACCAAAAAAATGGATACCCTTTACAAAAAATATGTTACACGAACAAAGAAGTGTAAGGCACACGATGAGCAGAACGAAGCTCACATTGGTGATACAGTTCGCATCGTAGAATGCAGTCCAATCAGCAAAGATAAATGCTGGAGACTTGCAGAAATCATCGAGAGAGCTAAATAAGCTTAAGGAGTTAAAGACATGCTTCAGATGCAATCAAATTTGACAGTTGCCGATAACTCCGGAGCTAAAAGAGCTCAGGTAATCAAGGTACTCGGTGGCTCACACCGCCGATATGCCGGAATCGGTGATGTTGTTGTAGTAGCAATTAAGGAAGCAATTCCTACTTCTACTATCAAAGAAGGTTCAGTAGAAAAGGCTGTAATCGTTCGTGTTGCGAAAGAGTACCGCCGCCCAGACGGAACATATATCCGCTTTGACGACAATGCTTGCGTTATCGTTGATGCAGACAAAAACCCGAAGGGAAAACGTATTTTCGGACCGGTAGCCCGCGAGCTTCGTGATATGGATTGTATGAAAATCGTATCACTTGCGCCGGAAGTTCTGTAAGGAGAATTGAATAATGAACAAGAAATTCAAAATCCATAAGGACGATACCGTCCAGGTAATTGCAGGAAAAGACAAAGGTAAGCGCGGTACAGTTGTACGTGTTGTTACTAAGAAAGATGCAGTTATCGTTTCAGGAATCAACATTGTCAAAAAGGCAATGAAAAAGCGAAGCCAGCAGGACCAGGGCGGAATCGTCGAGGTTGAGGCTCCGTTGAACATCTCTAATGTCGCACTCGTTTGCAAAAAATGTGGTCCGACTAGAGCTGGTTATAAAATCGACGGCGACAAAAAGATTCGTGTCTGCCGCAAATGTGGAGAAGCACTGTAATGGATAATTACGTACCACGGCTTAAGAAAGTCTACAAGGAAAAAATCGCCCCTGAGCTTTTTAAAGAACTCGGTTACACATCCGTAATGCAAGTACCTGTTATCAAAAAGGTAGTTGTTAGCATGGGTGTTGGCGAAGCTCTCACTAACAAGAAACTCCTTGACGCCGCAGTAGCTGATATTACTCAGATTACTGGACAGCATGCTGTAAAGACTAGAGCGAGAAAGAGTATTGCAAACTTCAAACTCCGTGAGGGCAATGAAGTAGGTGTAATGGTAACATTGCGTGGTGCAAGAATGTATGAATTCTTGGACCGCCTTATCAATGTTGCATTGCCTCGTGTTAAGGATTTCCGCGGAATCAAAGCAACTGGTTTTGACGGACACGGAAATTTCTCTCTTGGTATTACTGAACAGATTATTTTCCCAGAAATCGACTTCGACAAAATCACGAAGATTGCTGGTATGAATATTTCTATCGTAACAAGTGCAAATACAGACGCTGAGGCTCGTGCACTTCTTACTAAGTTCAACATGCCGTTCAGAAAGTAGTGAGGAATCATGGCTAAGAAATCATTGGTTATCAAGGCTGCCCGCACACCAAAATACAAGACACGAGAATACAATCGCTGTCAGATTTGCGGTCGCCCTCGCGGTTATTTGCGCAAGTTTAAGATGTGCCGTATTTGCTTCCGCAAAATGGCAAGTGAAGGCCTGTTGCCAGGCGTAACAAAATCTAGCTGGTAGTGGAGGAATAGAAATGAGTGTATCAGACCCAATCGCAGACATGCTGACTAAGGTTCGTAACGCTGTTCAGGCTCGCCACGAAAAGGTTGATGTTCCGACATCAAAACTTAAGCTGGAAATTGTTAAGATCCTGAAAACAGAAGGTTACATTAAGAATTTCAAGAAAGTTCAGGAAGAAGGAAAAAACATCATCCGTATCTTCTTGAAGTATGATGATTCAAATAATCCGGTTATCCACGGAGTTGAGAAGATTTCAACACCAGGTCGCCGTGTTTATTCTGGTTATAAAGATTTGCCACGTATCTACAATGGCTTGGGAACTTTGATTGTTTCTACTTCTGCTGGTGTAACAACTGGTAAGAAAGCAAGCGAAAAGATGGTCGGCGGCGAATTAGTTTGCAAAGTCTGGTAATAGGAGGAAGGTATGTCAAAAATTGGTAAGCTTCCTGTTGCTATTCCAGCGGGAGTTACAATCACTGTAAACCCGGGCCTTGTTACTGTAAAAGGTCCAAAAGGCGAACTCAAAGAGAAAATCAACAACTTGGTAACTATTGAAGTAAATGGTTCTGAATTGTTGGTAAAACCAGTTGATGAATCAAAGAATGCTGGTGCTGCTCATGGCTTGTACCGCAATCTCATTCATAACATGGTCGTAGGTGTTACAACTGGATTCACAAAAACACTTGTTATCACTGGTGTCGGTTATCGTGCAGAAGTTAAAGGAAAAGAACTTGTCATGAACCTCGGATATTCATCTGATTTCATCGCAGTTATTCCTGAAGGTCTTACTGTTACAGCAGACGCTGCTGGTAAAGTTACTATCACTGGTATTTCTAAACAGTTGGTAGGTGAATTTAGCGCTCAGATTCGTAAATTGCGAGCTCCAGAGCCATATAAAGGCAAAGGTATCCGCTACGAAACTGAAGTCATCAGACGAAAAGTCGGTAAAACCGGCGTTAAATAAGGCGGTGTAACACAATGTTCATTAAAAAGATGAATGACAAAGCAAGAAAACGCTTGCATCGTAAGATTCACATCCGTAAGTCAATCTACGGAACTGCTGAGCGACCACGAATGACTGTGTACCGCAGCAACACGAATCTTTATGTTCAGGTTATTGATGATGATAAGGGACACACCCTTGCTTCAATTTCTACATTGGAAAAAGAATTTGCTGACCTTAAGCCAAACACTGAGGGAGCAGCAAAGCTTGGTGAAGCATTCGGAAAACGCCTGCAGGACAAAAAGATTACAACTGTAGTCTTTGACCGCAACGGTTATCTGTATCATGGTGTTGTAAAGGCCCTTGCCGATGGAACCCGCAAAGCAGGTATCATTTTCTAGGAGAGTCTATGGAACGCCAGAATAAGTTTGAAAAAGAACAGAAAGAGTTCGTTGAAAAACTCGTAAGACTGAACCGTACTGCTAAAACCGTAAAAGGTGGACGCCGCATGTCTTTCTCAGCTCTTACAGTTGTAGGCGATGGAAAAGGTCGCGTCGGATTCGGATTTGGTAAAGCTAATGACGTATCTGAGGCAATTCGAAAGAGTATCGACAAGGCAAAGAGAAATCTTATGTTCGTTCCTGTAAAGAACGGCACTTTGCCACACGAAATGCTTGGTAACTATAAGAGTTCTTCAATTCTTCTTAAACCAGCTTGTCCAGGTACTGGAATTATTGCTGGTGGTACAGTTCGTGCTATCATGGATGCAATTGGAGCTACTGATGTTATTTCTAAGTCTTTGGGATCTTCAAGCCCTGTAAACGTAGTTCGCGCTACATTCAACGCTCTTGAGAATCTTATGGACGCTAAAGAGATTGCATCTAACAGAGGTAAATCTCTGCAGGATATGTGGGGTTAATTATGGCTAAGAAAATTAAGGTTACTCTCGTAAAGAGCGTTATTGGTCAGAAACCTGAGAAAAAGGCAACTGTCCGCAGTCTTGGTCTCAAAAAGATTAGCTCTTCAGTTGTACACGAAGCAACTCCTGCCGTTCTCGGTATGGTAAATGCGGTTGCACACCTTGTTAAAGTAGAGGAGGCTGAATAATGTCTGATTTTCTTTTGCATGCACCTGAGGGCGCAAACAAAAAGCCTAAGAGAGTAGGACGAGGTTCTTCTTCAGGTCTTGGTACAACAGCTGGTAAGGGAAACAAAGGTCAGCAGTCTCGCTCTGGTTCTGCTGTTCCTTACGTCGGATTTGAAGGTGGTCAGATGCCACTTTACCGCCGTATCGCTCACCGCGGTTTCTCGAACTATCCTTTCAAGAAAGTGTACGATGTAGTTAATGTTGAGGTTCTTGAGCAGAAATTCTCTGCTGGAGAGACTGTCGATAAGGCTGCTCTTCTTTCAAAAGGTTTGATTAAATCAGCAAAAAGCTTGGTTAAAATCCTCGGAAACGGCGATTTGACTAAAAATCTCTCAGTCAATGTTGATAAGGTTTCTGCTTCTGCAAAAGCTAAAATCGAAAAGGCTGGTGGTTCTGTAAAAGTTGCTGAAGAGGCAAAATAAAAAAGTAGGCTTTGGAGAAGCAAATGGCAAACAATCCAGTTGCAAATATGTTCAGAATTAAAGAATTACGCGATCGCCTTTTCTTTACTTTTGTAATACTCGTAGTTTTTCGTCTCGGTTGTGTTCTTACAATTCCGGGAATCAATGCTCAGGTTCTTGTAAATTACTTTGAAGAACTTGCTAAGCACAATAAAAACGCGTTTGCCAGTTACATGGACTTTTTTGCCGGTGGTGCATTCTCTAATTTCTCTGTGTTCATGCTCGGTGTTATGCCTTATGTATCAACACAGATTATCTTGCAGCTTGCGCTGATTATCTTCCCGTCGCTCAAACGTGCGGCTCAGGAAGATGGCGGTCAGCGCAAAGTTGCGGCTTGGACTCGAATCGGTACAGTTTTTGTATGTCTGATTCAGTCTTTGGCCGTAACTGTTTATGCAGCAAGTATTCCAAATGCTATCGCACTTGAGAATCAGATTGCATTTAAGTTGCTTGCAATGCTCACTGTCACAACAGGTGCAATGATTACAGTTTGGCTTGGTGATCAAATTACGGCACATGGTATTGGAAATGGTATTTCAATGCTCATTTTCGCAGGTATCGTTGCCCGATTGCCACATGCAGTTCTTGAACTCCGTAATAGAGTTTCTGACGGTTCTCTTAATCCAGTATTTGTAATCATTGTTTTGCTTATGTTCATTGGAATTATCGCCTTTGTTGTTTATGAACAATCTGGCGAAAGAAAAATTCCTGTGCACTATGCTAAGCGTGTAGTTGGTCGAAAAATGTATGGCGGTCAGAGTACATACATTCCGTTTAAAATCAATCCTTCGGGAGTTATTCCAGTAATTTTTGCTTCATCGTTTTTGACTTTCCCGTTGCAGATTGTTTCAAGTCTTGGTAATAATCAGAATTCAGCTCGCTGGATTGCTTCGCTTTCTGCAAAGTTAAATCCAACTGGTTGGCTCTATAATATCCTTCTTGTTTTGTTAATCATTTTCTTTGCTTACTTCTACACTCAGGTAACACTGAACCCTACTGAAATTGCAAAGAATATCCGTGAGAACGGTGGTTCTATCCCTGGAATCCGAACAGACAAAACTGAAGAATTTATGCAGAAAGTTCTGAACCGACTTGTATTGCCAGGCTCTCTCTATCTTGCTGCAATTGCAGTTCTTCCTACAATCATCCAGAATCTTTTTGGCTTCCCTCAGTCTATCTCAATGCTGATGGGTGGCACCTCGCTCTTGATTTTGGTTGGTGTAGATTTGGATACTATGAGTCAGGTTGAAGCTCTTCTTAAAATGCATCATTCTGAAGGTCTTGTTAAGAAGGGCAAATTGAGATCAAGAAATTTGTAATAAATTCTTAAGAAAATTAAGGAATTTGCCGAATTTTCTCGATTTTTCTGTAGAATAAGATTGGGGATTTATGGTATACTCTTTGGACTTGGATTGTAGTTCATTGCGAACTGCCATGATTCAAGCAAAGTATACTATATCCCTAGGGGGACTTTTATGAAAGTACGAACCAGCGTAAAGCCCATCTGCGATAAGTGTAAGGTTATCAAACGAAACGGTATTATCCGTATCATTTGTTCAAATCCAAAACATAAGCAGAAGCAGGGTTAAGGAGTAACAGATGGCTCGAATTGCGGGAGTTGACCTCCCAAATAAACATGTCGTTGTTGCATTGACCTACATTTACGGTATTGGTCGTTCATCAGCAAGCGCAATTTGCGAAAAGACAAAAATCGATCCAAACAAAATGATTAACGATTTGGATCAGGACGAATTGGCTAAAATCCGTACTTTGATTGATACAGAGTACAAGGTTGAAGGTCATCTTCGTTCAGAAATTGGTCTTAACATCAAACGTCTGATGGATATCGGTTGTTACCGTGGTCTTCGTCATCGAAAAGGCTTGCCATGTCGTGGACAGCGCACACGCACAAATGCACGCACACGTAAAGGTAAGAAGAAGACTGTTGCTAACAAGAAAAAGGCAGTCTAATTAGACGGAGGAATAGTTAATGGCAACCGCAAAAAAGCGAAAGGAAAAGAAGAGCGTATACGAGGGAAATGTTTATATCCAGGCTACGTTCAACAATACTATCGTAACTATTACAGACCTGAACGGAAATGCTCTTTCTTGGGCATCTTCAGGTGGACTTGGATTCCGTGGAGCAAAAAAATCAACTCCATTTGCTGCACAGACTGTTGCTGAGACTGCTGTGCAGAAGGCTGTAAGCTATGGCCTTCGTGAAGTCCACGTTTTTGTAAAAGGTCCAGGAATGGGTCGAGAGAATGCTGTCCGAGCATTGGGAAACTTGGGGTTGAAGGTAAAATCAATCGCTGATACAACTCCAATTCCTCACAACGGATGTCGTCCTCGAAAGACTCGCCGTATGTAACTTTTATTCACTGGGGCAGGAAAATTCTTCCTGTCTTTGTGAATTAATGTGCTTTTAGGCATGGTTACAGTTAGATAGTTGTGAAGTCAGAGGTGAAAATCTTCTGAATGAAATAGTGGCTCCTGTATGAGCTCTAAGTTTAAAAAAGGAGTTCAGATGGCTCGAAAAAACTTGCTGAAAGGTTTTAAGAAACCTAAGACCGTTCAGTTCGACCCTCTTGAAACAAACCCGAATTACGGAAAGTTTACTGCTTATCCTTTTGAAACAGGTTTTGGTACAACAATTGGAAATACACTCCGACGTGTACTTCTTTCTTCTATTCAGGGATACGCAATTTCTTCTGTAAGAATTACTTCTTACGATCCTGACGGTGTTTCTCGCAATATTTCAAGTGAATTCGAAACTATTCCTAATGTTTCGGAAGATACTTTGGAAATCTTGAACAGTCTTAAACTTATGCGTTTGAGATTGCCAGAAGATGTCGAGCAGGATACACTTTCTTATGAGTTCATTGGTCCTGGCACAATAAAGACTGATGATTTCGCAAAAGAAGGTCAGCTTGAAGTTCTTACAAAAAATGTACCGATTTTCACAATGATGGAAGGTGCACATGTAGAAATTGAGATTCAGGTTGATTTGGGAAGAGGTTACGTTCCTGCAGAAGTAAACGAGCATTATATCGAAGTTGTCGGTACAATTCCGATGGATGCAATCTTTACACCTGTAACAAAAGTAAAATACATGATCGAACCTTGCCGAGTAGGTCAGCGTAACGATTATGACAAGCTTGTTCTTGAAGTATGGACTGATGGAACTATTAAGCCAGAGGATGCATTGGCAGAAGCTGCAAAAATTGCGAAAGACCATTTCTCAGTTTTTGTTAACTTCAATGACAGTGATATTTCTGGTGGAGATGATTTTGATGAAGGTGATGAAAAGATTCGACAATTGCTTAATACTCCTGTAGAGGAGCTTGAGCTTTCTGTTCGTTCATCAAATTGTCTCAAAAATGCGAATATTCGCACAATCGGAGAATTGACTAGAAAGACTGAAGATGATATTGCCAAAACAAGAAACTTTGGTAAAAAATCTCTTACAGAAATCAAAGAAAAACTTCAGGAATGGGGTTTGAATTTAGGAATGACAGATTATAGTCATCTTAAAAATTCAGTCAATTTGACAAAGCCAGCACAGAATGCTCAGAACGAGCAGTCTGAATAATAAGGAAGAATCCAATGAGAAATAAGACGGGATTTAATCCACTTTCACGAACAGCCGCTCATCAGCGTGCTATGGCGCGAAATATGGTAACTTCACTTTTCAGATTTGAGCGCATTACAACTACAAAAGCAAAGGCTAAGGAAGTTCGCAAAGCTGCTGAAAAGTTGATTACACGCAGTAAAGTAGATTCTGTACACAACCGCCGTACTGCTGCTAAATTTGTTCAGGATGAGAAAATCTTGAACAAGCTCTTTACAGAAATTGGTCCTCGCATGAAGGATCGCAATGGTGGTTATACACGTATTCTTAAACTCGGTTTCCGTCAGGGCGATGCTGCTGATGTTGTAATCCTTGAATTGGTTGACTACAAGTTGCCATCAAGTGAGGATGAAGCACCTGCTAAAGCAAAGAAGTCTGAAAAAGCTGAAGAAAAGAAACCGGCTGCTAAAAAAACTCCTGCAAAGAAAGCTGCATCAAAGGCTAAGACTGCAGAGAAAGCAGCTCCTGCTGAAGAAGCTAAATAAAGGAGTTATGTATGTCTAAGGCACATCGTGGAACTGGAATTCGCACAGAAGCTAATCACGGTCGTGGAAAATGCCCACGCTGTGGAAATGAAAACATCAAAGTTCTTTATGAGAAAGAAATTGATGGAAACACTGTAAAAATCTGCAAATTCTGCAACGCTCAGTTGAAGAACATTGCACGCAAAGAAGCTAGAGCTAGCAAAGCCGCAGCAGCTGCTGCAGCACCAGCAACAGAAGAAGCTCCAGCAGAAGCATAATTTTATATCGTTATGCGCAGCCGCTCCTTGATACAGGGGCGGCTTTATTATTTTAAATATTTAAATTCCTTTCTAAAAAACTTAAAATAAAATTGTAAAAAAAATTGAAATAGTATATAATAGTTAGTGGCGTTCAGTTTTTCACGATCTGAATACCAAAAAATTTGAGGTATTTATGAAAATTTCTAAGTTCTTTCAAACATTACAATTCCGTTTAATTGCTATCGTTTTGGCAATTTTTATAGTTTCAAATGTTGTTATTGTATCTACAACATTAAATCTTTCCACAAATTCGACATCGAAAACAGTTGCCCGCTTACTTGACTCTGTTACTGATGCTGCTGCCGGGAAAATCAGCGGTCAGACAGAAAAGCAATTCAGAATGTTACAGGCAATTGCTGAAATGGATATGCTCAAAAGTGATGAAGTTCCTCTTTTGGAGAAATGTCAGCAGCTCACGCGTGTCTCAAAAATGAGCAGTGAATATGAAAATATCGGTTTTTATGACCTTGGTGGAAATAGTTTTACAGCGGCAGGCCAGAAAATTACCTTGAAACGTGCTTATATTGATGCGGCAGGAAGAGGTGAAAGATATGTCGCAGATCCGGCAGTCAATCCTGTAACTAACGTACTTTTTCAGATTTATTCGGTTCCAGTTTTTGATTCAAATAGAAAGCCAGTAGGTTGTGTCACGGCAAATGTTTTGGGTGAGGAGCTTTCAAAGCAGATTGAGAAAATCAGTTTCGGTGTTTCAGATTCACATGTCCGAGTCGTAAGCCGAAAGACTGGTCACACTGTGGCTTCGACTGTATTTGATAATGTCCTTGAATTTGCTGATATAACTGAAAATGCTGACTCTGGCATTGCGCCGATCCTTAAAAAACTTATGGCGGGCGAGGTCGGAAGCGATATTTTCATAAATAAAGCTGATGGTGAAAAGATGCTTGCGGCTTATCGGCCAATTCCTAATACAGACTGGTCTGTTTTGGGCGTTTGTGGCTATCAGGATTTTTATCACGAACTGACACACATGAGTTCAATTATCGGATGGATTTCCATTTTAATGATTGTCGTTGCTTTTGTTTGCGTTGGCGCTACGATGTCAATTAGTTTAAAACCTCTCAAAAATGTCAAAAATGCAATTGAGGATGTTGCATCTGGCGATGCAGATTTGACAAAACGAATTGAAAATCGAGGAAATGATGAAGTTTCCGATGTTGTCAAAGGCTTCAATTCGTTCATGGTTAAGCTTCAGGAGATAATTTCTCAGGTCAAAGGCTCAAAAAGCAATCTTGGAATTGCAGGCCAAAATCTTAAGGCGAGCACGGAAGATACTTCCAGTTCGATTACTCAAATTCTTGCAAATATCGAGTCTGTTTATACACAAATTAACAATCAGGCGAACAGTGTTCATCAGACGGCTGGTGCCGTCAATCAGATTGCGTCAAATATTGAATCTTTGGAGCGGATGATTGAGAAGCAGAGTTCGGGTGTAACGGAAGCAAGTGCGGCAGTTGAGGAGATGATTGGAAATATTCGGTCGGTCAATGCCTCAATGGAAAAAATGTCAAGTTCTTTCATGAGATTGAGTCAGAATGCTCAGAATGGCGCGCAAATTCAGCATGAAGTGAATGACAAAATTGAACAGATTAAAAATCAAAGCGAGACTTTGCAGGAAGCGAACGTTGCTATCGCTGCGATTGCAGAACAAACAAATCTTCTTGCGATGAATGCGGCAATTGAGGCGGCTCATGCGGGCGATGCTGGTAAAGGTTTTGCTGTCGTTGCTGATGAAATTCGTAAGCTTTCTGAGACTTCCGGGCAGCAGTCAAAAACAATTGGTGAGCAGCTGACAAATATTCAGAATTCAATTTCTGGTGTTGTATCGGCTTCGGTTCAGTCGAGTGAAGCTTTTGGGGCTGTCACGGAGCAAATTAAAGAAACTGATGAGCTTGTACGTCAGATTAAGGCTGCTATGGAAGAACAGAATGAAGGTTCTCAGCAGATAAATGAAGTTCTTCATGCGATGAATGACTCAACTCTTGAAGTTCGAACGGCTGGTCAGGAGATGTCCGAGGGAAACAAGGCGATTCTTGAAGAAGTCCGTAATTTGCAGGATGCAACTGGCGTTATGCAGGACAGCATGAATGAAATGCGGGTTGGTGCCCGAAAAATCAACGAGACCGGCGAAGCCTTGCGTGGAATTGCAAATCAAATGGAAGATTCAATTCAGGAAATTGGTGGCCAAATAGATAAGTTTAAAGTTTAACTCTCCTCGGAAAGTGTTAAAATTTAAAAGATGCTGTTTTAGCACCTGTTACCTATTGACATAGTAGGTAACAGGTGCTATAGTGTTATTACCTACTAAGAAGGTAGGATTACAAAAACAGGAAAGGAGAAAAATATGGCAAATAAACTTCATTTCGAGACATTGCAGCTTCATGTAGGACAGGAACAGGCAGATCCAACAACAGACGCACGCGCAGTTCCAATTTATCAGACAACTTCGTATGTTTTCCACAATTCAAAACATGCAGCAGACCGATTTGGCTTGGCGGATGCAGGAAATATTTATGGTCGCTTGACGAATTCCACACAGGACGTATTGGAAAAGAGAGTTGCGGCTTTGGAAGGCGGCGTTGCGGCTCTTGCGGTTGCTTCGGGTGCGGCTGCAATTACATACACAATTGAAGCACTGGCTCAGGCCGGAGACCACATCGTTGCGCAGAAAACAATCTATGGTGGCACATACAACTTGCTCGCTCACACTTTGAAAGGCTACGGAATTGAAACAACTTTCGTGGATGCTCACAATCTTTCGGAAGTTGAATCAGCAATCAAACCGAATACAAAAGCAGTTTATCTTGAAACTTTGGGCAATCCAAACTCCGACATCCCGGACATCGATAAAATTGCTGAAATTGCACACAAGCACGGTCTTCCGCTCGTAATCGATAATACATTTGGTACACCGTACTTGATTCGTCCAATTGAACATGGGGCAGACATCGTTGTTCACTCAGCAACAAAATTCCTTGGCGGACACGGAACCACTTTGGGGGGAATCATCGTAGATTCTGGAAAATTCGACTGGAAGAAGAGTGGAAAATATGCTCCAATCGCAGCTCCAAACCCAAGTTATCACGGAATTTCATTTGCAGACGCAGTTGGACCTGCTGCTTTCGTTACTTACATTCGTGCAATTTTGCTTCGTGACCAGGGTGCAACAATCAGTCCGTTCAATGCTTTCCTTCTTTTGCAGGGCGTTGAAACTTTGTCACTCCGACTTGACCGCCACGTTGAGAACACAAAGAAAGTCGTTGAATTCCTGAAGAATCATCCGAAAGTTCAGAAGGTAAATCATCCTTCACTCGCTGACCACCCGGATCATGCCCTTTACGAAAAATATTTCCCGAACGGCGGTGCTTCAATCTTCACGTTCGAGATTAAGGGCGGAAAAGACGCTGCATGGGCATTCATCGACAATCTCAAGATTTTCAGCTTGCTCGCAAACGTAGCTGACGTAAAATCGCTCGTAATTCACCCGGCAACAACAACACATTCTCAGCTCACAGAAGCAGAGCTTGCTGATCAGGGAATCACGCAGAGTACAATTCGTCTTTCAATCGGTACTGAACATGTTGACGACATTATTGCAGATTTGGAAAATGGATTTAGCGCTGTTAAATAAAGTAATATTATAAAGGAGAAATATATGGCAAAAATTTACAAATCATCAGATGAACTTATTGGTCACACACCACTTTTGGAACTTTCGCATATTGAGAAGGAATTCAATCTTGAGGCGAAAGTTATCGCAAAACTTGAATATTTCAATCCGGCTGGAAGCGTAAAAGACCGCGTTGCTAAGGCTATGCTTGATGACGCTGAGGCAAAGGGCATTTTGAAAGAAGGTAGCACAATCATCGAGCCAACTTCTGGAAACACAGGTATCGGTTTGGCTTCTGTTGCTGCTGCACGCGGCTATCGTGTTATTATCGTTATGCCTGATACGATGAGTGTTGAGCGTCGTCAGTTGATGAAGGCTTATGGTGCTGAGCTTGTTCTTTCAGAAGGTGCAAAAGGTATGAAAGGCGCAATTGCTAAGGCTGAGGAAATCAAGGCCACAACTCCGAACAGCTTTATTGCTGGTCAGTTTGTGAACCCGGCTAACCCTAAGGCTCATTTTGAGGGCACGGGTCCTGAGATTTGGGATGATACAGACGGAAAAGTTGACATTTTCGTTGCTGGTGTTGGTACTGGCGGTACTGTTACTGGTGTTGGTCAGTTCTTGAAATCTAAGAACAAAGATGTAAAAGTTGTGGCTGTTGAGCCAAAATCTTCTGCTGTGCTTTCAACTGGTGTTGCTGGTGCACACAAAATCCAGGGCATTGGTGCGGGATTCGTGCCGGATGTTCTCGATACAAAAGTTTATGACGAAATCATTGCTGTTGAGAACGATGACGCTTTCAAAACTGGCCGTCTGGTTGGCATAAAAGAAGGTGTCCTGGTTGGTATCTCTTCTGGTGCCGCTTTGTGGGCTGCAATCGAGGTTGCAAAGCGCCCGGAGAACAAAGGCAAGAATATCGTAGTTCTTTTGCCGGACACTGGCGACCGATACCTCTCTACTCCGTTGTTTGCTGACTAAGGGCTAGGGATTGTAGGGGCGTTAGTTGCCGAAGGCAATGGAGCGAAAGCGGAACCCCGAAAAGCCAAACGAGCACGATAACGAAAGTGCTCGCGACGGCTTTAGCCGTAGCCCCCAAGTATTTGTAATTTTTAATACCTTGTGTTATACTAGGTTGAAAGATTTATCTAGTTAGCACGAGGTTTTTTTTTATGATTGTTTCTACACGCGGACGATACGCACTCAGAGTTTTGATTGATTTGGCGGAACATGGCGATGAAGAGCGCATTCCGCTTAAGGACGTTGCTGAGCGTCAGGAAATTTCACAGAAATATATTGAGTCGATTATGACTTTACTTTCAAAAAACGGCTTTGTGGACGGTGTTCATGGAAAGGGCGGCGGCTACAAGCTCAACCGTGCTCCTGAAGAATATCATGTTGGCGATATTTTGCGTCTCACGGAAGGTACTCTTGCGCCGGTGGCTTGTCTTGAAACCGGTGCAGAACTTTGTCCAAAAAAGGCTGAGTGCCGTACAATCGGAATGTGGACAAAGCTTGACGAACTCATTGAAGGTTATCTGGATTCCGTGACGGTACGGGATTTGATGAAAAACTAACAATTCAGTATAATAGACAGACTTTAATTTTATAGGAAAAGAAAATGGCAGAAAAAGATTTGTGTCCTTGTGGCTCTGGAAAAACTTATGGAGAGTGTTGTGAGCCAATTATCAAAGGAACTTCAAAGGCTCCGACAGCCGAAGCTCTCATGCGTGCACGCTACACTTCTTATGTAAAACAGGAAATTGAATTCATCATCAATTCTTGCGAAGAGGGCGAGAAAATCGCTGAGATTGACCGAAAGGCAACTGAGGACTGGGCAAAGAATTCTACTTGGCATGGGCTCAAAATTCTTCGTACAGAAAAGGGTACTGAGAGCGATGAGGAAGGAATCGTTGAGTTTGAGGCTACTTACACTGACAAAGGTGGCATGAGAGATATTCATCATGAAATTGGTTACTTCAAAAAGGTCAATGGTGAATGGTTTTACTCTGTTGGTAATGTAAAACCAATGACAGTTGTTCGTGAGGGGGCAAAAATCGGGCGTAACGATCCTTGCCCATGCGGAAGCGGCAAAAAATACAAGAAATGCTGCGGTAGATAATGTCACAGTCAATTACAGGCTTTCATGCCATTGAAGAGAAGGTTCGTTCTGCTTGCGAAAGCGGCAAAATTGACGGGCTTTCTCTTTATTATTCTAAAATCGGGCCTCGCGTAAAGAAGATTCTTGATGTCGCAAAAACTGCGGGGCTTCCTTGTTCTCAGTGCGACAATAAAATGCTCGACTCGCTTGTGCAGAGTTTGCCGGAAGTTGCTCGTGATCATCGCGGAATCGTGCTTTGTGTCGAGGGGGCGTCGGAATCTCGTGCAAACGAAGTGAACTTTGACACTTGGATTGCGCAGGCGGCTCTTTCAGAAGATAATTGTACAATTCTCGTTCTTGATTCTATCACTGACCCGCACAATGTGGGTGCGATTTTGCGTTCTTGTGATCAGTTCGGTGTCAACCTGGCGATCATGCCCAACCGAAACAGCGTGAACAATGTCAGCGAAAACGAAATCATTGCCCGAAGCTCAGCCGGTGCGAGCGCATACGTTCCTTTCTGCGTGGCAAAGAACTTAAACCGTGCCGTTCAGAAAATCAAAGAAGCTGGATTCTGGGTTTATGGTGCAGATGCCGGCGGCGAGAGCGTTCAGAACCTCAAATTCCCTGCCAAAACATGTATCATCATGGGAAGCGAGGGCACTGGTATCAGCCGATTGCTTGAAGAGCAGTGCGATTCGATTGTTTCAATCCCGACATGCGGTAAAATCGACAGCTTGAACGTGTCAGTTGCGACTGGCGTTCTCTTGTACGAGCGTTACAGACAGTCTTTGGCATAATCATAATAAGGTACTAAAATTGATTTCAATTTCTTTTCTATTTACTGTCTTTCTTGCCGTGTTTGTGGCGGAGATGGGCGACAAAACGCAGTTGCTTTTGATTGCGCTCACTTCGAAGTACAAAGTCCGTGACATTTTGATTGGAACTACGGCTTCGATTCTCGTGCTTAACGCGCTGGCTGTCCTTGCGGGCGGTCTTTTGAATGAGTTTTTGAGCACGCACATTTGGATTGTTAAGCTGATTGCAAGCCTTGCTTTCTTTTATTTTTCGATTACGTCGCTTTTGAAGGACAATGATGAAGAAGAAGCTTCGGGGAGTAAGATAAAGTTTGCTCCGTTGGCTGTTTTTTGCATTTTCTTTATTGCAGAATTCGGTGACAAGACTCAGCTTACGGCAATCACTTTTGGTGCAACGAACGGGCTTAATTTGAATGCAATCGGGATCTGGCTTGCTTCGTCAATCGCGCTTTTGGTCGCTGATATAATCGGTCTTTGCGTGGGCTATTTCCTGCACGGAAAAACTCCTGACAAATTCTTCAATATTATTGCTTTTGTTGTGTTCGCGGTGTTCGGATTTATGAACCTTTACGTCGTTTTGAATTCCTTGGAACTTAATTCTCTTATGATTCCAGTAATTGCGGGTGTTGGAGTTGTTTTTACAGCAATCTGTGCTATAATATTGAAAAGAAATTCACGCTAAAAGCAATGGAGAAGCCTATGTTTCGAATTTCAACGAATAAAACCGAAGAGTCTTGGGCTCGAAATGATATAAAAAAAGCAAAGCCTAGTGAGGATTCCAACGAAATTTTGGAACGAATCAATAAGCTCAGCACTGAAGGCATGTCTTATGACACGGCTGTTGATTTTTTTAAGCTTCAGCTTGCGACTTGGCGGCGTTTTTATAAGGAAGACGACAAAGTTGAGGTCGATGAGGCTTACACTGTCGACAACAAGCGCGTAACTCAAATTAAAAGCCTTAATATCGTGTTCTATGTGCGTGAAATCAATCCCAATGAAATCAAGGTTACGAGCGGATTTTACGACACGATTAAAACTTCCTGCAAAAAGCTTTTCGAGGATTTGAATACTCAGGCAGAAGAAGGAAAAGACCCTTTTGAGATGCTTGAAGGTGCAAAGGAATAAGGATAATAAATTCCTTTAAAAACTATAGACACTTTTTTTGTTTTTATATATAGTAACCTTATGACAAAGGCGTCATAAATAAACCGCTATAGGTGTGTCCAAATGGATTTTCTATGGCTGCTTGTTTATGACGCCTTTTGCTTTTTTAAGCAAAAAGATTAAGCCAAGAATAGGAGAAAAAAATGGCAATCAAAGAATTTAACGTTAAGAACGCTTATTGTAAGCGCGTTTGGGACGAGCTCAAAACTCGTTATGCTGACCAGGAGCACTTCTTGCAGGCAGCAGGTCTCGTTTTGGAGACTCTTTCACCAGTTGTTGACACAATGCCTGAGCTTGAGAACACAGCTGTTCTTGAGCGCTTCGTTGAGCCAGAGCGCATCATTATGTTCCGTGTACCTTGGACAGACGACCAGGGCAAACCACACGTAAACCGTGGTTTCCGCGTTCAGTTCAACTCTGCTATCGGACCTTACAAAGGAGGCCTCCGCTTCTCTCCAGAGGTTGGTCTTGACGTTCTCAAATTCCTCGGTTTCGAGCAGGTTCTTAAAAACTCTTTGACAACTCTCCCAATGGGCGGCGGCAAAGGTGGTTCTGACTTCGACGGTCACGGAAAATCAGACGGCGAAATCATGCGCTTCTGCCAGAGCTTCATCACAGAACTTTACCGACACATCGGTGCTGATACAGACGTTCCAGCTGGCGACAAAGGCGTTGGCGGAAAAGAAGTTGCTTACATGTTCGGTCAGTACAAGAGAATCACAAACCAGTTCACAGGCGTTTTGACTGGTAAAGGCTTGGACTTCGGCGGTTCATTGATTCGCCCGGAGGCTACAGGTTACGGTCTCATCTACTTCGCAGAGTGCATGCTCAAAGCTGCCGGAACAGACTTCAAGGGCAAGACAGCAATCATCTCAGGTGACGGAAACGTTGCTCAGTACGCTTGTCAGAAAGTTACTCAGTTGGGCGGAAAAGTAATCACATTGTCTGACTCAACAGGTTACATCCTCGACGAAGACGGAATCGACGCTGAGAAACTCGCTTACGTTATGGAATTCCGCGGTCGCCGTGAGAAAATCGACGCTTACGTTAAAAAATATCCAAAAGCAAAATTCTTCAAGGGTGAAAAACCATGGGGAGTTAAGGCTGACCTCGCATTCCCTTGTGCTACACAGGACGAAATCTACATGGAAGATGCAGAAAAACTCGTTGCAAACGGCGTAAAACTCGTTGCAGAAGGTGCAAACATGCCAACTCGTGCAGATGCAATCGCATTCTTGCAGTCAAAGGGCGTTCTCTTCGCACCGGGAAAAGCTTCAAACGCTGGTGGTGTAGCAGTTTCTGGTCTCGAGATGTCTCAGAACTCAGAGCGCCTCTCATGGACACGCGAAGAGGTTGATGCAAAACTCAAGCAGATCATGACAAACATCCACGACAACGCATACGAAACAGCTAAAAAGTACGCTCCAAGCGCAACAGTAGACTACGTTTCAGGCGCAAACATCTACGGCTTCCTGAAAGTAGCAAGAGCTATGATGGCACAAGGTCTTGTATAATAAGCAAGATAAAGCCCAACGCTGGAAGTAGCAAGAGCGATGTAGGGAGCGACCCCGCTTGCGGGGGCAAAACCTGTGAGACAGGTTTTGAGCGAGTCTCCGAGCAGCTATGCTGCGAAGGCGTTGGCTCAAGGATTGGTCTAATAGAGCTAAGTAAATTATGATGGCTCAGGTAGGGAGCCGGTCGCGAAGCGAACAAACTCGTGAGACGAGTTTGTAGGCGAGTCTCGGCGAAGGCTGTGCCTGAGCCGTTGGTATAATCTAAGTTAAGCCAATAAATCCTAAACTTTAGTATTTAATCCCGTTCCGCTTTAGGAGCGGGATTTTTTTACGGCGCATGAGCCGGTGAAAATATGGAGCGAAGCGGAATATTTTCACAATAAACCACCTGCTATGCGGGTGGTGGGCAAAAGCTTATAGCAAAAAAAACTTTCCTCGAA
>Ga0310695_10001305_pt1 | contig 59820 bp, 53 predicted proteins | sample RumenRJG_04DNA_FD_203882 | JGI IMG/M metagenome (GOLD analysis project Ga0310695, IMG submission 203882) | Bovine rumen microbial communities from Lethbridge, Alberta, Canada - RJG_04 (v2) (version 2) | ecosystem: Host-associated > Mammals > Digestive system > Stomach > Rumen | place: Canada...
GGCGTCCTTGAGGTAGACGCTGCGGGTGGCCGTCCAGGAAGAGGTCTCCTTGAGGAGGTAGTTCTTGCCCTGCTCCTCCTCGGACTCCTGCTTGTCGATGGTGATGGTGAGGTTGCCCTCGTTGAGCTCGACGTCGATCTGCTCGCGGGTGACGCCGGGGAGCTCGGCGGTGACGGTGTAGCCGTTGCCGGCATCCTCGACGTTCATCTTGAACGCGCCGGCGTTGACCGAGACGTTGGCGAGGGTGTCGATGGGCAGGGCGGAGAAGATCTCGTCGAGCATCTCGAACGGACGGATGAACGAACGGTCGTAGTTGTTGTAACGGGTCATTGCCATGATGATCACTCCTTCAACACGAGCGGGCGCTGGTAGGACGCCCTTTGCTGTACAACCTTCTGATTCCCCATCGCAAAGGCTTTATACACAGAAACTAACAATATCTAAGTCTTCACATATCAGATTTCCATATGCTCTCGTGTGGATGCGATGGGCGACAGCACGGAGCGCCCATCTGCTGTATCATGGTGTGAGCATATTCGCCAGCTTGCGCGCACGCGCTTGGAGGCTCACGTGGCAAACGAGAACAACGCAGATTATCTGGACGACTTCGAACTGGACGAGCCTGAAGGCATCTCGAGCGAAGCTTCCGCACCCGCGGAGACCCCCATCTTCGAGCGCCCCGCCCGTCCCCGCAAGACCGCAGAGCCCATCAACGAGATGACCGAGACCGGTTCGATCGACGCCGTCTATGTGAGCGATTCGGACTACTCGGGCAAGGGCCTGTCGGACAGCAGCTACCGCCGCTCGCGCTCGGGCATGAACCAGCTGCGCCGCGACCTGCATTACGGCCAGTACCTCGAGATCCCCAAGGGCCGCCGCGACATCTTCCGCCGCAAGGAGCGCTGGCACAACTTCGGCGCGCTCGTGGCCGTGCTCTTCGTGCTCGCCGCCGTCGCAGGAGCAGCCTACCTCTGCGTGATGTACCTCAAGAGCCAGTTCGGCTGATGGAACGGCGAAACCGCCTTTGAAACGACGACGCCCCGGCTGCTGCAGCCGGGGCGTTTCGGTCATCTAGGCCCAGGGGTCGCACTCGAAGAGCGGCTCCGATACGGGCCGTCGGTCGGACCACGGGTCGTAGCCGTCGTCGTCCTCGTTCTCGGCCCGCTCGAACTCGGGTTGCACCGCGCGGGTCTTCTCGTCCTCGGGGCGTTTGCCCGACGGATCGGCCATGGCTACTCCCCCTTCGAGACGCGCGTGGCGGCGAGGCGGTCGTCCGCGCCCACATCGATGCGCACGGTGTCGCCCTCGCGGACCTCGCCCGCGATGATGAGGTTGGCGACGTTGTCGACCACCTGGCGCTGGATGAGGCGCTTGAGCGGACGGGCGCCGTACACCGGGTCGAGGCCGTCGAACGCGAGCGACTGGACGGCCGCGGGCGTGAGCTCGAGCGTGATGCGCTCTCTGGCGAGACGTGCGCGCACGTCCTTGAGCTGGATGTCCACGATGCCCTCGATATCGCCGAGGCCGAGCGCGTGGAACATCACCACATCGTCGATGCGGTTGAGGAACTCGGGCCTGAACGCCTGGCGGAGCGCATCCATGACCTGGCGCTGGGTCTCCTCGGGCGTCGTTGCGGCATTGGCCGCCGCGATGAACTGGCTGCCGATGTTGCTCGTCATGATGATGATCGTGTTCTTGAAGCTGACCACGCGGCCCTGGCCGTCGGTGAGGCGGCCGTCGTCGAGCACCTGAAGCAGCACGTTGAACACGTCGGGGTGCGCCTTCTCCATCTCGTCGAGCAGGATGACGCTGTACGGATGCCTGCGCACGGCCTCGGTGAGCTGGCCGCCCTCGTCGTAGCCCACGTATCCCGGGGGCGCGCCGATGAGGCGCTGCACGGAGAACTTCTCCATGTACTCGCTCATGTCGATGCGCACGAGGGCCTTCTCGTCGTCGAAGAGGCACTCAGCGAGCGCCTTCGCGAGCTCGGTCTTGCCCACGCCGGTGGGGCCGAGGAAGAAGAAGCTTCCGAGCGGGCGGTTGGGGTCGGAGAGGCCGGCACGGCTGCGACGCACGGCGGCCGCCACGGCGGACACCGCCTCATCCTGGCCTACGACGCGCTTGTGCAGCTCGTCCTCGAGATGCTTGAGCTTCTCGATCTCGCCCTGCATCATCTTCGCGACGGGCACGCCCGTCCAGCTGGAGACGACCTCGGCGATCTCCTCGGTGGTGACCTCCTCCTTGAGGACGCCGCCCGCCTCCTGCTTCGCCGCGAGCGCTTCCTCAGCTGCGGCGAAGTCCTTCTCGAGGTTCGGAATGACGGCGTAGCGCAGCTCGGAGGCGCGGGCGAGGTTGCCGTCGCGCGATGCGCGCTCGAACTCGCCCTTCGCATCCTCGATCTTGGCCTTGAGGTCCTGGACGCGGTCGATCGCGCCCTTTTCGTTCTCCCAATCCGCCTTCATGCCGTCGAGCTTCTCGCGCGTTGCCGCGATCTCGCCGCGCAGGGTGTCGAGGCGGTCCTTGGAGGCGTCGTCCTCCTCCTTCATGAGGGCCTGCTCCTCGATCTGCATCTGCGTGAGCTGGCGCTCGACCGCGTCGATCTCGGCGGGCATGGAATCGAGCTCCATGCGCAGGCGGCTCGCCGCCTCGTCCACGAGGTCGATGGCCTTGTCGGGCAGGTAGCGCTCGGAGATGTAACGGTTCGAGAGGTCTGCCGCCGAGACGAGCGCAGCGTCGGTGATGCGCACGCGATGATGCTGCTCGTAGCGCTCCTTGAGGCCGCGGAGGATCGAGACCGTCTCCTCGACGGATGGCTCGGAGACCATGACGGTCTGGAAGCGGCGGGCCAGCGCGGCGTCCTTCTCAACGTACTTGCGGTACTCGTCGAGCGTGGTCGCACCGATGGCGTGGAGCTCGCCGCGGGCGAGGGCGGGCTTCAGGATGTTGCCCGCGTCCATGGTGCCCTCGGCGGCGCCGGCGCCCACGATGAGGTGCAGCTCGTCGATGAACAGGATGATCTGGCCGTCGGACTTCTGGACCTCCTTGAGCACCGACTTCAGGCGGTCCTCGAACTCGCCGCGGTACTTCGCGCCGGCGACGAGCGCGCTCATGTCGAGCTCGACGATGTCCTTGTCGCGGATGGTGGACGGCACGTCGCCCGAGACGATGCGCTGGGCGAGGCCCTCCACGATGGCGGTCTTGCCGACGCCCGGCTCGCCGATGAGCACGGGGTTGTTCTTGGTGCGGCGCGAGAGGACCTGGATCGTGCGGCGAATCTCCTCCACGCGGCCCACGACCGGGTCGAGCTTGCCCTGGCGGGCGAGGTCGGTGACGTTGCGGCCGTACTGCTCGAGCGCCTCGAACTGCGGCTTGGCGTCCTGGCTGGTCACGCGGTCGTCGCCGCGCAGGGTGGAGTACGCCTCCTCGATACGCTTGCCCGTGACGCCGAGCGAGCGGAGCACGTTGCCCGCATCTCCCTTGTCGTCCGCGAGCGCGCAGAGCAGGTGCTCGGAGGTGACGTAGGAGTCGCCCAGCTTGGAGGCGAGCTTCTCGGCCGCCTCGGCAACGCGCACGAAATCGCTGCCGGGCGCGACCATGCCCATCGAGCCGCTCACCTTGGGCTTGCCCGAGATGACGGCGTCGACCTGCGTCTCGAGCAGCTTGGGGTCGGCCCCCACGCGCTCGATGATGGCGCTGATGTTGCGTTCCCCGCCCGAGAGCAGGGCCTTGAGCAGATGTATCGGCTCGATCGAGCCGGCTTGCGCGTCGGCGGCGATGCCCATCGACGCCTGCAGCGCCTCCTGTGCGGTGACCGCCCATTTATCGATTCTCATATGATCACTCCCTAATGCCCGGACGGGCCTCGTCGTTTATCAAGGAGGTTATGCCCACTCTACAGGGACGCTAAACAAATCTAAGTGCGTTTGTGTGAGATTTTCATCGTACCCGCACGATAGCCGGCTGGAGAACCGTTTCCGGCTACGGGCGGGGCTGCTTCCCGATCTCGCGGAGGTCCAGCACGACCAGCACCAGGCAGGCGAGGCGCAGGCAGAACCCGGTGAGCTGGGCGACGATGCCGAACGCCAGGTTGAACGGCATCGGAACCAGCCGCAGGACGAGGTCGAGCGCGATCAGTGCGGCATACGCCCGGCGGAGCGGGACGGTCGAGCCGTCGTCGCGCGCGAGGAGGCGTCGGATGACGATGCCGCAGACAAGGGCGGAGGCAAGCAGGATGGCGACGACCGCAACCTCGCTCAGCGATGCCCGATAGCATGCGGAGAGCAGCAGCACCTCGGCACGGGGAAGCGACGCGAGTCCGACGCCGAAGAGGAAGGAGAGGATGTTGTCCGTCGTGATGATCGCAGGATAGCCGACGATGGCGAGAACGTACGGGATCGGAAGCAGGGAGAAGACCTGGAACGCCCTGATGGCGAGCTCCGCACCGGTCAGCGTCTTGCGCTCGGGAGCGCCGAAACGGATCGCCGTCATAGCATCTCCTCCAGCGTGCGGTCCAGATAGCGTGCCTCGAAATCGCCCGCTTCGGCATCGTCGCCGGTCAGGGTGAGGACGACCTCACCGCTCTCGGGATCGACGAAGATGACGGAGGTCGCCTCCTCGATCGGAAGCATTCCCGACGTCATGCCGTAGAGCTGGCAGAACGCGTTGGTGCCCGGGAAGTTCGAGGGCGGCATCGCAGTGCGGATGCAGACCAGCTCGCCCGACCGGCACGCGCCCCTGAGGGTCGCATCCTCGATCATGACCTCCTCCTCGAACGTGTCCAGGTCGACGCGGACGAGACGGCTCGTCATGAACCCCAGGTCGGTCGCACGGTACTCGTTGAGGAAGAGCCGGTCATCGTGCCTGACGATGCCCCAGTCGTGGCTGAACTCGCCTTCGAGCATCAGGTCGCCGGAGTTGGCATACCCGCGGTAGATGCCCGAGGGCTTCTCGTCGGAATAGAGGATGCCCAGGTCGGTCCCCTCGATCGGGAAGTAGTCGTTGACCGCGGACCAGTCCGCCAGGTTCACGACTGTGAGCGTGATGAAAAACGTGATCGCCGTGAAGATGGACACGACGATCACGAGGGAGTTGAGTGTGAATCTCGGCTGCTGCATGCTCAGGAGCTGCGGCTTTCGAGCAGGCCGCGCATGACCTGCTCGGGGCCTTGGCCCTCGTAGCGGGCGAGCGCGACGATGCGCTGCTGCATCTTGAACTCATGCACCTCGTCCTCGAGCTCGCGGACGCGGCGCTGGAGGCGCTCGATCTCGTCGTCGCGCTCGAGCTGGCGCTCGCGCATGTCGAGGATGCGGATGACGCCCGCGAGGTTGATGCCCTCGTCGGTGAGCTTGTTGATGAGGTTCAGGCGCTCGATGTCTGCCTGGCTGTAGATGCGCGTGTTGCCGCGGCTGCGGCCGGGCGTCACGAGGCCCTTCTGCTCATAGACGCGCAGGGTCTGCGGATGCATGCCCGTGAGCTCGGCTGCCACGCTGATCATGTAGAGCGGCTTGTCCTTATCGCCATCATGCTCACGCGCCATTGCGGTCCACTTTCTCCCTGTAGCTGCGCTTATCTGCATCGGAGAGGGCCTGCAGCGCGTCGCGCTCCTTGGACGTGAGGCGCGTGGGCACCTTCACCCGCACCGTCACGTAGAGCGCACCGCGCGAGCCCGCACGTTTGACGTTGGGCGCGCCGAGGTCCTTGAATCGGAAGGTCTTGCCGTCCTGCGTGCCGGCGGGCACCTTGAGGAGCACCGTCTTATGCTCCGGCGTGGGGACGTCGATCTGCGCGCCGAGGGCAGCCTCGTACATGCTGATCGGGACCTCCATGCGCACGTCGGCGCCATCGCGCTTGAAGATCGGGTCCTCGAGCACGTGCGTGGTGATCACGAGGTCGCTGCGCGAGCCGTTCGCGGGGTTGTACTCGCCGCGGCCCTTGTAGCGGAGCTTACCGCCATCCACGGCGCCCGCAGGGATCTTGACCGTGATGGTCTGCTCCTCCTTGGTGGAGGGGATGCGATAGCTCACCTTGCGCGTCGCGCCCGTGAAGGCCTCCTCGGCCGTCACGTCGATCGTCATCTTGAGGTCGCCGGCGCGCTGCGGACGCGCGTTGCCGGGCATCCCGCCGCCGAAGAACGTCGAGAAGTCGAACGGCCCGAAGGCTCCGTCGCCGGCGCGCATGTTGGTGAACATCTGCTGCCAGTCCACGTTGCCCACGTTGACGTTGTAGCCGCGCGGGCCGCCTGCGCCGGGGATGCCGCCGCCGAACATGAGCAGCTGGTCGTACTCCTTGCGCCTCTTCTCGTCGGAGAGCGTGTTGTAGGCCTCGGAGATCTCCTTGAACTTGGACTCGTCGCCTCCACGGTCGGGGTGGTGCTTGGCCGCGAGCTTGTGGAATGCGGCCTTGATCTCGTCCTGGGAGGCCGTGCGCTTCACGCCCAGGATGTCATAGTATGTCGCGTTTCCGGCCATGATGCCCGCCTCCTTCCTTTCCTATGCGCTGCCGGGGATGCTCCCCCGGCGGCTACTCGCTCTCCGTGCCCTCGGCGGGCTCCTCTGCGGGGCGCTTGGGTCCGCCGGTGGTGACGGAGACCATCGCGGGACGGATGACCTTGCCGCCCATGCGGTAGCCCTTGAGGAACACCTGCGCGACCGTCTCGTCGTAGGCCTCCGCGTCCTCGACGCGGCCCACGGCCTGATGGTCGAGCGGGTTGAACGGCTGCCCGGCGGGGTCGATGGTCTCGACGCCCTCCTTCTCGAGCACCGTGACGATCTTGGCGTGGACGGCGGAGACGCCCTCGGCGAACTGCACGACCTCGCTGTTCTCGGAGGCGCTCGCGTGGCTCACGGCGCGCTCCAGGTCGTCGATCACGGGGAGCAGCTTCTCGACGAGGCCCTCGGTGGCGCGCTCGCGCTCCGCAAGGCGCTCGGCAGCCGTGCGTCTGCGGTAGTTCTCCCAGTCGGCCTGGAGGCGCAGGAGCTTGTCGTTCGCCTCCTGAGCGGCGCTCTCAGCCTCCTCGAGCCGGGTCTCCGCCTCGACGGCACGCGCCTCGAGGTCGATGAGGTCCTGCTGCTTCTCCGCGGCGATCTCGGCCTCCGCCGCCTCCGCGCCTGCGCGCTTGGCGGCCTCGACCATCTCCTCCTCGGTCATCTCATGCGTCTCGGCAGGCTCGGACGGAGCCTCGGCGGCTCCGTCCTCGACCTCGACCTTGACCTTGTTCTCATCTGCCATGGCTTCGGCCCGCCTTCACCTTAGTTGTCGTCGACGACCTCGTACTCGGCGTCGACCACATCGTCGCCGTTGCCCGAACCGGGGGCCGTCTGGGCCTGCTGGTCGGAGTAGACGATCTCGGCGAGCTTGTAGCCGGCCTGCTGGAGCTTCTCGCCCGCGGCCTTGATGGCCTCGATATCGGTGCCGGCAAGGGCACTCTTGGCCTCGGCGATGGCAGCCTCGACGTCGGCCTTGGTGTCGGCGGGAACCTTGTCGCCCAGCTCGTTCAGGGTCTGCTCGGTGGAGTAGGCGAGGCTGTCGGTCTGGTTGCGGACCTCGATCTCGTCCTTCTTGGCCTTGTCCTCGGCTGCGTGGGCCGCAGCGTCCTTGACCATGCGGTCGACCTCGTCGTCGGACAGCGCGGTGGAGCCGGAGATGGTGATCTGCTGGCTCTTGCCGGTGGCCTTGTCCTTTGCCGTGACCTTGACGATGCCGTTGGCGTCGATGTCGAACGTGACCTCGATCTGCGGGATGCCGCGGCGGGCCGCCGGGATGCCGGTGAGGTTGAACTTGCCGAGGCTCTTGTTGTCGGCCGCCATCTCGCGCTCGCCCTGCAGGACGTTGATCTCGACGCTCGTCTGGTTGTCGGACGCGGTGGAGTAGATCTCGGTCTTGGACGTGGGGATCGTGGTGTTGCGGTCGATCATGCGGGTCATGACGCCGCCGAGGGTCTCGACGCCGAGCGACAGCGGCGTGACGTCGAGCAGCAGGATGCCGGAGACATCGCCCGTGAGCACGCCGCCCTGGACGGCGGCGCCGTCGGCGACGACCTCGTCCGGGTTGACGGACATGTTGGGCTGCTTGCCGGTCATCGTGCGCACGAGGTCCTGGACGGCGGGCATGCGGGTGGAGCCGCCGACGAGGATGACCTCATCGACCTGGCTGATCTGCAGGTTTGCGTCGCGCAGCGCCTTGGTGACAGGAGCCTTGCAGCGGTCGAGCAGGTCGCGCGTGATGCGCTCGAACTCGGCGCGGGAGAGGGTGTACATGAGGGTGAGCGGCATGCCGTCGGGACCCTGGGCCACGAAGGGCAGGTTGATGCTGGTCTGCTGGGCGGCGGAGAGCTCCTTCTTCGCGTTCTCCGCGGCCTCCTTCAGGCGCTGCAGGGTCATGGGGTCCTTGCGCAGGTCGATGCCGTGCTCGCTCTGGAACTTCTCGGCTGCCCAGTCGATGACGCGCTGGTCCCAGTCGTCGCCGCCGAGGTGGTTGTCGCCGTTGGTGGCGAGAACCTCGACGACGCCGTCGGAGAGGTCGAGCAGGGAGACGTCGAAGGTGCCGCCGCCGAGGTCGAAGACGAGGACCTTCTGGTCGCGGCCGCGCTTGTCGAGGCCGTAGGCCAGGGCTGCGGCGGTGGGCTCGTTGACGATGCGCTGGACGTTGAGGCCGGCGATCTTGCCGGCGTCCTTGGTTGCCTGGCGCTGGGCGTCGTTGAAGTAGGCCGGGACGGTGATGACGGCCTCGGTGACGGGCTCGCCCAGGAACTTCTCGGCGTCGGCCTTCATCTTGGAGAGGACCATGGCGCTGATCTGCTCGGGGGTGAAGTCCTCGCCGTCGATCTCGACGACGGCGCGGTTGCCCACGCCCGGCTTGACGCGGTACGGGATCGTCTTGAGCTCGGAGGTGACCTCGTCGTAGCGACGGCCCATGAAGCGCTTGATGGAGAACACGGTGCTGGTGGGGTAGATGACCGCCTGGTTCTTCGCCGACTTGCCGACGATGCGGTCGCCGTCGGAGCGGAAGCCCACGACGGACGGGGTGGTGCGGTCGCCCTCGGCGTTGACGATGATGGTGGGCTCGCCGCCCTCGAGAACGGCCATCGCCGAATTGGTGGTGCCCAGGTCGATACCCAGAATCTTTGCCATTTTGAATCCCTTCTTTCTGCGCACGAGGCGCACGGATTTCTTTTACCAGTACAGAATATCCCCTATTAGGGTTTGATGTATACATAATCTAAGTCTCTACACATAAGATTTTCTCAGTCGCGAAAAATACAGCTGCTTATCAGGGGGTCTTCGGGCGATTCCGTGCATAGACATCGCGCACGCGGGTATATATGGACGCGGACAGGACCGATCATCTACCGGAACAACCCCATACCGAACCGAAGGACTTGGCGAAAACGACGTGCGCCCATGACGCATGCGCCGATTCGCCATGCACCTTGAGAACCGCATATACCGAGAAGGCAGCGAACGCGGGGCTGGGGCCGCGCAGAGTCCCCCAGCAGCCAACCTCGCGAGCTCATACGCAAAGGGCGCCGCGCATGGCGTGGCGACAGCATCCATCCAACAGCAACCGAAGGGAGCTCGAACGATGGCAAAGAACCGACCGACAGGAACACGAACAACCGGGAAGCAGGGGCTCGAGGCTCTGACGATGTACCGGTTCGAGGACGAGGACGACCGCCTCGGCCGCTACGAGCGTATCTCGTTCGGCATCACGCTCGGCGAGTGCGAGGGGCGCAGCGTGTTCCAGCTCAACGAGGACCGCTTCCGCCACACGGCCATCATCGGCCGGACGGGAAGCGGCAAATCCAACCAGCTGCTCCAGATGGAGCGCGAGGATATCAGAAACGGTGCGGGCGTGGCCATCATCGCCGCGCACGAGGAGGACGCCCTCTATCCGCTCATGTGCGTCCCCGAGGACCGCATCGACGACGTGGTCATCATCGACCCCACCAACACCCGCCTGCTGCCCTGCCTGAACCCGCTCGACGTCGACACGAACGACAGGGCGGCCGTCTCCAAGGCCGTGAGCGACTGCACCGAGCTGCTCAAGAGCCAGTGCCAGCACGATTGGGCGGGTCCGCGCTTCGATGCGATGGCGCGCCTGGGGCTCGAGACCATGCTCGACCCGGGCTTCCCCGACGAACCCCACCTCGGGCTGCTCGAGCGGCTCTTCACCGACGCCGATTACACGTCCGGCGTCCGCAGCAACCTCAAGGACGAGCGCCTCGTCCAGCAATGGAGGCTCGAGGCGGCCTCGCGGAGATCGTCCGAAGCGGATGACCGCGCGGCCTGGTTCCTCGCCAAGATCGCGCCCTTCGGGAGCGACCGCGTGCTCAGGAGCATCTTCGGACCCGGCAAGCGGACGATCGACATCAAGCGCATCGTCGACGAGGGCAAGATCCTCGTCGCCTACCTCCCCGTGGCGCGCATCGGCGTCGAAGCCGCGACGCTGCTGCGCACGTGGCTCATCCACGAGCTCAAGGACGCGATCCTCGCGCGCGGCGAGACCGACGGGGGCGGCTACTGGGGCATCTGCGGCGGAAACCCCGTGAAACCCGACCTCGCGCCCTTCTTCGTCTATATCGACGAGTTCGCCGAGCACGCCACGCCGGACTTCGCGGCGCTGCTCGCCGAGGCGCGCAAATACCGCGTGGGGTTCGTGCTGGCGTTCCAGAACCTCGCGCAGATGCGCGCGCTCGATGCCAAGACGGGCAACGAGAGCAGCCGGCTGCTCGAAGCCGTGCTCGGCAACGTCGCCACGATGGTCTGCTATCCGGTCGGCAGCCACGATGCGCTGGCTCTGGCGCGGCAGCTCAACGTGCCGTTCGACCTCGTGGCCGACATCGAGCGCTACCAGCCGCTCGCCCAGATCTGCATGGACAACCAACCGCTGCTCTGCACGCTCGACGTGCCCCTCATGCCCGAGGGCGACGACCCCGGGATGCCCAAGCGCATCGCGGAGGAGCAGATCGTCCACAACCGCTGGCTGCCCGCCCGGAAATAGGGCGGAAGTCTCCTTGGAAAGTTAGCCGTCTTCGACAATCGCGGCGCGTCGTGCCATACTGGAATCTGCCAAGAAAGGGGAATTCATGGCAGACAATCCAGTTGCGGCATACGCGCCGCTCTCATCTCTCTCGCAGGGAGAATCGGCCGTCATCCGAACCGTGGGCGGTGAGGGTGCGCTGCGCCAGCACTTCCTCGACATGGGCGTCATCCCGGGCGCGGCCATCACGTTCGTGAAGCCCGCGCCGATGGGCGACCCGCTCGAGTACCGCATCCACGGCTACGAGCTCACGCTGCGCAAGGACGATGCCGCGCAGATCGCGGTCGACCAGATAGGTGTACCCGAAGACGCGCAGGCAGAACCCGTGCGGCGCCGAACGCACGCCGAGCACCCGGGCCTCGGCGAGGGCGGCCGCTACCACTCCAAGGCCGACGAGAACCCCCTGCCCGACGGCGCCGTGCTCACCTTCGCGCTCGCGGGCAACCAGAACTGCGGCAAGACCACCCTGTTCAACCAGCTCACCGGCTCCAACCAGCACGTGGGCAACTTCCCCGGTGTGACGGTCGACCGCAAGGAGGGCCCCATCAAGGGCCATGCCAACACCAACGTCGTCGACCTGCCCGGCATCTACTCCATGAGCCCCTACAGCAGCGAGGAGCTCATCTCGCGCCAGTTCATCCTCGACGAGAAGCCCAGCGCCATCATCAACATCGTCGACGCCACGAACATCGAGCGCAACCTCTACCTCACGATGCAGCTCATGGAGCTCGACGTGCCGATGGTGCTCGCCCTCAACATGATGGACGAGATGCAGGGCAACGGCGGCTCGGTGCGCATCAACCACATGGAGGGCATGCTCGGCATCCCGGTCGTGCCCATCGCCGCGTCGCTCAACGAGGGCGTCGAGGAGCTCGTCAACCACGCCATCCACGTGGCGCACTACCAGGAGCGCCCCGGACGCCAGGACTTCTGCGCGGCAGACGAGAACGGCGGCGCCGTGCACCGCTGCCTCCACGGCATCATGCACCTCATCCAGGACCATGCCGAGCGCGCCGGCATCCCCGTGCGCTTCGCGGCGACCAAGCTCGCCGAGGGCGACGGATCGGTCGCCCGCGCCCTCAACCTCACCGAGAACGAGCGCGAGATGATCGAGCACATCGTCGCCCAGATGGAGGAGGAGCGCGGGCTCGACCGTGCCGCCGCCATCGCCGACATGCGCTTCTCGTTCATCAAGAAGGTGGTCGACGCCACCGTGGTGAAGCCACGCGAGAGCAGGGAGCGCACCCGCAGCGCGGCGATCGACCGCCTGCTCACGGGCCAGTGGACCGCCATCCCCCTGTTCATCCTCATCATGGGTCTGATCTTCGTGCTCACGTTCAACGTGATCGGGCCGTTCTTCCAGGGCATCATCCAGACGGGGCTCGACGCCCTCATGGGGGCGACGTCAGCTGCGCTCGCATCCGCGAACCCCATCATCCGGTCCTTCATCGTCGATGGCGCGCTCAACGGCGTGGGCACCGTCATCCTGTTCTTCCCCATCATCGTCACGATGTTCTTCTTCCTGTCGCTGCTGCAGGACACGGGCTACATGGCGCGCGTCGCGTTCTTCATGGACCGCGCACTGCGCAAGATCGGCCTGTCGGGCCGCTCGATCGTCCCGATGATCATGGGCTTCGGCTGCACGGTCCCCGCCGTCATGGCCACGCGCACCCTGCCCTCCTCGCGCGACCGCAAGCTCACCATCCTCCTCACGCCGTTCATGAGCTGCGTGACCAAGCTCACGATCTACGGCTACGTCGCCGGGGCGTTCTTCCCCAGGCATGCGGGCTTCATCATCATCGGACTCTACCTGATCGGCATCGTGATGGCCGTGGTCGTGGGCGCGCTCTCGCACAGCACGGCCTTCAAGGGCGAGGCGGTCCCCTTCGTGATGGAGCTGCCCAACTACCGCATGCCCTCGCCCAAGAGCGTGGCCCAGCTCGTATGGGACAAGTCCAAGGATTTCATCACGCGCGCGTTCACCGTCATCTTCGCGGCGACCATCGTCGTGTGGGCCCTGCAGTCGTTCAGCCCGCAGCTCGAGTTCGTGGAGAGCCCCGAGAACAGCATCCTCGCCCTGCTCGCCGGCTGGCTGGCGCCCCTGTTCGCGCCGCTCGGATTCGGCGACTGGCGTTTCGTAATCGCGCTGATCGTGGGCTTCATGGCCAAGGAGACCGTCGTCTCGACGCTCACGGTGCTCTTCGTGGATGCCGCGGCGCTCACCGCGGCGCTCACCCCCGCCGCAGCGCTGAGCTACCTCGTGTTCTGCCTGCTCTACACGCCGTGCGTGGCGGCCGTCGCCGCCATCAGGCGCGAGCTCGGCGGGAAGTGGTCGACGGGCATCGTCATCGCGCAGTGCGCCATCGCCTGGCTGCTGGCGTTCATCACATATCTGATCGCGGGGGCCGTGCTCGGCTGAACGTCAGCCCAGCATCGTCCTGACCAGCCAGATCAGCAGCAGGTGGCCGGGATAGAAGAGGTAGAAGAGCCATTTGAGGCCGCGGCCGCGCTGCCCGTTGTACGAGAGGATCGGCAGGAATCCGAGCAGGCCGAACCAGTAGATCCCCATGTTGCGCAGGAGCGCATGGTAGACTGCGCCGGCGGCGGCCTCGATCTCGAGACCCTTTCCGCGCAGTAGGTAGAACACGAAGATGAGGCCGCAGCCGAGCATGTTGTAGTCGAGGCCGAGCAGCACCGAGAGCATGGCGAAGACGGCGAGCATGATGAAGCCCGCAGCCTCGCGGCTCTTCGGTGCCCCCTCCCCTGTGATCCTCTCGAAGAGCATGAGCCCGAGGATCGCCCAGAAGAACGTGGCCATGATGTTCTGGTGCGAGAACTCGAGCGGAACGCCCGCGGTCACAAGGTCGAACGGAACCTCGCTGACCAGCGAGAAGATGCCCATGCGCAAGAGATAGCGCTGCTTGTCGTGCGTGTGGGCGAAGCCTTCGGAGATGCAGAACGCGAAGACGGGCATCGCGATCCTGCCGAGCACGCGCATCCACACCTGGTCGGGGAAGAAGCTGTCTCCCACGTGGTCGAGCACCATGGAGGCCATGGCGATCAGCTTGAGCGTGGTTCCGTCGAGTACTCGGAAGCGCTTCGGGATCTCCATCTTCTCCCCTATCCCTGCGGGGGCTGCCACACGAACAGACCCTCGGCGGTTGCAAGCTGGCGGACGAGGGCGAGCAGGTCGTCGGTCGCGTTGTAGAGCGTCATGTAGATGTCGCCCGGGTCGGCGGTGATCAGGACATCCTCATCGGGCAGCAGCAGATACAGCTCCCTCTCCATGGCGCGGGTGATATCCCCGGGATCGGGGTCATCGACCCACGTCTCACCGTAATCGGACGAGATCCGCAGGTCGTAGTAGCAGTACAGCTTGAGCAGCAGCGACAGCTTATGCTCCGCCAGCACCTCGGTCCGCGGGCTCGCGAGGACGTGCTGCTCCACGGCGAAGAAGCGGCCCGGGCTATCCGCCGGCACCTGCATGGGAAGGATGTCGATCACCCAATAGGGCCTCTCGAGCAGCTCTTCGATGTCCGCACCCATATCCTTCGCAATCCCTCGCAGCGATACGACACCATCATTCTAGGCAATCCACCGTCCATTGCCTCACGAGGGTTGGACCCGGTCCAATTTCCAGTTGTTTGTACTATTTCAAGCACCATCGCAGGGAACAGTACAAACAACTGGAGCATCAAGTCCACATGCACCGGTATTCCACCGGTTGTTTGTATTTCGACGCTGCTGGAATACAAACAACCGGCCCCGCCTAGGCGGGGCCGGTTCGAATTGCATCTGTGGGGCCGGATCAGAACTCGGCGCCGCACTTCTTGCAGACGCGCTTCTTGTCGACGCCGGTGCCGCTGTGGCCGACGCGGGTGGCCTTGCCGCACGTGGGGCACACGAGCATGACGTTCGAGACGTCGATCTTGGCGGGCTTGTCGACGATGCCGCCCTGCTGGTTCATCTGGTTCGGACGCGTGGCCTTCTTGACGATGGCAACGCCCTCGACGAGAACCTTGCCCTCCTCGGGATAGGTGCGGAGCACGAGGCCCTGCTTGCCCTTGTCCTTGCCGGAGATAACCTCGACGGTATCGCCCTTCTTGACGTTCATCTTAGGCATAGTATCGTCTCCTCCTACAGCGTCTCGGGCGCAAGCGAGACGATCTTCATGTACCTGCGGTCGCGCAGCTCGCGAGCGACGGGCCCGAAGATACGGGTGCCGCGGGGCTCGCCATCCTTGTTCACCAGAACGGCGGCGTTCTGGTCGAACTTGATGTAGCTGCCGTCCTTGCGGCGGGTCTCCTTGGCGGTGCGGACGATGACGCAGCGCACGATGTCGCCCTTCTTGACGGCGGAATTGGGCGTTGCCTCCTGGACGGCGCAGATGATCACGTCGCCGAGGCCTGCGTAACGGCGCTTGGAGCCGCCGATGACCTTGATGCACTTCACGCGCTTTGCGCCGCTGTTGTCGGCCACATTGAGCATGGTCTCCATCTGAATCATGGGACAACCCTCCTTTACTTAGCGCGCTCGATGATCTCGACCAAGCGCCAGCGCTTGGTCTTCGAAAGCGGACGGGTCTCCATAACCTTGACGGTGTCGCCGAGGCCGGCCTCGTTCTTCTCGTCGTGGACATGGAGCTTCTTGTGGATGGTCATCATCTTGCTGTACTTGGGATGACGCTTGCGATAGGTGATCTTGACCGTGATCGTCTTGTCGCCGGAGAGGGACGCGACGACGCCGGTGCGGACCTTGCGAGCGTTCCTGGTCTCGGTATCAGCCATGTCTTACACTCCTGGCTCTACTCATTGGCAGCGGCGTTGTCCGCTGCGATCTGACGGGTACGCATCTCGGTCTGGACGCGTGCGATGTCGCGCTTGACGATCTTCACGCGGGCAGTGTTGTCGAGCTGGCTCGTGGCCATCTGGAAGCGGAGGTTGAAGAGCTCAGCACGGCCCTCCTCCAGCTTCTTGGCAAGCTCAGCATCGGTGAGCTTGGCGATTTCGGCATACTTCATGGTTTACTCCTCCCCGTCCTGATCGGCGCGGGAGACGATCTTGGTCCTGATGGGAAGCTTGTGCTGGGCAAGGCGGAGAGCCTCGCGGGCAACCTCATCGGACACGCCATCGATCTCGAACATGATGCGGCCGGGCTTGACGACGGCCACCCACTCCTCGGGGTTGCCCTTGCCGGAGCCCATGCGGGTCTCAGCCGGCTTCTTGGTGATGGGCTTGTCCGGGAAGATGGTGATCCAGACCTTGCCGCCACGCTTCATGTAACGGGTCATGGCGACACGGCAGGCCTCGATCTGGCGGTTGGTGATCCAATGGGCCTCGAGAGCCTGGATGCCGTAGCTGCCGCGATGCAGCTCGGTGTTGCCCTTGGCCTGGCCCTTCATGGAACCGCGCTGGACCTTACGGTGAAGAACGCGCTTAGGTGCGAGCATTAGCGGCCCCTCCTCTCGTTACGCGGACGGCGGGGACGAGCGGAGCCCTCGAGCGCGGGCTTGGGAGCAGCCTGGCCGGGGAGCTTTTCGCCATGGTAGATCCACACCTTGACGCCGCAGGCGCCCATGGTGGTGGAGGCGACGGCCTCGCCGTAATCGATGACAGCGCGGAGGGTGTGCAGGGGCACGCGACCCTCGCGGTACCACTCGCGACGACCCATCTCGGCGCCGTTCAGGCGGCCGGAGCACTGGATACGGATGCCCTTGGCACCGGACTTGCGAGCGGTCTGGACAGCCTTGCGCATCGCGCGACGGAAGGCGATACGGCCCTCGAGCTGGTCGGCGATGGACTGGGCGACGAGCGTGGCGTCGAGCTCGGGGCGCTTGACCTCGATGACGTCCACGGCGACCATGCCCTTCTCGGCACCGGCGACCTTCTCGAGGTCGGAGCGGAGGGTGTCGATCTCGGCGCCCTTCTTGCCGATCACGACGCCGGGACGGGCGGTGTAGATGGTGACGGTGACCTTGTCACCGGCACGCTCGATCTCCACGCGGGAGAGAGCGGCGTTGCTGAGGCGCTTCTCGAGGAACTTGCGGATGGCAAGGTCGGAGCCGACGGCCTGAGCATACTTCTTCTTGTCGGCGTACCAGCGGGAACGCCAATTCTCGGTGGTGCCGAGACGGAAACCGGTAGGATGAACCTTCTGGCCCATGACTCTTTACGCCTCCTTCGGTGCGACGACGACGGTGATGTGGCTCATGCGCTTGTTGATGCGGCTGGCAGAGCCCTTGGCGCGCGGACGGATGCGCTTCAGCGTGGGACCCTCGTCGACGAAGCAAGCCTTGATGACGAGATCCTCGCCGCGGAGGCCGTTGTTGTTCTCGGCGTTGGCGGCGGCGGAGCGGACGACCTTCGCCACGTCGACGGCGACGGCGCGGTTGCTGAACTGCAGGATCTCGAGAGCCTGGGCAACCGACTTGTTGCGGATCATGTCAACGACCATGCGGGCCTTGCGCGGAGCGACGCGCACGTACTTGGCAGTGGCCTTGACCTCGGTGTTTGCCATGCGGTTCTACCTCCCTACTTTGCCTTGTGGCCGCGGAAGGTACGGGTGGGCGAGAACTCGCCCAGCTTGTGACCGACCATGGACTCGGTGACGTATACGGGGACATGCTTGCGGCCGTCGTGGACGGCGATGGTGTGGCCGACCATCTCGGGATAGATGGTCGAGGAGCGCGACCAGGTCTTGATGACCTCCTTGGTGCCGGCCTCGTTCTGAGCGGTGACACGCGCAAGGAGGCGAGTCTCCACAAACGGGCCCTTCTTGAGACTTCTGCTCATTCTTTATCTCCTACTCGTGTCGACTACTTGGACGTCTTGGTCTTACGACGACGGATGATGAGACGGTTGGACGCCTTCTTGGGATCGCGGGTCTTCTTGCCCTTGGTCGGGATGCCCCACGGGGTGACGGAAGGACGGCCGGAGGTGTGGTTCTTGCCCTCGCCGCCGCCATGCGGGTGGTCGACCGGGTTCATGACCGTACCGCGGACGGTGGGACGGACGCCGGCCCAGCGGCTGCGGCCGGCCTTGCCGACGACGATGTTGGAGTGATCGGCATTGCCGACCTCGCCGATCGTGGCGCGGCAGGTGAGCAGGACACGACGGAGCTCGGAGCTCGGGAGGCGCAGGACGGCGTAGCCGTTGTCCTTGCCCATGAGCTGCACGGAGGTGCCGGCGGAGCGGGCGAGAGCGGCGCCCTTGCCAGGCTGGAACTCGACGGCATGCACGAGCGTGCCGACGGGGATCTCGGAGAGCGGCATGGCGTTGCCGGGCTTGATGTCGATGCCCTTGGTGCCGGACACGACGGTGTTGCCGACCTTCAGGCCCTCGGGAGCGAGGATGTATGCCTTGAAGCCGTCGGCATAGGTGAGGAGCGCGATGCGGGCGCTGCGGTTGGGGTCGTACTCGATGGTCGCGACCTTGGCCGGAACGTCGTCATGGGTGCGCTTGAAGTCGATCTTGCGGTACTGACGCTTGTGGCCACCGCCCTGGTGACGGGTGGTGATGCGACCGTTGTTGTTGCGGCCAGCCTTCTTGGGCAGGGGCTCGAGAAGCGACTTCTCGGGCTTGTCCGTGGTGATCTCCGCGAAGTCGGAGACCGTCTGCCAACGACGGCCGGGGCTCGTTGGCTTGAGGTGCTTAACTGCCATAACTCAAATCCCTTCTGTTTTCCGTTGGCCGTCCCGCTCGAAGGTGTGGCGAGACGACACCGGACCTACCACGGTACCGCGCGTATCCATACTGCGCGGCATGGAAGCCCGGCCCCGTTTCTGAGGCGCGGGCGGATTGCCTTACTCTGCGGCCACCTGCTGGTTGCCGAAGATCTCGATGGTCTCGCCAGCCTTGAGGGTGACGATGGCCTTCTTCCAGGAGCGGGTCATGCCCATGGTCTGGTAGCGGACGCGCTTGTGCTTGCCCTTGACCTGCATGGTGTTGACCTTGACGACGTGGACGCCGAAGAGCTTCTCGACGGCCTCGGCGATCTCCTCCTTGCCGGCGGTCTTGGCGACCTCGAACGTGTACTTGCCCTGCTCCATGAGGTCATAGGAACGCTCGGAGACGATCGGGCGGATGATGACGTTGTAGGCGGAGTTCATTATGCGAGCACCTCCTCGAGCTGCTTGGCGACGTCGGCGGTCATGAGGAGCGCGCCGTTGTCGATGAGGAAGCGGGCGTTGACCTCGGAGACGCCGAAGATGGAAACCTTCGGGAGGTTGCGGAACGACAGGTAGGTGACGATGTCGTCATCCGGAACCACGAGGGTGACGCGCTTGCCGTTGATGCCGAGGGCATCGAGGACGGCCTTGGCCGCCTTGGTGGACGGCTCGTCGAACTCGAGGGTATCGAGGAGGTAGAGCTCCTCGTCGGCGACCTTGCCGGAAAGCACGGAGCGCATGGCGAGCTTCACCATCTTGTTGTTGATGCGCTTGGCGTGGCTGTGGGGCATGGGCCCGAAGATGACGCCGCCGCCCTTCCACTGGCCGGCACGCGTGGAGCCCTGGCGGGCACGGCCGGTGCCCTTCTGGCGATAGGGCTTCTTGCCGCCGCCGGAGACGTCGTGGCGGTTCTTGGTTGCATGGGTGCCCTGACGCAGGCAAGCGTCCTGGCAGACGATGACCTGGTGGATGACGGGGATGTTCGGCTCGATGCCGTAGACGGCGTCGGCGAGCTCGGCGGTGCCGGCTGCGGTGCCGTCGGTCTTCTTGATCTCGTACTGTGCCATTTCTGTGCCCTCCTTAAGCCATACGGACCTGGACGAGGGCGTTCTTGCCGCCGGGGACGGCGCCCTTGACGAGCAGGAGGTTCTGCTCGGCGTCGACGCGCACGAGCTTGAGGTTCTTGACGGTCACGCGCTCGTTGCCCATGTGTCCGGCCATGTGGAGGCCCTTGCGGACGCGGGCGGGATAGGCGCACTGGCCGATGGAACCCGGGCGACGCTGGTTGCGGGAACCGTGCGTCATGGGGCCGCGGTGGAAGTTCCAGCGCTTGATGGTGCCCTGGAAGCCCTTGCCCTTGGAGGTGCCGGTGACGTCGACGGCCTTGGAGTCGGCGAAGATCTCGACGGTGACCTGGTCGCCCGTCTTGTACTCGCTGGCGTCCTCGACGCGGACCTCGCGCAGATAGCGCATAGGCTCGACGCCCTGGGCCTTGAAGTGGCCCGCAAGAGGCTTGTTGACACGCTTGGGCTTGATCTCACCAAAACCGATCTGGACGGCCTCGTAGCCGTCGGTCGCCTTGGTCTTCACCTGCGAGATCGTGCAGGGGCCAGCCTGGATGACGGTGACGGGCACGACGTTGTCGTCCTCGTCCCAGACCTGCGTCATCCCCAGCTTGCGGCCGAGAATAGTGTTGACCATTTCTGGTCCTTTCCCTTGGTGGTCATGGGCCTTTACGTGCGATCCCTTATCGCGCGCCCCCAGCGGACCACATCCGTCAGAAGTGCTGCTTGCCTGCGGCATAGCTGGACGACCCGCATAAAGCGAGCAGCTTTACTACTTTAACACACGTGACCGCGCGTATCCTCGTGTTTTTTTGGGATTTTGGTGGGGTTTCGTGGGGTGCGGACGCGGTGCCCGAGGGCGTCGCGGCGCATCCGTTTGGCGTACACTAGCAGGTGTTCGCCCGCCACGCCAAGGAGCCGCCATGCGCAAGCACCTCACGTCCGTATTCGCCGCGCTGCTCGCGCTCGTCCTCTCGGGATGCTTCGGCGACGGCATGTCGCCCAACGCGGTCACGGTGGACCTGGCGACGCAGGACGCGGTCACCGTCATCCCGTGGAAGGACGAGGCGGCGCCGCAGGTGACGGTGGGCCTCCCCGATTGGCTCGAGACCGTGAAGTACGAGCCGGACCCCGACGACGGCAGCATCGCCCTGGAGCGCATCGGCGGCCTGTGGGCGCACGGCAGCATCGACATCGCCTACACGTCGGACGATGCCGTGAAGTACATGGAATACCAGCTCGACCCCGACTACATCGTGGGCAACCACCTCTTCGGCAGCCGCTACACGCAGGTCGAGGCGAGCGACATCCAGCGCGCCGAGATCGGCGGGCACGAGGTCCTGTGGGGTTGGTACCGCTTCAACGACGAGTACGACAGGCCCAACATGTACTACGTCTCGGTGGCCCAGGTGACCGAGGGCGAGGCGCTCGAGATCCTCGTGGTCGAGCCGTCCGTCCGCGAGGGCGGCATCACCCTCGATGAGAGCTACCTGTTCTCCCTCTGGGAGCTCGTGAGCTGGTAGGGCGTCCCCGCAAACGCAAAAACGCCCCCGGCCCGTGGGGCCAGGGGCGTGCTTCAACCTGTTGGCAAGGTTCGCTTAGAGCTTGATCTCGATGTCGACGCCAGCGGGGAGGTCGAGGCGCATGAGCGAGTCGACGGTGCTGCTGGAGGGATCGAGGATGTCGATGAGGCGCTTGTGGGTGCGCATCTCGAACTCCTCGCGGGAATCCTTGTCCTTGTGCGGCGAGCGGATGACCGTGTAGAGGTTGCGCTCGGTGGGCAGGGGGATGGGGCCGGAAACACGGGCGCCGGTCTTGAGGGCGGTGTCGACGATGAGCTTCGAGGACTGGTCGACGACCTCGTGGTCGTAGCCCTTGAGACGGATCCTGATCTTCTGGTTAGACACTTTCATAACCTCCATGTACGTGCGTGTCTCCACGCATTGGGCTACAAACTTACGCGAGTCCGCCGTGCTTGGCGACGATCTCGTCACGGACTGCCTTGGGGACTGCCTCGTAGCAGTCGAACTGCATGGTATAGCTGGCGCGGCCCTGGGTCTGGGAGCGAAGGTCGGTCGCATAGCCGAACATCTCGCCCAGGGGAACCTTGGCCTTGATGACCTTGGTGTCGCGGCGATCCTCCATGCCCTCGATCTTGCCTCGACGGCTGGAGAGGTTGCCCATCACGTCGCCCATGTACTGCTCGGGCGTCTCGACCTCGACGGCCTCCATCGGCTCGAGCAGGATGGGATCGGACTTGCGCAGGGCCTCCTTGATGGCCATGGAGCCGGCGATCTTGAAGGCGGCCTCCGAGGAGTCGACCTCATGGTAGGAGCCGTCGATGAGCTTGACCTTGATGTCGACCACGGGGTAGCCGGCGATGACGCCGCTCTCCAGGGCCTCCTGGATGCCCTTGTCGATGGCAGGGATGTACTCCTTGGGGATGACGCCGCCGATGATGGCGTTCTCGAACTCGTATCCCTTGCCCTGCTCGTTGGGCTCGACGTCGATGACGGCATGGCCGTACTGGCCGCGGCCACCGGACTGGCGGACGAACTTGCCCTCGACGTGCTTGACGGCCTTGCCGGCGGTCTCGCGGTAGGCGACCTGGGGCTTGCCCACGTTGCACTCGACCTTGAACTCGCGGCGCAGGCGGTCGACGATGATCTCGAGGTGCAGCTCGCCCATGCCAGCGATGATGGTCTGGCCGGTCTCGTGGTCGGTGCGGACCTGGAACGTGGGGTCCTCCTCGGCAAGCTTGGCGAGGCCGACGCTCATCTTCTCCTGCTCGGCCTTGGTCTTGGGCTCGACGGCGACGTCGATGACCGGGTCGGCGAAGTTGATGGACTCGAGGATGATCGGGTGCTTCTCATCGCAGAGGGTGTCGCCCGTGGTGGTGTTCTTGAGGCCGACGCACGCGACGATGTCGCCGGCGTAGCAGCCGTCGCGGTCGACGCGGTCGTTGGCGTTCATCTCGAGGATGCGGCCGAGGCGCTCGCGGTTGTCCTTGACGGAGTTGTAGACGTAGCTGCCGGCATCGGCATGGCCGGAGTAGACGCGGATGTAGGTGAGCTTGCCCACATACGGGTCGGTCATGATCTTGAAGGCGAGCGCCGAGAAGGGCTCCTTGGTGTCGGCGTGGCGCACCTCGGCGTCGCCGCGCAGGTTCTCGCCGTCGATCTCGGCGATGTCGAGCGGGCTGGGCAGGTAGTCGACGACGGCGTCGAGCAGCTCCTGGATGCCCTTGTTCTTGTAGGCGGAGCCCACGAAGACGGGGTTGATCTCGCCCGAGATGACGCCCTTGCGGATGGCGGCCTTGAGCAGGTCGACGGGGATCTCCTCCTCCATCAGGGCGAGCTCCATGATCTCGTCGGAGAAGTTGGAGGCTGCGTCGATGAGCTCCTCGCGCTTCTCGGCGGCGATGTCGGCGTACTCCTCGGGGATGCTGTCGAGCTTCTCGGGGTAGATCATGCCCTTGGCATCTTCCTTGAAGTCCCACGCCTCCATGGTGACGAGGTCGATGAGACCCCAGAAGTAGGCCTCGGAGCCCATCGGGACCTGTGCGGCGACGGCGTTGGAGCCGAGGCGCTCCTTCATGGTCTCGATGGCGTGGAAGAAGTCGGCGCCGATGCGGTCGTACTTGTTGATGAACGCGATGCGGGGCACGTTGTACTTGGTGGCCTGGCGCCACACGGTCTCGGACTGGGGTTGGACGCCGGCGACGGCGTCGAAGACGGCGACGGCGCCGTCGAGGACGCGCAGGCAGCGCTCGACCTCGGCCGTGAAGTCCACGTGGCCCGGGGTGTCGATGATCTGGATGACGTGATCGCCCCAGAAGCAGGTGGTGGCAGCCGACGTGATGGTCACGCCGCGCTCCTGCTCCTGGACCATCCAGTCCATGGTCGCTGCACCGTCGTGGACCTCGCCGATCTTGTGGGTCTTGCCGGTGTAGTAGAGGATGCGCTCGGTGGTCGTCGTCTTACCGGCATCGATGTGCGCCATGATGCCGATGTTGCGAAGGTTTTCGAGCTTGTACTTGCTGGTTGCCATGGTCTTGGTGCCTCACGCCTTAGTAGCGGTAGTGCGCAAACGCACGGTTGGCCTCGGCCATCTTGAACATGTCCTCGCGACGCTTGACGGAGGCGCCGACACCGTTGGAGGCGTCGATGATCTCGTTGGCGAGGCGCTCGGCCATGGTCTTCTCCTTGCGGGCACGGCTGTAGTTGACCATCCAGCGGATGGCGAGCGTGGTGGAACGGCGGGAGTTGACCTCCATCGGCACCTGGTAGGTGGCGCCGCCGACACGGCGGGGCTTGAGCTCGACGGTGGGACGGACGTTGTCCATGGCCTTCTTGAACATGGTGAGGGCATCCTCGCCGGTCTTGGCGGCGACGATGTCGAAGGCACCGTAGACGATGCGCTCGGCGACGGACTTCTTGCCGTCGAGAAGAACCTTGTTGATGAGCTGGGTCACAAGACGGTTGTTGTACTTGGCGTCAGGCATGACCTCGCGGCGATGGACTGCGGTTGAACGACGCGGCATAGTTATATCTCCTCAAAGAATCGAATGGCTGGTCTGACGTAAGCGCTTTACTTCGTCTTGGGACGCTTGGCGCCGTAGCGGGAGCGGGCGCGCTTGCGGTTCTGGACGGCTGCGCAGTCGAGCGTGCCGCGGATGATCTTGTAGCGGACACCGGGGAGGTCGCGGACGCGGCCGCCGCGGATGAGCACGATGGAGTGCTCCTGGAGGTTGTGGCCCTCGCCCGGGATGTAGGCGGTGACCTCGATGCCGTTCACGAGGCGCACACGGGCGACCTTGCGGAGGGCGGAGTTAGGCTTCTTGGGGGTGGTGGTGAAGACGCGGGTGCAGACGCCGCGCTTCTGGGGGTTGTGCTGCAGAGCTGCGTTCTTGGACTTGGCGGCAACGCTCTTGCGGCCCTGGCGGACGAGCTGGTTGATAGTAGGCAACGTTCACTCCTTCTCGAAAAACTGACTTGCATATGTTGACGTGCTCGTTTGCAAATGTGAAGGGAAGCGCAGCACCGCTTGCCCTGAATTCGCGCGGAGATTAACTTTAGGTCTGATACAAGCTGTTGTCAACACGCCACGGTTCCGGGCGTATCCATCTCCACAATCCTGCGATGAGCGTTAAAAAGGGACGGGTACAATTTAACGTTTTCCGCGAACTCGCCGCTTCTTGCCGGGCATTTACCTGAAAACGTTAAATTGTACCCGTCCCTTTTTAACGCTTGCCTTTTTAACGCTTGCTGTCTTCGTGGCGGATATGGGCGCGGCGGATCTTGCCCGAGAAGGTCTTGGGCAGCGCGTCCACGTACTCGATCACGCGCGGGAACTTGTACGGAGCGGTCTGCTGCTTGGCCCAGGTCTGGAGCTCCTTGGTGAGCTCGGGCGTGCCCTCGTAGCCCGGCTCGAGCACCACGGTGGCCTTGACGGCGAAGCCGCGCAGCGGGTCGGGCACGCCGGTGACGGCGCACTCGCGGACGGCGGCATGGCAGTTGAGCGCGCTCTCCACCTCGAACGGGGAGATGCGGTAGCCGCTCGACTTGATGAGGTCGTCGTTGCGTCCGCAGTAATAGTAGTAGCCGCTCTCGTCGGCGTAGGCGACGTCGCCGGTGTGGTACCAGCCGCCGCGGAACACCTCGGCGGTCTTCTCGGGCTCGCGGTAGTACTCGTGGATGATGCCGGCGGGCTTGGGATCGCACTTGATGCAGATCTCGCCCTCCTCGCCGGGATCGCACACGGTGAGGTCCTCGCGCAGGAGCTTGATGTTGCCGAACGGCATGGGCTTGCCCATCGAGCCCGGGCGCGGTTCGCAGCCGATCATGTTGGCCACGATGACCGGACCCTCGGTCTGGCCGAAGCCCTCGTAGATGGGGTGTCCCGTATGCTCGAGCCAGAAGTCGAACTGGTCGGGGGGAAGGGCCTCGCCCGCAGTGGTGAAGCGCTTGATGGACGAGTAGTCGTAGGCGTCGACGTCCTCGTGGCTGAGGATGCGCCACATGGTGGGCGGGCAGCAGAACGTCGTGATGCGGTACTTCTGGATGAGCGAGAGGATCTCGCCGCCGTGGAAGCGGTCGAAGTCGTAGACGACCTGGCAGCCCTCCATGAACCACTGGCCGTAGAACTTGCCCCAGGTGCACTTGGCCCAGCCCGTGTCTGCGACGGTCATGTGGATGCTGTCGGGCGTGACGCCGTGCCACCACTTGGCGGTGGTGAGATGGGCGGCGGCGTAGTCGTGGCCGTGAAGCGCCATCTTGGGCTCGCCCGAGGTCCCGCTCGTGAAGTAGATGAGCATGGGGTCGTCCACGTGCGTCGGGATGCGCTCGAGCGTATCGCTCGCCGCACGGACGCCGGCGTTGTAGTCGATCCAGCCGGGGCGCGTGCAGGTGGCGGCGAAGAGGCCCTGCTCGCCGGAGAGCGCGGGACCCGTGAGCGCGGTGTCGTACGACGTGCCCTCCGAGCTGGGAATATCGTACTGGGCGCCGTTCATGAGGAAGAGCATCGGGCGCTCCGCGGGGTCGAGCTGCGCCACCGCTGCGTCGACGATGCCGGTGATGGTGCCCACGGTGGTGGTGAGGACGGCCTTCACGCCTGCGGACTTGATGCGGTAGACCACGTCGTGCTCCTTGAGCATGAACGTGGCGGGGATGACCACTGCGCCGATCTTGTGGAGCGCGAGCGCGCTCACCCAGAACGAGTAGTGGCGGCGCAGGATGACCAGGACCTTGTCGCCCTTGCCGATGCCCTGCGACAGGAAGTAGTTGGCCGCCTTGTTGGAGAGGCGCGTGAAATCGGCGAAGGTGAGGTCGTGCTCCTCGCCCTCGGGATTGCTCCAGAGCATGGCGAGGCGCTCGGGCTCCGCGGCGCCGATCTGGTCGATGATGTCGTAGGCGAAGTTGAAGTCGGCGGGGACGTGGATGCGGAAGCTGGCGAGATTGCCAGCGGTATCGAAGGTCTCGGTGCAGTAGCGTCTGTGTATGTTGAGCATCTCTCGGTTCTCCTGAATGCGGGGGTTCGCGGCAACGAACGGCAGGTGCGGGTTCTCGGCACAGCCGGTTGCGGCAGGCTGCGCCTTACCCTACGAGGACGCCGGCTACACCGACGACGGAGACGAGGAGGGCATCGCGTGCGACGGGATATGTCATTGTGCTGCCCTCCTTCCCTGCTGCCAGACGCGGGACCACCCCGCTTACGGTGCGAACATTTATATCATACGCGCACATAGCGCTTTTGACCTGCCGCCGATAACGTAACAAAGCAGATACGCTGCATTTCGTCGCCCTGGCGTATCATTGATTGAGACCGTCCGCCGCCCTGAGGAGCGCATATGAGCGAGCATACGCAGGAAATCGCCAACCGCATCAAGTCGCTGCGCGAGGACAACGGCATCTCCATCGAGGAGATGGCGCATGCCCTGGGCCGCACGCCCGAGGCGTATGCGTCGCTCGAGAGCGGGGAGCACGACCTCACCTTCACCTTCATCTACAAGTGCGCCGCCAAACTGGGCGTCGACGTGGTCGACCTGCTCACCAGCGAGAGCCCGCGCCTCAAGCACTACTCGATCGTGCGCGCCGGCGACGGGCTGCCCGTGGACAGCCCCGACGGCAAGAAGTACCTGCACAAGGCGCCGTTCTTCAAGAACCGGATCGGCGAGCCCTTCTATATCGAGGTCGCGTACAACGAGGAGCTCGAGGACCAGCCCATCGCGCTCTCGCACCACAAGGGCCAGGAGTTCGACTACGTGCTCAAGGGCCGCCTGCGCTACGCCTTCGAGAACCACATCGAGGAGGTCTCCGCCGGCGACACCCTCTACTTCGACTCGGGGCGCGAGTACGGCATGATCGCCATCGACGGCGAGGACGCTGCGCTCATCTCGATCGTCTTCCGCCCCAAGGACGAGGTCATCGAGTAGTCCCGCCGGGGTCCATTGCACCGAAAACCTGCTGACGTATCGGGCGCGCGCGGCAAGCGCGTCCCTAGGTAACCTTTTTTGCATATTGAAGCGTCGGTATGCGGTTCGATGCATGGCTCGCGCACTCCGCCCGAAGCGGGAGGTCTTTCCTGATACGCCAGCGGGTTTTCGGTGCACCCGACCCCCGATTGAACGGGGACCGCACCTGCGAAACCCCTATACTTGGATGGAATGGTCTCATTTTTGAATACCGAGGAGCCGCCCATGGACAGGTACCGCGTCATCGAGGTCAAGGAAGCCGTGCGCGCGAACAACGACTGCCGCGCCGACGAGCTGCGCGCCGCCATGAAGGAGCGCGGGCAGTTCCTCGTGAACCTCATGAGCTCCCCTGGTTCGGGCAAGACCACCATGCTCACCCGCACCATCGAGGCGCTCTCCCCCGAGATGAAGATCGCCGTCATGGAGGCCGACATCGACTCCGACGTCGACGCCGCCACCATCTCGACCACCGGGGCGAAGGTCATCCAGCTGCACACGGGCGGCATGTGCCACCTCGACGCCAGCATGTGCCGTCAGGGCCTCGAGGGGCTCGGAGCCGACGAGGCAGACCTCATCGTGCTCGAGAACGTCGGCAACCTCGTGTGCCCGGCGGAGTTCGACACCGGCGCCGCCGTCAACGTGACGATCCTCTCGGTCCCCGAGGGCGACGACAAGCCCCTCAAGTACCCGCTCATGTACCAGGTCTGCGACGTGGTGCTCGTCAACAAGGTCGACGTGCTCCCCTACTTCGACTTCGACCTCGCGAAATGCGTCGAGAACGTGCACATGCGCAACCCCAAGGCGCGCGTGATCCCCATCTGCGCCAAGACGGGCGAGGGCATGGACGAGTGGTATCAGTGGCTGCGCGAGAAGGTCGCATCGTACAAGGCATAGCAACAGCGCCCGCCAGCGGGCAGGCATACAGGCAACCGGCCAAAAGGAGAGGACATGGCTGAAGTACCCGGCAGGAAGACCCCCCGACCCAAGGAGCCGTACGGCGGTGCAACCGTCGAGGAGCGCGCGGCAGCGATGCGCGGCGACATGACCGACGAGGAGATCGCTGCGCGCAACGTCATCCCCGAGACGGCGCCCAACGGCGACCCGCACCGCGTCATCGCCGAGGAGTACTACTCCGAGAACGACACGTTCACCCACTTCAAGCCCGCGCATGACGAGGATCCCGGTCCCGCCGCGTTCGCACCCGTCAAGCCCGGCATCCTCCGCGAGGGCAAGAAGATCACCGACCGCATCCCCATCAAGCTGGGCATCGAGAAGATCACCGTCAACGAGCCCGACTACTGGGGCCTCGCGTCCGTCATGACCGAGGAGGAGGCCGAGCTCACCAAGCACATGAAGGTGCGCGTGCCCGAGACCTTCGAGCAGGTCGTGGCCGGCTCCGGCATGAAGCCCGAGCGCGTGCAGGAGCTGCTCGACGCCATGTCCATCAAGGGCATCATCGAGTACAACTGGGAGAACGAGGACGGCAAGAACCCCGAGCGCAGGAAGCGCTACGTGCTCCCGATGTTCGTGCCCGGCTCCGCCGAGTTCACGGTCATGAACCAGAAGCAGCTCGAGGAGCACCCCGAGATCGGCACGTTCTTCAACCGCATGACCTACCTGCCGCTCACCGTGGCCACCAAGATGGTGCCGCCCGGAGGCGCGGGCATCGGCATGCACGTCATCCCCGTCGAGCACGCCATCAGGCAGGAGAACGTCACGGCCGACGTCGAGCACATCTCGCACTGGCTCAAGAAGTACGACCGCTTCTCCGCCGGCGCCTGCAGCTGCGCGCTGTCCGAGCGCGCCCGCGGCGACAACGGCGGCCGCGACCCGCAGAACTGGTGCCTGGGCGTGGGCGACATGGCCGACTACTGCGTCGAGACCGGCAAGGGCCACTACGTCACCTACGACGAGTTCATCGACATCCTGCTCGAGGCCGAGAAGAACGGCTACGTGCACCAGATCACCAACATCGACGGCGAGAACAAGATCTTCGCCATCTGCAACTGCGACGTGAGCGTGTGCTACGCGCTGCGCACCAGCCAGCTGTTCAACACGCCCAACATGAGCGCGAGCGCCTACCGCGCCCACATCGAGGACGACAAGTGCGTCGCCTGCGGCGGCTGCGTCGAGGTCTGCCCCGCCGGCGCCGTGCAGCTGGGCCAGAAGCTCCCGCGCAAGGACGGCAGCTGCGTCGAGTATCCCAAGCAGCCCCTGCCCGACGTGCTCGGCTGGAGCGAGGCGGATTGGGACTGGAACTACAAGGACAACAACCGCATCGAGACGCACGACTCCGGCACCGCGCCCTGCAAGACCGCGTGCCCCGCGCACATCTCGATCCAGGGCTACCTGCAGATGGCCGCCGAGGGCCGCTACCGCGACGCGCTGGCGCTCATCAAGAAGGAGAACCCCTTCCCCGCCGTGTGCGGACGCGTCTGCAACAAGCGCTGCGAGGAGGCCTGCACGCGCGGCACCGTCGACGAGGCCGTGGCCATCGACGACGTGAAGAACTTCATCGCGCAGAAGGACCTCGACGCCGAGACCCGCTACGTGCCCGAGCCCGTCATCCCGTCCACCCGCGGGCGCCTGCTCGAGAAGATCGCCATCATCGGCGGCGGCCCGGCCGGCCTGTCCGCGGCGTTCTACCTCGCCAACATGGGCTACAACCCCACCGTCTTCGAGAAGAACGAGAAGCCCGGCGGCATGATGGTCTACGGCATCCCGAGCTACAAGCTCGAGAAGGACGTCGTCGCGGCCGAGATCGACATCCTGCGCGAGATGGGCGTCGAGTTCCGCTGCGGCGTCACCGTGGGCAAGGACGTCACCATCGACCAGCTGCGCGACGAGGGCTACCAGGCCTTCTACCTGGCCATCGGCTGCCAGGGCGGCCGCAAGGCAGGCGTCGAGGGCGAGGATGCCGAGGGCGTCTCGACCGCCGTCGAGTTCCTGCGCACCGCGCTCGACGACCCCGACCACGAGGTCTCCGGCGCCACCGTCGTGGTGGGCGGCGGCAACGTTGCCATCGACTCCTCGCGCGTCTCCGTGCGCTGCGGCTCCGACAAGGTCACGATGGTCTGCCTCGAGCAGCGCGACGAGATGCCCGCGCTGCCCGGCGAGATCGTCGAGGCCGAGGAGGACGGCGTCGAGGTCGTCAACGGCTGGGGTCCCGCCAAGGTCGAGGTTGACGAGGACGGCAAGGTCTGCGGCATCACCTTCAAGAAGTGCACGCGCGTCTACGACCACGAGGGCCGCTTCGCGCCCGAGTACGACGAGGCCGAGACCATGACCATCGCCTGCGAGAACGTGGTCCTCTCCATCGGCCAGTCCATCGACTGGGGCGAGCTGCTCGTCAACGAGGACGCCATCGAGATCGGCCGCGGCGGTCGCGTCGCAGCGGATCCCAAGACCTACCAGACCATGCAGCCCGACATCTTCATCGGCGGCGACGTCTACACCGGCCCCAAGTTCGTCATCGACGCGATCGCGGCGGGCCACGAGGCCGCCATCTCGCTGCACCGCTACGTGCAGAAGGGCTCCTCGCTCACGCTGTCGCGCAACCAGCGCTACTACGTCGAGCTCGACAAGAGCGACATCGACCTCACGAACAACGGCTACGACCACTCCGGCCGCCAGGTGCCCGCGTGCTCCAAGGTCGCCAACATCGTCCACAGCTGGACCGACCCGCGCGAGACCTTCACGGAGGAGCAGCTCAAGGTCGAGTGCGCGCGCTGCCTCAAGTGCGGCAAGTCGGTCGTCGACGCCAACAAATGCATCGGCTGCGGCCTGTGCACCACGCGCTGCGAGTTCGACGCCATCCACCTGCACCGCGACGTCCCCGCGGCGAGCACCATGTACCGCGCCGAGGACAAGGTCAAGGCGATCCTGCCCTACGCGGCCAAGCGCGGCGTCAAGATCATCGGCAACAAGATCACGGGCAGGGTCAAGAAGTAGCATGCACGAGCTGGGGATCGTCTTCCATATCGTCGAGATGGTCGAGGAGCTGGGGCGGGAGAACCGCCTCAGCTCCGTCACCGCGGTCAACCTGCGCCTGGGCGAGGTATCGGGCGTCATCCCCGAGTACCTTCAGGACTGCTGGCGCTGGGCCGCCGACAAGAGCGAGCTGCTCCATGGCTGCGAGCTCGCGGTGGAGACGATCCCCGCCGTCACCGTGTGCAACCATTGCGGGCGCACCTACCCCACCATCGAGCACGGCAAGATCTGCCCGTTCTGCGAGAGCCCCGACACGGTGCTCCTGCAGGGCAACGAGATGGAGCTCGACTCGATCGTGGTGCCCGAAGACGAATAGCCGGACAACCTAGATTGCGTAGGAGACCGTGACCTGGGCCTCGATATCGACCTGCCCGGGCGCGATCTTCATGCTCGCCATGCCGCCCGCCTCGTCGGCCGCGACGGCAGCCTCGTTGCTGGCGTAGCGGTAGCCCGTGTACTGGTAGCCCTCGGTGATGTTGACCACCGGACCGAGCGTGACGCCTGCGGCTGCGGCCATGACCTGCGCCTTCTCGCTCGAGGCGGCGATCGCCTGGGTGAGCGCCTCGTTGTAGGCCTCGTCGTAGGAGCTCACGTAGTAGCGGGGGCCGTCAACGCCCGTCGCACCCGCGGCGATGCAGGCGTCCATGAGCGTGGATACCGCATCGATCTCGACGCCCGAGACCGAGATGCTCGTGCGCATCTGGTAGCCCACGATCTCGTTGCCGCCCGTGTAGACGACCGTGGCGGCCATGCCGTCGGACACCGGCTCCTCCGCCATGCCGTAGACCGGCGAGAGGTCGGTATAGGTGGTATGGATATCCTCCTCGGCGACGCCTGCCAGCTCGAGCGCCTCGATCACGGCGTTCACCGGCGCAGCGTTCGCGGCGCTCGCCTCCTCGGGCGTCGTGCCCTGCGTGAGAATCTCGACCGAGAAGCTCGCCTTATCGGGCGCGACCTTGACCTGGGCCGACGCGTTGACCGTGATGACATGCTCCTGCTCCGCCATGGTGACTGTCCCCCCGCATGCGCTGAGCGCTCCGCATACCGCGAGCGCGCCGATGATCGCCATCAGTTGCTTCGCTGCCTTCATGATGCCCTCCACGGATCCGGGTCCGACCCTGCTACAGAGTATACGAGCGAGGGGGACGGATTGTCGGGTCGAGCCTACCAGCGGGTGTCGAGTTCGGTCATGAGGCGCATGCCGTTCAGGATGACGATGAGCGCCACGCCCGTGTCGGCGAAGACGGCCGCGCCCATGCCGGCAACGCCGGCGATGACGAGCACGAACACGAGCGCTTTGACGAGGATCGCGAAGATGATGTTCTCCTGGACGACGTGCATCGTGCGCTCGGACAGGCGGAAGAACGCCGGAAGACGCCCGATCTCATCGGAGAGCAGCGCCACATCTGCCACGGCGAGGGCGGTGTCGGATGCGGCCGCGCCCATCGTGATGCCGAGGTTGGCGGCGGCGAGGGCGGGTGCATCGTTGATGCCGTCGCCCACCATCGCGACCTTCTCCCCTGCCTGCTGGAGCTCGTGGATGCGGTTGAGCTTGTCGTCGGGCAGGAGCTCTGCCGCATAGCCGATGCTGCCGATCTTGGAGGCCACGGCTGCGGCCGCACGAGCGTTGTCGCCGGTGAGCATCTCGAGCCGACGCACGGACGCCGCGGCCCTGAGGCCGCGCATGGTCTCGGAGGCGCTCGGGCGCAGGGTGTCCGCCACCGCGACCGTCCCCATGACCATATCGCCGCAGGTCACGACAAGTGCGGTGGCGCCGGACGCGTTCATGCGCTCGATGTCGGCGAGCGCCTCATCGGAGGGTCCGATGCCGAACCCCTTGACGAAGGCGGGCTTGCCGATGGCGCAGACGCGCTCCGCGGCATCGATGCCGCACATGCCGTTTGCCGCGACCTCGCGGATACCTCCCATGACGACCTCGGCGACCCCGCGCTCGTGCGCGCACGCCACGATGGCGCGGGCGAGCGGGTGGGTGGAGTCCTCCTCGAGCGCGTGGGCGACGGCAAGGACATCGGACTCGGTGGCGCCGTCGTACCCGACCACCTCGACGACCTGCGGTTGGCCGGTGGTGAGCGTGCCGGTCTTGTCGAACGCCACCGCGGTGACCTTGCTCGCGATGTCGAAGAACGCGCCGCCCTTCACGAGCACGCCCATCCGTGCGGCGCGCGTGATGGCCGAGACGAACGAGACCGGCGTGGAGATGACGAGCGCGCAGGGGCACGCCACGACGAGCAGCGACAGCGCGCGGTAGATCCAGTCGTGCCAGACGCCTCCGGAGAATCCCGCGACGAGGCTCACGACCAGCGGGACGCCGATGCCGATGACGAGGGCGCAGCCCACGACGATGGGCGTGTAGACCGCGGCGAAGCGGTCGACGAAGCTCTCGTACGGCGCCTTCTCGGCCTGCGCGCCCTGCACCATCGTGATGATGCGTGCGAGTGTGGTGCAGTCCTCATCGGCCGTGACCTCGATATCGATGACGCCCGTGGTGTTGAGCGTACCGGCGAAGACCTCGTCGCCCACGCCCTTGTCCTGCGGCACCGACTCGCCTGTGACGGGCGCCTCGTTGAGCGAGGTCGCACCGCTGAGGATGACGCCGTCGAGTGGGACGCGCTCGCCGGGGAGGATGCGGATGTGCTGGCCTTCCTGCACGGTTGAGACCGACACGTCGTCCGTGTGATCGCCGTTCAGGAGGTGCGCGGTATCGGGCGCGAGTTTGGCGAGTCCCTGGATGGAGCTCGAGGTCCGGCGCATGGACCAGCCCTCGAGCCACTCGCCGATCTGGTCGAGGAAGATGACGATGGCCGCATCGCCGAAGACCGAGGTGTCGCCGGCGAAGCCCATGATGAGGGCGCCGAGCACGGCGATGCCCATGAGGACGTTCATGTCGGCGGTCCTGCGCTTGAGCGCGGCGATGGCCATCGGCGCGACGAAGACGAGACCCGCGACCGCGGCGACCACATAGGCGGGGATCGCGGATGCCTCGTTGCCGAGCGCATGGTCGATGATGAGGCCGATGGCGAGCGCGACGCCCGAGATGCCCATGAGGATCTGCTCGCGGTGCACCGCGAACCAGCTGCGCTCGGCGGAGAGGCGCTCGGTCTCCTCCGGGGTGAGGTCGAGGTCCTGGCCGCAGGAGCGCACGGTCGCGAGCACGTCGCGTAGGCAGTCGTCGTCCGCGACGCCGCGCTTCTTGACGATGTTCAGCGTCGATGTGGCGTAGATGAGCTGCGCGTCATCGACGCTGCCAAGCATGCGGACCGCGTTCTGGCAGGTCAGCGCGCAGTGCGGGCAATCGATGCCGAGGATGTGGTACGAGAAGGTCGGCTCGACGGCGAGCTGGTGGACCTCGATCTCCTCGTCATCATCATCGTCGTCGCAGCAGCACCCGCAGCAGCACTCGCCGTGCTCGTGGTCGTGGTCGTGATGATGGTGGTGATGATGCTCGTGGTGGTGCTCATGCTCGCAGCAGCACCCGTCCTCATCCTCGCAACCGCAATCGTGGTCGTGTTCGTGGTCGTGTTCGCAGCAGCAGTGCTCGTCGTGCTCGTGCTCGTGATGGTGCTCGTGCTCTTCCATGGCTATGCAATTTCCACGTGCGCGTCCTCGGCGGCATGCTCGAGGCCGACATTCAACAGGGTCGTGACGTGCTCATCGGCGAGCGAGTAGATGACGCGCTGGCCGTCGCGGCGTGCGGAGACCAGACCTCGGTCGCGCAGCAGGCGCAGCTGGTGCGAGATCGCCGACTGCGAGACGTTCGTGACCTCCTGCAGCTCGGAGACGCCCTTCTCCCCCTGCGACAGGGCGCCGAGGATCTGGAACCGTGTGAAATCCGACAGCGCGTCGAAGATCTGCGTCGCCGCGTAGACGACGTCGTCGTTCTCGAAGAGTGCGGAGGTATCGCCCATGCCTGCTCCTATCAACTTATGAGCAACTGTTCATGTGTTCACGATAACTATACGTCTGTGTTCTGATGAGTTCAACCATTTTTCCGACCCAGCTCATCCAATTGACACGTTTGGGACACTTTGTGCGCAAGAAACTATCCCAAATGTGTCAACTCGACGATCGGAGCATGTGTCAACTCGACGATCGGAGCGCCTCGCATGCGCAGAAAAAAGCCCCGGATCCGAAGATCCGGGGCTTGCGAAGAGCGTATGGTGCGGCTCGAGGCTTAGTAATCCTCTTCCTCGTCGTCCGCAGACTCCTGGCTCACGACGGACGCGAGCAGGTCGTCGAGCGAGCTCAGGTCCTCGTTGATGACATCGCCGTCGGCAGTGCTCTCTCCCCCGCCGATCAGCTCCTCGTCGAAGTTGTGGCGCGGAGCGGACGCGGTGCCGAGCATGATGTCGGCGTCGGCGTCGGGCGAGAAGACCATGTTGAGCAGCTGCGACAGATCCTCGGAATCGGCCTCGTCGTCATCCGGCTCGAGGATGTAGAGCAGGCCGTGCTTCTCGAGGCCGTCGTGGAGCTCCTCGATGGCCTTAGCACCGATGCCGTCGATGCGCAGCAGGTCGTCCTCGGTCTTGCCGATGAGGTCGCCCACGGTCTCGATGCCGACCTCACTGAACTTGTTGGTCCAGCGCTGCGACACGCCGAGGTCGTCGAAGAGGTAGAGCTTGGCATCCTCTCCGGAGAGGGTGCGGCCGTTCTTGGAGTACGCGCCGTAGCCGTAGTCGTCGCCGACCCAGTCGAGCTGCTTGGGAAGCTGCTCCTCGATGCCCTTGAGCTCGTCGGGAGCCCACTCGGGCAGGCTCTTGGCGAGGGCGCTCGTGGGACCGTCGATCTTGGCGCCGTGATAGGTGAGCGCGACGTCGCTGTAGACCGAGAGGCCCGTGCCCGCGGGGATCTGCTTGCCCACGATGACGTTGGACTTGAGGTCGAGCAGGTGGTCGACGTTGCCCTCGATGGCAGCCTCGGTGAGGACGCCCGCGGTGCGGATGAACGACGCGCTGGACAGCCAGGAATCGATGGAGCTGGCGACCTTGAGGGTGCCGAGGATGACCGGCTCCGCCTCGGGCGGCACGCCGCCGGCGAGGGTGACGTTGCGCACGGTCTCGGCGAAGACGTAGCGGTCGACGTACTGGCCGAGCAGGTACTGCGAGTCGCCGGGGTTGGTGACCTGGACGCGACGCAGCATCTGGCGGGCGATGACCTCGATGTGCTTGTCGTTGAGCTCGACGCCCTGGCTCGTGTAGACGTCCTTGACAGACTTCACGAAGGTGTGCATCGTCGACTCGATGTCGGTGAGGCGGCGCAGCTTGCGGAAGTTCACGAAGCCGCCGGTGAGCTGGTCGCCCGCACGGACCTCGATGCCGTCCACGATGCCAGGCATGAAGCTCGCGGATGCGGGCACGCGCCACTCCTCGCGGATGATGCTGGGATCCTCGGTGTCGAGGATGCGCAGGACGTACTCGGTCTGCTCGGGCGTGATGCGCAGCGTGCCGGAGACGGGCGCGAGGTCGGCCTCACGGCCGAGGATCTTCTCGTTGACGTTGCCGACGACGTCGAACATACGCGCGACGGTGGGCAGGCCCTGCGTGATGTCGTCGGCGCCTGCGACGCCGCCGGAGTGAATGGTGCGCATCGTGAGCTGGGTGCCGGGCTCGCCGATGGACTGGGCGGCGATGATGCCGACCGAGGTGCCGATGTTGACGGGACGCCTCGTGGAGAGGTCCCAGCCGTAGCACTTCTGGCACACGCCGTAGCGGGACTTGCAGGTGAGCAGGGCGCGCAGCTCGACCTTCTTGAGGCCGGCGTCGACCAGGCGGACCAGGTCGTCCTTGCTCTCGATGTAGCCGCCCGCGGGGATGAGGACGTTGCCCTCGGCATCGACGATGTCGTGCAGGGTGCAGCGGCCGATGAGGTCGGTGTCGACGTCGTGCTCGCCGGGCTTGACCAGCGGATAGGTCACGGCCTCGTCGGTGCCGCAGTCGACCTCGCGGACGATGACGTCCTGCGCAACGTCGACGAGACGGCGGGTGAGGTAGCCGGAGTCGGACGTGTGGGAGGCCGTGTCGACGAGGCCCTTGCGGGCGCCGTACGTGGAGATGAAGTACTCGAGCGGCTCGAGGCCCTCGCGGAAGTTGGCCTTGATCGGGAGGTCGATGGTGTCGCCCGACATATCGGCCATGAGGCCGCGCATGCCGGCGAGCTGGCGGAGCTGGGTCTTGGAGCCTCGGGCGCCGGAGTCGGCCATCATGAAGATGGGGTTGTCCTCGGAGAAGCCGTCGAGCATCTCGCGGCCGAGGGTCTCGGTGCACTCGGTCCAGGCCTCGACGACCTCGCGGTGACGCTCGCGCTCCTCGAGGAAGCCCTCCTGGTAGTTCTCGTTGATGCGGTCGACCTTCTCCTGGGTCTCCTCGAGCAGGTCCTTCTTGTCGGCGGGGATGACGGCGTCCCAGACGGAGACCGTCAGGCCGGCGACGGTGGCGTAGTGGAAGCCCACGTACTTGATGGCGTCGAGGATCGGCTCGACGGCGGCCATCGAGTAACGGTCGCAGCAGTCGTTGACGAGGCGCGTGATGTCGCCCTTGACCATCTTGTAGTTGACGAACGGATAGTCGGCGGGCAGGCACTGGCTGTTGAAGATGATGCGGCCGACCGTGGTCTCGACGCGCACGGGGCCGTCGGTCACATCGTAGTCCTGGTACGTGGAACGGTTGACCATGGTGCGGAAGATCTTGCGACCGTCCTGCTCGAAGTTGGCCTCGTCGGCCGTGACGCGCACGATGACCTTGGCCTGGAGGTCGAGATCGGTGCGGGTGTCGACGGAGAGCTGGGCATCCTCGAGGCTGCCGAAGAAGCTGCCCTCGCCTGCGGTGCCGTCCTTCTCGGTGGTCAGGAAGTACACGCCGAAGACCATGTCCTGCGACGGGACAGTGACGACCTCGCCGGACGCGGGCTTGCGCAGGTTGTTGGACGAGAGCATGAGGACGCGGGCCTCGGTCTGGGCCTGCGTGGACAGCGGCACGTGCACGGACATCTGGTCGCCGTCGAAGTCGGCGTTGAACGGCGCGCACACGAGCGGGTGCAGGTGGACGGCCTTGCCCTCGACAAGCACCGGCTCGAAGGCCTGGATCGACAGGCGGTGCAGGGTCGGTGCGCGGTTGAGCAGCACGAGGCGGTCCTTGATGACCTCCTCGAGGACGTCCCACACCACGGGTGCGCCGCGGTCGATGGCGCGCTTGGCGCCCTTGATGTTGTCGATGCCGCCCTTATGGAGCTCGACGATGCGGCGCATCACGAAGGGCTTGAAGAGCTCGAGCGCCATGGCGGACGGAAGGCCGCACTGATGGAGCTTGAGCTTGGGGTCGACGACGATGACCGAGCGGCCGGAGTAGTCGACGCGCTTGCCGAGCAGGTTCTGGCGGAAGCGGCCCTGCTTGCCCTTGAGGGCCTCGGCCAGCGACTTCAGGGGACGTCCGCCACGGCCCGTGACGGGACGGCCGCGACGGCCGTTGTCGAACAGGGCGTCCACGGACTCCTGGAGCATGCGCTTCTCGTTGTTGACGATGATCGCCGGGGCGTCGAGGTCGAGCAGGCGCTTCAGGCGGTTGTTGCGGTTGATGACGCGGCGGTACAGGTCGTTGAGGTCGGAAGCCGCGAAACGGCCGCCGTCGAGCTGCACCATCGGGCGCAGGTCGGGCGGGATCACGGGGACGACCTCGAGGATCATGTTGGCGGGGTCGTTGTCGCCCTTGAGGAAGGCGTCGACGATCTCGAGGCGCTTGATGGCCTTCTCGCGCTTCTGCTTCTGGGCCTCCTCGTCGGCGATGATGGCGCGGAGCTCCTTGGCCTCCTTCTCGAGGTCGACGGCCTTGAGCAGGTCGCGGATGGCCTCGGCGCCCATGCCGCCCTTGAAGTACATGGAGTAGTAGCGCTTGAGCTCGGAGAAGAGCCCCTCGTCGGAGATGAGCTCGCGCTCCTCGAGCTGCATGAACTTGTTGAAGGCCTCGCGGCGCAGCTGCTTCTCCTCCTCGTACTCCTCCTCGAGGTCGGCGATGCCGGCGCGGATCTCGTCCTCGGAGAGCGGCTCGAGCTCGCCGAACTCGTCCTCGCCGCCCTCGCCCTGGGCCTTCATGCGCTCGATCTGGTCGTCGCGCTCGGCGTCCAGCTCCTCGAGGTCGGCCTGCAGCTCCTCGCGCAGGTCGTCCTCGTCGGCCGTACGGGCCTCGGTGTCGATGGAGGTGATGATGTAGCTGGCGAAATAGAGCACCTTCTCGAGGTCCTTGCTCTTGATGTCGAGCAGGCGGGCCAGCGGGAAGCTCGTGGGGCTCTTGAAGTACCAGATGTGGCTCACGGGAGCGGCGAGCTCGATGTGGCCCATGCGCTCGCGGCGGACCTTGGCCGTGGTGACCTCGACGCCGCAGCGCTCGCACACGATGCCGTGGAAGCGCACACCCTTGTACTTGCCGCAGGAGCACTCGAAGTCCTTGACGGGTCCGAAGATCTTCTCGCAGAAGAGGCCGTCCTTCTCGGGCTTCAACGTGCGGTAGTTGATGGTCTCGGGCTTCTTGACCTCGCCGTTCGACCACTTGCGAATCTCGTTAGCGCTTGCGAGCGAGATTTTGATCGCATCGAACTCGGTGTTATCGAAATCTGCCACGTCGCTACTCCTTATCTGCCGAAATGGTGCCGATCAGGGCCTCGGCTGCGTTGTCGAGCTCAGCGTTGGCCTCGGCGGCGAGCTGCTCGATGTTCTCGATACCGGAGAAGGCCTTGGTGGCCTCGTCCCTCTTGCGGTCGTCCGCGTCGGACGCGGGGTCGGCCTTCTTGCGGTAGCTGATGGGCTCGATGTCGAGCGCGAGGGAGCGGATCTCCTTGACGAGGACCTTGAACGACTCGGGAATGCCCGCCACGGGGACGTTCTCGCCCTTGACGATGGCCTCGTAGGTCTTGACGCGGCCGTTGGTGTCGTCGGACTTGACCGTGAGGATCTCCTGCAGCACGTTGGCTGCGCCGTACGCGTAGAGGGCCCACACCTCCATCTCGCCGAAGCGCTGGCCGCCGAACTGGGCCTTGCCGCCCAGGGGCTGCTGCGTGACGAGCGAGTACGGGCCGGTCGAACGGGCGTGGATCTTGTCGTCGACCATGTGGCCGAGCTTCAGGATGTAGCTCGTGCCCACGGTGATCGGGCTCTTGAACGCCTCGCCGGTGCGGCCGTCGTAGAGGGTGGCCTTGCCCATCTCGTTGAGCTGCGGGACGAACTCGGAGCGCATGTGGGTGCCGTAGTCGCGCAGCGCCTTGTTCATGAGGTTGATGTTGGAGCGGCGGATGATCTCGGCGACGTCCTCGTCGCTGGCGCCGTCGAAGACGGGCGTCGAGACGAAGAACGGGCCCTCGATGTAATCCTTGGAGTCGGCGCTCTGCTCATCCCAGCCGTGGGACGCGCCCCAGCCGAGGTGGCACTCGAGGAGCTGGCCGACGTTCATACGGGAGGGGACGCCCAGCGGGTCGAGCAGGACGTCGATGGGGGTGCCGTCGGCCATGTAGGGCATGTCCTCGACGGGCAGGACGTTGCAGACGACGCCCTTGTTGCCGTGGCGGCCGGAGATCTTGTCGCCCTGCTGGATCTTGCGGCGCTGGGCCACGAAGACGCGGACGAGCTCGTTCACGCCGGGCGGCAGGTCGTCGCCGGCCTCGCGGCTGAAGCGGACCACGTCGACGACGCGGCCGTAGGCGCCGTGCGGCATCTTGAGGGAGGTGTCGCGCACATCGTGTGCCTTGGCGCCGAAGATGGCGCGGAGCAGGCGCTCCTCAGCGGTGAGCGCGCTCTCGCCCTTGGGCGTGACCTTGCCGACGAGGATGTCGCCGGGGCCGACCTCCGCACCGATGCGGATGATGCCGTCGGCATCGAGGTCGGCGAGCATGTCCTCGCTCTGGTTGGGGATCTCGCGGGTGATCTCCTCGGGACCGAGCTTGGTGTCGCGCGCGTCGATCTCGTGGCGGGAGATGTTGATGGACGTGAGCAGGTCCTCCTGCACCACGCGCTCGGAGACGATGATGCCGTCCTCGTAGTTGTAGCCCTCCCACGGCATGTACGCCACGGTGAGGTTGGCGCCGAGCGCGAGCTCGGAGTGGTCGATCGAGGGGCCGTCGGCGAGCGGCTGGCCGGCGACGACGGGCTGGCCCTCGGTCACGATGGGACGGTGGTTGATGCAGGTGGACTGGTTGGAGCGCTGGTACTTGGGAAGGTCGTAGCGCTCCTCGGTGCCGTCGGCGAGCTCCACGGTCACGTGGGCGGCGTCGACGTCGATGACGGTGCCGTCATGCTCGGCGACGATGAGCTCGCCGGAGTCGAGCGCGGCGCGCGCCTCCATGCCCGTGCCCACGTACGGCGCGGTGCTGCGGATCAGGGGCACGGCCTGGCGCTGCATGTTGGCGCCCATGAGGGTGCGCTTGGCGTCGTCGTGCTCGAGGAACGGGATGAGGTTGGCGGCCACGGAGAGCAGCTGGCGCGGCGAGACGTCCATGTAGTCGACGTCGGCCACGGCGACCTGCGCGGGCGCGCCGAAGGAGCCGTCGAAGTCGCGGGTGCGCGCGATGACGCGGTCGGCCTTGACGATCATGCCCTTGGAGTTGACGCGCACGAAATCGCCGGTCTTGGGGTCGAAGGGCGTGTTCGCGGGCGCGATGTTGTGGTCCTCCTCCTCGTCGGCGGTCATCCAGTCGATCACGTCGGTGACCTTGCCGTCGACCACGCGGCGGTACGGGGCCTCGATGAAGCCGTACTCGTTGACGTGGGCGAAGAGGGCGAGCGAGCCGATCAGGCCGATGTTGGGGCCTTCGGGGGTCTCGATCGGGCACATGCGGGAGTAGTGCGAGTTGTGGACGTCGCGGACGGCCGTCGGCACGTTGGTGCGGCGGCTGGAGCCCGACTTGTGGCCCGCGAGGCCGCCGGGGCCGAGGGCCGAGAGGCGGCGCTTGTGGGTGAGGCCGGCAAGCGGGTTGGACTGGTCCATGAACTGGGAGAGCTGCGAGGAGCCGAAGAACTCCTTGATGGCCGCCACGATCGGGCGGATGTTGATGAGCGACTGCGGCGTGATGTCGTCCACGTCCTGGGACGCCATGCGCTCGCGCACGACGCGCTCCATGCGGCTCATGCCGATGCGGAACTGGTTCTGGACCAGCTCGCCCACGGTGCGGACGCGGCGGTTGCCGAAGTGGTCGATGTCGTCGGTGCGCTTGGTCTCATCGCCGGCGGCAAGCGCGATGAGGTAGCGCAGCGCCTCGATGATGTCCTGCTCGCAGAGCACCTTGCAGGCGGGGTCGACCGAGATGCCGAGCTTCTTGTTGATCTTGTAGCGGCCGACGCGGGCGAGATCGTAGCGCTGCTCGTTGAAGAACAGGCCGTCGAGCAGCGAGCGGGCGGAGTCCACGGTGGGGGGCTCGCCGGGGCGCTGGCGACGGTAGATCTCGATGAGGGCATCCTCGCGCGTGGTGGCAACGTCGCGCTCGAGGGTGTTGCGGACCACGTCGGACGAGCCGAGCAGCGCGACGATGTCGTCGTCCTTCTCGGCGATGCCGAGGGCGCGGAGCAGCAGGGTGGCGGACTGGCGGCGCTTGCGGTCGATGGAGACCACGAGGTGGCCGCGCTTGTCGATCTCGAACTCGAGCCAGGCGCCGCGGGCGGGGATGAACTGGACGTGGTAGGTCTTGACGCCGTTGTCCATCTCGGTGGAGAAGTACACGCCGGGCGAACGGACGAGCTGGGAGACGACGACGCGCTCGGTGCCGTTGATGACGAAGGTGCCGCGCTCGGTCATAAGCGGGAAATCGCCCATGAAGACGAGCTGCTCCTTGATCTCGCCGGTGTCCTTGTTGACGAAGCGGACCTCGACGAACAGGGGCACCTGGTAGGAGATGTCCTTGGCACGGCACTCGGCGATCGTGTGCGCAGGCTCGCCGAACTGGTGCTCACCGAAGGTGACCTCCATGGTGCCCGCGGAGTTCTCGATGGGCGAGAACTCGGCGAAGGTCTCAGCGAGGCCCTCGGTCTGGAAACGCTCGAAGGACTCCTTCTGGACCTCGATGAGGTTGGGAAGCTCCATCGTGGGGAGGATCTTCCCGAAACTCTTGCGCTCACGGGGAACTTGCTGTTTAGTAGTGGAAGTATTTGCAGTTGCCACCTGACTTTTCCTCCTTAAACAGGCAAAATGGCGGAATTATCGCAAAGTATAAGTTTATACGTCGAACTACCGTTCATCAAGAACGGTATTGACTTACTTTGTGAAATCCAGTAAATTATCGAATTTGCGCAGGATAGCGCGATAATCCCATTTTTCAACAATTGTGGAGGAATTGTGATGGCCTCGCGGAGGCGTCGTTTTCGGCGCTGAAGCGCACGTCCGAACGCTCTTCCCGCTCGAAGGGAAAGGGGCCGGGAACGCGTCCCGGCCCCTTCAGGCGTTTCAATCAAGCAGCGAAGACTACTTGAGGGAGACGGCGGCGCCGGCCTCCTCGAGCTTGGCCTTGGCAGCCTCGGCGTCCTCCTTCTTGGCGCCCTCGAGGACGGCCTTGGGAGCGGACTCGACGAGGTCCTTGGCCTCCTTGAGGCCGAGGGAGGTGAGGGCACGGACGACCTTGATGACGGCGATCTTGTTGTCGCCGAAGCCGTCGAGCACGACGTCGAAGTTGGTCTTCTCCTCGACCTCCTCGACGGGGGCGGCGGGGCCGGCAGCGACGGCCACGGGGGCGGCGGCGGAGACGCCGAAGGTCTCCTCGATAGCGTGGACGAGCTCAGAAGCCTCGAGAAGGGTCATCTCCTTGAGGGCGTCGACGATCTCAGCAGCGGTAAGCTTAGCCATTGTTCTGTTCCTTTCGTTCCCATGCGGTTCGTGCATGGATGCGTGTACGTCTTCGGGACGCGGGCGCGCCCCAGGGTGCGCGGCACGGGGCCGCATGGTCCATTACGCAGCGTTCTGCTGCTCGTGGATGGCGCTGATAGAGCGGGCGAGACCCGAGGGGATCTCGTTGATGCTGACGGCGAGGCCGCGTGCGACGCCGCTGATGGCGCCGGCGATCATGGCCAGGAGCTGGCTGCGGTTCGGCAGGTCGGCGTAAGCCTTGGCCTCCTCCGCGTTGAGCGCCTTGCCGTCGGCGATTCCGCCCAGGACCTCGATCTTCTTGAGCTTCTGGGCAGCCTCCTTGATGACCTTGGCGGCATCGACGGAGTCGTTCTCGAAGAAGATATAGGCGCAGGTGCCTTCCAGAATCTCGTCGATGGCGGGGAGGTTCTTCTCCTTGAGCGCGATCTTGACGATGTTGTTCTTGTAGACCTTCATGTTGGCGCCGACCTCGCGGAGGCTGCGGCGGAACTCCTGGGTCTCCTTGACGGTGAGACCGCGGTAGTCGACGACGAACAGGCCCTGGGAAGCGTCGAGCGACTTGTTGACCTTCTCGAGCATCTCGTACTTGGACTGTGCTGGCATATGTACACCTCCTTCATGCATTGCTCGGGCACGTGCCGCCGACGCGGGCGGGCCTTCGCAACACATGAAAAGGCCCCGCTTGTGGCGTTGCCAAAGCGGGGTCCTCGAGGATGCGATCGATCTTCAAGGCCACCTCGGCAGGCGGGAGATTCCCATTAAGCCCCTGAGGGCACCGGCTGTCTTTGGCAGCGGTCGTGCTGGTGAAACCGAAATAGTATTGTGGCACTGCGCAGGACGGACGTCAAGCGCAGCGCCGCAGATACGTCGTGCTTAGTCCTCCATGAACGCGCGGGTGCGCAGGGGGTCGATCTTGATGCCGGGGCCCATGGTGGTGGCGACGGCGACGGTCTTGACGTAGCGGCCCTTGGCGGTCGAGGGCTTCACGCGGATGAGCTCGGTGAGCAGCGCGCCGTAGTTCTCGACGAGCTTCTCGACGGGGAAGGACGCCTTGCCCACGGGCACGTGGCAGATGCCGTAGCGGTCTGCGCGGTACTCGACGCGGCCGGCCTTGAGCTCGTTGACCATCTTGGTGACGTCCATGGTGACGGTGCCGAGCTTGGGATTGGGCATGAGGCCGCGCGGGCCGAGGATACGGCCGATCTTGCCGACCTTGCCCATCATGTTGGGCGTTGCGACGGCGGCGTCGAAGTTGATGTTGCCCTTCTGGATCTCGGCAATCAGGTCGTCGGAGCCGATGACGTCGGCGCCGGCAGCCTCGGCCTCGCGGGCCTTCTCGCCCTCGGCGAAGACGGCGACGCGGACGGTCTTGCCGGTGCCGTGGGGCAGGGAGATGGAGCCGCGGACGTTCTGGTCGGCCTTGCGGGTGTCGACGCCCAGGCGGACGGAAACCTCGACAGTCTCATCGAAATTGGCGGTGGCGAGCTCCTTGGCGAGGGTCATGGCAGCCTTGGGGCTGTACAGCTTGGTGCTGTCGACCTTCTTGGCGAGCTCCTGGTACTTCTTTCCGTGCTTCGGCATTGCTGACCTCCTTGTGGTCTATGTGGTTTGCGGGCGCTGGGCCCTCCCACGCTTCCTTGAGCCCCTGCCGTGGGGCGGATTGCAAAAGCTAGTCCTCGATGGTGACGCCCATGGAGCGGGCGGTGCCGGCGACGATGGCCTTGGCGGCCTCGATGTCGTTGGCGTTGAGGTCGGGCATCTTGATCTCGGCGATCTTGGTGAGCTGCTCCTGGGTGAGCTTGCCGACCTTGTCGCGCTGCGGGACCTTGGAGCCGTGCTCGATGCCGAGCTCCTTCTTGATGAGCTGGGCCGCCGGCGGGGTCTTGCAGACGAAGTCGAACGAGCGGTCCTCGTAGACCGAGATCTCGACGGGGATGATGTAGCCGGTCCTGTCGGACGTTGCAGCGTTGAACGCCTGGCAGAACTGCATGATGTTGACCTGCGCAGCACCGAGGGCGGGGCCGACGGGAGGCGCGGGGTTGGCAGCACCGGCGGGGATCTGAAGCTTGATGACACGCGTGACTTTCTTCTTTGCCATGTCGATCCTCCTGAATGGGACGGAACCTTCTATCTAAGACCGGGCCCGAGAAGCAATCCTCACCGATTACGGGCCGGCACGTGCTTGCTAGACGATGAGCGAGATCTGGTCGAGCGTGAGCTCGACGGGCGTCTCGCGGCCGAAGATCGTGAGCATGACCTTGACCTTGCCCGACTCGGGGTTGACCTCCGAGACGGTGCCGTCGAAGTCCTGCAGCGGGCCCGAGATGACGTGGACCGACTGGCCGACCTCGATGTTGGTGGCGGTGCGCTTGGGGAGCTGTCCCGCCTTGGAGCTGCGGCGCATGATCTTCTCGTACTCCTCGCGGCGCAGCGGCGTGGGCTTGCCCTCGATGCCGGCGAAGCCGGTGACACCGGGGGTGTTGCGGACGACGGCCCAGATGTTGTCGTCCATCTCCATGCGCACGAGCACGTAACCCGGGAAGATCTTGGCCTCCTTGGTCTTGCGCTCGCCGCCGTCCTTGACCTCCGTGACCTCCTCGGTCGGGATCTGGATGTCGACCACGGCGTTCTCGAGGCCGTACGCCTCGATGCGATGCTCGAGATCGGCCTTGACCTTGTTCTCGTAGCCCGAGTAGGTGTGGATAACGTACCAACGCTTCGCCATGCTAGCCCCTCAGTCCCGTGAAGCCGACGAGGATCGCGACGATGCCGGTATCGACGGCCCAGATGGCGACGCCGAAGATGACGAGCATGATGAGGACGGCGACCGTGTAGCTGTTGCGCTCCTCGCTGCTGGGCCAGGTCACGCGCTTGAGCTCGGTGCGGACATCCACCAGGTAGTTCTTGATGCGTCCGAAGAAGCCGACCTTCTTGGGTGCGGCAGGTTTGGCGGAAGCCTTGGCCGACTCGGCCTTGGCGAGCGCCGACTCCACATCGGAAGCAGCGCCGGCGGCGACCTGCGCCTCTGCCTTCTGGACACGCTCCTCGGCGCGGGCCTTGCGTGCACTTCTCTTGTTGCGCTCCTTGTTGGCCATGCCTATTCCTTCGAACTCTCTCTTATGTGTAACACCGGCCCGCTCGCTGACGAGAAGGCCGGTGGTTTTGACTGGCACGCCGGGAAGGACTTGAACCCTCAACCAACGGTTTTGGAGACCGCCGCTCTACCAATTGAACTACCGGCGTGTGAGCGAAGACCCTCTTGCGATTAACGGGTCTCCCTGTGGACCGTGTGCTTCTTGCACCACGGGCAGTACTTCTTGAGCTCCATACGATCGGGATGGTGCTGCTTGTTCTTGTCCGTCGTGTAGTTACGACGCTTGCATTCCGTGCATGCAAGAGTAACCAAAGTGCGCATGAAAATCCTCCTAGACCGAGCCACATTGTTGTCAATATGGCGCAAGTGAAGATGGTACCCTCAACTGCCCTGCTCTGTCAACTGGGGATTTCGCCAGAGCGCACTCCCACATAGAAACTCAACCGAACAAGAACAAAAGACCCGGCGTCGAGGGACGCCGGGTCGGAGGTGCGAAACGTGCGGTACTAGTCCTCGATGGTGGAGACGCGGCCGTCGCCGACGGTGTGGCCACCCTCGCGGATAGCGAACTTCAGGCCCTGCTCCATGGCAATCGGGTGGATGAGCTCGCAGACGACGGTGATGTGGTCGCCGGGCATAGCCATCTCAACCGCGTTGCCGTTCTGGTCGCGGAGCTCGCGGATGTCGCCGGTCACGTCGGTGGTGCGGAAGTAGAACTGGGGACGATAGCCGCTGAAGAACGGGGTGTGGCGGCCACCCTCCTCCTTGGTGAGGACGTAGATCTCACCGGTGAACTTGCAGTGCGGGGTGACGGAGCCGGGCTTGCAGATGACCTGGCCGCGCTCGATCTGCTCGCGCTTGATGCCGCGGAGAAGGATGCCCACGTTGTCGCCGGCCTCGCAGTAATCCATGGTCTTGCGGAACATCTCGATGCCAGTGGCGACGGACTTCTGGGTCTCGCGGATGCCGACGATCTCGACGGGCTCGTTGAGCTTGAGGGTGCCGCGCTCGACACGGCCGGTGGCGACGGTGCCGCGGCCGGAGATGGTCATGGTGTCCTCGACGGCCATCAGGAACGGCTTGTCAGCCTCGCGGGCGGGAGTCGGGAAGTAGCTGTCGACGGTGTGCATGAGCTCGACGATGGCGTCGCGCCACTGGCCCTGGTCACCCTCGAGGGCCTTGAGGGCGGAGCCGCGGACGATCGGCAGGTCGTCGCCGGGGAAGTCGTACTCGGTGAGGAGCTCGCGGGTCTCCATCTCGACGAGGTCGATGAGCTCCTCGTCGTCAACCATGTCGCACTTGTTCAGGAAGACGATGATGTAGGGAACGCCGACCTGACGGGCGAGCAGGATGTGCTCGCGGGTCTGGGCCATCGGGCCGTCGGTGGCGGCGATGACGAGGATAGCGCCGTCCATCTGGGCAGCACCGGAGATCATGTTCTTGATGTAGTCGGCGTGGCCCGGGCAGTCGACGTGAGCGTAGTGGCGCTCCCAGGTCTCGTACTCGATGTGGGCAACGTTGATGGTGATGCCGCGCTGACGCTCCTCGGGAGCCTTGTCGATGGTGTCGAATGCTGCGAAGTTGGCGTTGCAGCCGGGCTCCTCGGAGAGGACCTTGGTGATGGCAGCGGTAAGGGTGGTCTTGCCGTGGTCAACGTGGCCGATGGTACCGATGTTTACGTGCGGCTTGGAACGATCGAACTTTTCCTTTGCCATTACTTCCTCCTTCTTGGAACTCCCCTTGTGGGCGTTGCCAACTAATGCCTTATTGATGTTGAACAGCCCTCAGGTCGAGCCCTCGGGCTGTGCAAGCTCTGGTACCGGTGACTGGATTCGAACCAGTGACAACACGGGTATGAACCGTGCGCTCTGACCAACTGAGCTACACCGGCACATGGGTGCCTGCTTGAAATGGAGCCCGCGACCAGACTTGAACTGGTGGCCTCCGCCTTACCAAGGCGACGCTCTACCGACTGAGCTACACGGGCAGGTGGTGGGGATGCCTGGACTCGAACCAGGGAACTCAGAGAGAGCGGATTTACAGTCCGCCGCAGTTGCCGCTGTGCCACATCCCCATATACCGCTTTCAAGCATCTCCAAGGGGCGAACCTCTTGAAGCATGAGAATGTTATGCCGAAGTCAGAAATCTGTCAATATATACCACCCAGCCGGGCGTATCCCCTTCATGGAATTTGCAGATAACAGCGCTCCGGCGCAGGTTCCGAGGGGCTTCGGAGGGCTGCAGAAAAAGGTGGTCGGGATACAAGAAACGCACCCCCATGGAAGGGGGTGCGTCCATCCGATCGGAATGCGCCCTACTCGCCCGCGGTGACCTTCGCCCAGTCGGCCGCGAACAGCTCGAGGCCGCGCTTGGTGAGCGGATGCTCGAGGCATTTCTTGAGGGCCGCCATGGGGACGGTGGCGATGTCGGCGCCCATGAGGGCGGCCTGGGTGACCTGGAAGGGGCTGCGGATGGAGGCAGAGATGATCTCGACACCGCCCTCGTCGGCCCACCAGCCGAAGTCGTAGTTGTTGATGGCCTCGACGATCTCGGAGAGGAAGTCGAGACCGCTCTCGGAGATGTCGTCGAAGCGGCCGACGAACGGCGAGACGTAGCGCGCGCCGGCGCGGGCGGCCAGCAGCGCCTGCGGCACGGAGAAGATGAGCGTCATGTTGACGCGGATGCCCTCGGAGGCCAGCACGCGGGTGGCGGCGAGGCTCTCGGCGCAGATCGGCAGCTTGACGCAGATGTTGGGGGCGAGCGACGCGAGGTGGCGGCCCTCCTCGATCATGCCCTCGGTGGTCTCGGCGGTGGACTCGGCGGACACGGGCACGTCGGGACCGACGATCTCGCAGATCTTGACCATGTGGGCCTCGAAGTCGGCGAGCTTGCCGCCCGTCTTGGCGTAGAGGCTCGGGTTGGTGGTGACGCCGGAAAGGCAGCCCCAGCTCGCGGCCTCGCGGATGTCGTCGAGATCGGCGGTGTCGATGAAGAACTTCATGGTCTTTCCCTTCTGATCGTTGGATGCGCCCACCATTCTACCGTGCGGGCGCGCTAGCTTCCCATCTGCTTGAATCCCTCTCCGAAGGCTTCATACATCTCGGAGATGAAGACGATGGCCTCGGGGTCGCACTGCGCCACGACCTCCTTGAGGCGCGCGGTCTCCCTGCGGTCGAGCACGCACATGAGCACGGGACGGTTGTTGCCGCTCCAGACGCCGCGCGCCTGGAGCTCGGTGCACCCGCGGTTGAGGTCGTACATGATGCGCTCCGCGATGGCGGCGTGCTCGTTGGAGATGATGTAGGCGGCGCGCATGGTGCGCGGGCCGTCCACCACGTAGTCGCACACGCGGCCCGAGATGAAGATCGCGACGAGGGCGTAGAGGGCGTTGCGCGGCGAGAAGACCAGCGCCGAGAGGCTGATGACGATGAAGTCGGAGACGATGAAGGTGGTCCCCACCGGAACGCCCGCGTGGCGCTGGAGGTACTGGGCGATGATGTCGGTGCCGCCGGTGTTGCCGCCGCCTCGCATGACGAGGCCGATGCCCGCGCCGCAGACGGCGCCGCCCCAAATCGAGGCCAGGAGCAGGTCGCTGGTCATCTCGGGGACGAGGGGCTCGATCAGGTCGATCATGATGCCCGAGCAGAGGAAGCCCACGATGACGCGGAGCAGGTAGCGCCTGTCGCCCGACCGGGCGATGAGGAACATGAGCGCGATGTTGGCGCACACGGTCTGGATGCCGACGGGGAGCTTGATTCCGTGCAGGCCCGCGAGATGGCTCGTCATGGTCGCGAGGCCCGAGATGCCGCCCGCGGCGAGGCCGTTGGGCACGAGGAAGACATCGATTCCCACGGCGAACAGGATGCAGCCGATGATGATGTAGGTGAAGTCGACGACCGAACCGCGCCACGTGGAGCCTCTACCCACGCTGTTCGCCCCCGCCGACGACCCAACGGTGGTAGCCCACGATGAACGGGTCGAGGTCGCCCCCGGTGAGCACGGCGTCGGTGTTGCCCGTCTCGACGCCCGTGCGGAGGTCCTTGACCATCTGGTACGGGTAGAGCACGTAGCTGCGGATCTGGTTGCCCCACGCGATGTCGTGCTTGGGTCCGCGCAGCTCGTCCAGCTCGCTTGCGCGCCGCTCGAGCTCCAGCTCGTAGAGCTTGGAGCGCAGCATGTTCATGGCGAACGCCTTGTTCTGGAGCTGGCTGCGCTCGTTCTGGCAGGTTGTGACGATGCCCGTGGGCAGGTGGGTGATGCGGACCGCGGAGTCGGTGGTGTTGACGCCCTGGCCGCCATGGCCATGGCTGTGGAACACGTCGATGCGCAGGTCGTCGGGGTTGATGTCGACCTGCACGTCGTCGGGCAGCACGGGCAGCACCTCGATGCCCGCGAAGGTGGTCTGGCGGCGCTTCTTGGCATCGGTGGGCGAGATGCGCACGAGGCGGTGCACGCCCTGCTCGGCGCGCAGCATGCCGTAGGCGTTGTGGCCCGCCACGGTGAAGGTGGCGCGGTCGAGGCCGATCGCCTCGCCGGCGGGCGCGTCGTTGACGGTGACCTTCCAGCCGCGGCGCGCGCAGTAGGCCTGGTACATGCGGAAGAGCATGGCGCACCAGTCCTGCGCCTCGAGGCCGCCCTGGCCGGGGGTCACGGTGACGATGGCGTCGCCGTGGTCGAGCTCGTCGGTGAACCAGCTCGAGAGCTCGAGGTCGGAGAGGTCGCGCTCGAGCGCTTGCGCGAGCTGGGCGGCCTCTTCGAGCAGCGCCTCGTCGTCCATCTCGGTGCCGAGCTCGAACGCGGTCTCGGCATCCTCGAGGTTGGTGCGGGCGCGCTCGAGGGCAGCGACGTCGTCGCGCGCTTCAGCGAGCGCGGCCATCTGGGAGCGGGCCGCCTCGGCGTCGTTCCAGAAATCGGGGGCTGCGCCGGCCTTCTCGAGCTCGGCGATCCTCGCGCGCAGCTCGTCCAGATGGAAGTACCCCTCCACCTCGGCGAGGCGCGCTGCGAGCGCTGCGATTGCGGTCCTGTCGATCTCGGCCATCTAGCGGTTCCTACCGTGGCAGTTCTTGAACTTCTTGCCGCTGTTGCACGGGCAGGGATCGTTGCGGCCCACGTTCGCGTAGGGGTCGTTGAGGTCCTTGCGGTAGGTGCGCGGCTTGTCGGCGGCGGCCTTGGCCGTCTTGGGGCCGACGCTGCCGACGCCGCCCTTCACGGTGGCGGTGGGGGCGGAGCGCCTGCCCTGGTCGCCATCGACCTCGGCGGGTCCGGAGTAGCTGGCGCCGCGCAGCGCGGAGGGATCCTCCTCGACGGGGTTGAGGACGACCTCGATGCGCAGGATCGTGCGCAGGTAATCCTCGTACATCGTGCTCACGAGCTCGGAGAACGCGGCGTAGGCTTCGGTCTTGTACTCGACGAGCGGGTCGCGCTGGCCGAAGCCGCGCAGGCCGATGCCGGTCTTGAGGTAGTCCATCTCCTCGAGATAGGACATCCAGCGCGTGTCGATGACGCGCAGCATCACGCGCGACGAGAGGTCGTGCATGATGGCGTCGCCCAGGCGGTCGGCCTTCTCGTGGTAGCAGTCCATGACGTAGGCGACGTACTTGTCGACCAGCTCGCCGGTGGTCTCGCCCTCCTCGATCCTCGGGGCGTCGGTGCGCCCCGTGAGGCCGGCGAGCCACACGCGCAGGCCATGCTCGTCCCACTCGTCTGCAGGGACGTTCTCGGGACAGTAGTCGAAGACCTTGCGTTGGACGGTGTCGTAGGCGACCTCGGAGACGCGCTCGACAAGGTCCTTGCCGTCGAGGATCTTGTTGCGCTCGTCGTAGATGACCTCGCGCTGCTTGTTCATGACGTCGTCGTAGTCGAGGACGTTCTTGCGCATCGCGAAGTTGACCTCCTCGACCCTGCGCTGCGCGCTCTCGACCGACTTGGTGACCATCTTGGCCTGGATGGGCTCGTCGGGCGGCATCTCCCAGCGCTCCATCATCTCGGCGATCCTGCCCATGCGGTCGCCGGCGAACAGGCGCATGAGGTCGTCCTCGAGGGAGAGGTAGAACTGGGTCTCGCCCGGGTCGCCCTGACGGCCGGCGCGGCCGCGGAGCTGGTTGTCGATACGGCGGCTCTCGTGGCGCTCGGTGCCGATGACGCACAGGCCTCCGGCGGCGATGACCTTGTCATGCTCGAGGGCGCAGATGCGGCGCGCCTGCTCGAGCGCCACGGCAGCCTGCTTCGGCAGTTCCGCGCGCTCCGCGTTGAACTCCTTGAACGCCTCCTCGATGTTCTGACGCACGATGTCATTCATCGAGACGCCCTGCGCCTCGATCATCCCGATAAGCGCGGAGGGGTTGATCTGGCTCGCGTTGGGGATATGCGCGAGGATGCCCTGCGCATCCCGCTCCACCTCGAGGTCGCGGTCGTCGAGCAGGAAGCGCAGCTTCTGCTTGTCGTCCAAGGTGAAGGGCTCGGGGACGCCGTGCGTGGCGTCGACCTTCTCGCCCCCGAGCTCGAACTTCTTGGTGAGGTCGTCGAGGGCGTCCTCGGTGTACTCCGCAAGGTCGAGCTTCGCGGCGGCGGCGACGCTGCCGATCTGCTCGGCGGTGATGCCCTCCACGTTCACACCGCGCTCGCGCAGCAGGTCGAGGGCGAGGTGGTTGGGGCTGCCGCCCAGCAGGATGTCGGTGCCTCGGCCGGCCATGTTGGTGGCGATGGTGACGGCGCCGAAGCGGCCCGCCTGGGCCACGATCTGCGCCTCGCGCGCATGGTACTTGGCGTTGAGGACCTCGTGCTTGATGCCGCGCTTGGAGAGGATGCGGGAGAGGCGCTCGGAGTTCTCGATCGAGACGGTGCCCACGAGGCACGGCTGGCCCTTGGCGTGGCGGCGCGCCACGTCGTCGGCGACGGCGGCGAACTTGTAGTTGATCGTGCGGTAGACCAGGTCGTCATGGTCCACGCGCGCGTTGGGCTTGTTGGGCGGGATGACCTCGACGGGGAGGTTGTAGATCTCGCGGAACTCGGCGTCCTCGGTCATTGCCGTGCCCGTCATGCCCGCGAGCTTGTCGTAGAGGCGGAAGTAGTTCTGGAGGGTGATCGTGGCGAGCGTCTGGTTCTCCTCGCGGACGTTCACGCCCTCTTTGGCCTCGATCGCCTGATGGAGGCCCTCGGAGTAGCGCCTGCCCTCCATGATGCGGCCCGTGAACTCGTCGACGATCTTGACCTCGCGGTCCATCACGACGTACTGCTGGTCGCGGTGGAAGAGGTACTCGGCCTTGAGCGCCTGCTGGAGGTGGTTGACGAGCTGGCCGGAGGGATCGGCGTAGAGGTCGTCGATCTTGACGGCCTTCTCGATCTTGGCGAGGCCGACATCGGTCGCGGTGATCGTGCGCTTGGCCTCGTCCATCTCGTAGTCGACATCGCGGATAAGGCCGCGGACGGCGCGCGCGAAGTCCTTGTAGGTGCTCGCGGACTTGGTGCCGGCGCCTGAGATGATGAGCGGCGTGCGCGCCTCGTCGATGAGGATCGAGTCGACCTCGTCGACGATGGCGTAGTTGTGGCCGCGCTGAACGCGCAGGTTGGGACACGTGACCATGTTGTCGCGCAGATAGTCGAAGCCGAACTCGGAGTTGGTGCCATACGTCACATCGGCGAGGTAGGCGGGCTTCTTGAGAACGGGTTTCATGCCGTTCTGGAGCAGGCCGACCTCCATGCCGAGCAGGCGGTAGATGGTGCCCATCCACTCGCTGTCGCGCTTCGCCAGGTAGTCGTTGACCGTGACGATGTGGACGCCGTTGCCGGGGATGGCGTTGAGGTAGCCCGCGAGCGTGGAGACGAGCGTCTTGCCCTCGCCCGTCTTCATCTCGGCGATGGTGCCGCGATGGAGCGCGATGCCGCCGATGAGCTGCACGTCGAAGTGGCGCATGCCCAGCGTGCGCTTGGATGCTTCGCGCACGACGGCGAATGCCTCGGGGAGCATGGAGTCGAGCGACTCGCCGTTGGCATAGCGCTCGCGGAAGAGCGCCGTCTGATGCGCGAGCTCGGCGACGTCGAGCCTCTCGAACCTCGGCTCGAGCTCGTTCACACGCGCCGCGATGCGCTCGTACTCCTTGATCTCCTTGTCTGCCCCGAAGGACAGCAGCCTGGAAAGGAACCCTGCCATGGACAACCCTCTCTCGAGCGGCGAAACCTATCCACCCAATCTTTAACTTTACCCAACACACGGCATGGTGGAAGACGCATCGGCCATCTCACATCAAAAGCGCACCCATCCTAGGCGCCGATCGCCTCCTCGGCATCCGAGGGAGACGGGCGCACGGCGAGCAGCTCTGGCGACGGCCTGCGCCGCGTTGCGCGCATGAGGCGCTTTGCGAAGGCCCGGTAGCATGCCAGCGCCTCGTCGTTGCGGCCCGATGCCCTGAGCGCGCGGATGAGGGCGCGGACCGCATCCTCCCTGCCTGCATCGCAGACGTGCGCGGACTCTGCGAAATGCGTGGCGAGCAGGCGTTTTCTGAGGCGCAGCGCCGCCTCCGAGCCCAGCACCATCGTGTCGGCGTAGAGCTTGCGCAGCTCGCGGGCACGCGAGCGCATGATGCCGCTCACATCCTGTATGGGGATAAAGATGTCGCCGCGGTAGACCTCGTCGATTCTCCGCGCGGCCTCGACGACCTCCTCGTCCGACCCTTCTCTGCCGAGGACCCTGTGGGCGAGCTCGACCAGGATGTCGACGTCGCAGCGCACCTCCTCGGTGTTGAGGCCGATCGTCCCGCCGTTGCGTACGAGCACGATGGGATTGAGCGACTTGTCGAACTCGCGGACGATGCTCCTGATACGGGTGGAGGATTGGTAGATGCGGTCCTGACCGCCCACGAGGTCGTCATCGGGCCAGATCGCCTCGATGAGCTTGATGCGGGGAACCGTGTGCTGCGGGACGGCGGCAAGGAATGCGAGGACGGTCCGCGCGCTCCTCCCGCTGAGCCTGGCATCGGACACCGGGCACCCGTTGACGCTCAGGGAGAAGCCTCCGAGGACGTTGAGGATGACAGGCTCCTCGCCGGCCCCGTCATCCGCTCGGACTGGCTCGGGAGCTGGCTCGGGATGCATCTCACGAAGCTCTGCAGGCCGCTCTGGAGCGTCGTCGAGCTCCGCAAGGCGCATCTTCCATGACGGGGGCAGGGCGGCCCTGAAAGGGCGGGAGAACGCCTCCGGAAGGTTCGCGAGCGCGCGGACGAGCCAGAGATGCTCCTCGGGCAGGGGCGTCCCCTCGCGCATCGCGTACTCGTCGGAGAGCGCCGCGCACACAGCCCTCCCGATGTCCTCGAAATCCCTGCACGACCAGCTCCTCCGGACGAGGGGGCGATGCGCGTCGGGGTCTTTGAGCTGGGCGGACGACACCGCCTGGAGCAGCACGGCCACGTCTGCGACCGCGGTGCACCCCGCCTCGAGGGCAAACCGCTCCGCACGTTGGGCGCGCACATGGGCACCGACCGGAGCGTGGTGCAGGAGGTCCTCGAGCGCTGCGGCGCAGCCGAGCGCGGAAGCCGCCAACCTGTTCCCGCAGCGCTCTGCCGCCGACTCCTCCTCGCCGAGCGGGACCTCGGGTTCCCTGCCGGCGAGAACCGCCGCGACCGAACCCACGATGGATCCCCAGCATGCGGCGCCCGTCGCGCCCATGCGCTCGAAGAAGGCCTCCGACCTGCCGACCCACGGCTCGTCTCCCGAAGGCGCCTCGCACATGAGCAGGCCTGCGACGGCGCGGTCGATGGCGAGGAACGCCTCGGCGAGCATGCAGGGTCCGTCGCTGCGCGGATGCGACATGAGCAACCCGTAGCAGTCGGCGGGTCGCCCCTGCCCGAGCAGGCGCAGCGCCTCGATATGCAGCGCAAGCCCCGCGGCCATGCGATCCGAACGCTGATGCCGGACGGGCGTGGGACAGCAGGAGATGTCTCCGAGCATCCTGCGGGACAGCCCGAGCAGGCGCACGCGCTCGGCGCAACGTTCGTCCTGCTCGGATGCGAAGCCCTCGCGGGGATAGGCGGAGTCGCACTCGATGAAGGGCGTCGCCCAGAGCGCATCGTATGCCTGTGAGAGCAGGCCCCGTGCGTACGGGGATACCTCCTCGGAGAAGGCCTCCGTCGCGAGCGCCTCGCGTACGAGCCCGGTCTCCCCCGCATCGATCAGGACGATACCGTGCTTAAGCGCGGCCGTAGCGCGCCGATCCGATCCGAGCAACCCCATGATGCGCGCCGCGCGCTCGATCTCTCCCCGCTCCACGAGCCTGTCGGCGACGGCATCCGCTTGGGCGGGCCAGATGCCCGCAGCCGCGGAGAGGGCGTCGGAGCAGTACAGCAGACCCCCGACCCGATCGACGCCGACGCAGGAGAAGATGCGATCGCCCGGGCCGGTCGTCGCAAGCGCGCAATCGCAGAGCGCAGCCTCGACCGCCTCCGGCCCGCAGCCTCCGGCAGCCCGCCCCAGCTCGTCCCACGTGCCCGAGCCGAGCAGCAGCGCGCAGAACCGTATGATGCGGTCCTGCTCGAACAGCGTATCGCGCAGGCTGCGTCGCGCGATCCTGCACAGCGTCTCGCCATATGCCGGATGCAGCTCCATGGGGACGCCCTCGTCGGAGGCGTGGTCTTGGAGAACCCCCACGAGCTCGGGAATCCCGCCGCTCGCATCCATGATCTCGGCGGTATGCCCGGAGGGAGCGACCTCTCCCGGACGAACCATGAGATCGGCCTTCCCGGCGCGCATGCACGCATCGAGCGCATCGAGGAGCTGCTCCGCCTCCGGACGCAGCGTGATGATGATCCGTGCGCCCTGCATGCGCAGGCGAGAGATGGACCGGACCATACGGTCGACCTCGTACTCGTCCGCCGGCGGAGCATCGTCGATGATCGCGCAGAGCCGCGCTCCCGAGCGCAGGCGCGTTCCAAGCCGCCTTGCCTCGCGGGTAAGGCGCGCGGCGGCAGCCTCCGCATCCATGCCGCCGAGTTCGACCCATGCCGTCTCGTATGGTTTGATGCGCCAGGCGATCGCCGCTGCAAGCTGCGTCTTGCCCATGCCCGGATCGGCGCAGAGGGCGATGATCTCATCCTCGGCAGCATATCCTGCAAGCGCCCCCTCGATGAATGCACGTTCGACCCCGCGGCACCGCGTCCCCCGCGGAAGCGCCAGGGCACCTCGGCTCCGCCGCGTCCTCAACCTCCCGTCGTCCATATCCGCCTCCATACACGAGTCCCAGACAGCAGGTGATCCTCGCCGCGGGATTGGTGGAATGTGGTCAAAACCCTAGCATGGGAGGATTGGGAGAAGCGAATAAATATTGATGATTCGGCTACCCGCCCTGCATACTATCGGCAAGTTTTCCGAAAGACAGCGGAAAGGATTGCATAAATGTTCTTACGCGCCAGCCATGATGGCGCTTCATGTCGTAGTATGCCGTATTCGACTATCAAGAATTTTCCGTAATAGGCTGAACGAATGAGTGGCTACAACGCATTCGCCGTTGATCTGAACCCGGCGAACGGACGTGCAGGAAAGCCGATGCATACAGAAAACGGGCCGCCCCGAATCCGGGACGGCCCGTATGCTCGAAATAGCAAATGCCCCTTGTTGGTCAGCCACGTCCTGCTCTCCCACGGACTTACTCCGCAGTACCATCGGCGCTCGGGGGCTTAACTTCTGGGTTCGGAATGGGACCAGGTGTACCTCCCCTGCCATAGTGGCTGACCAACAAGGGGCATTCGGTTATCAACGGGTACCGACAATGTACCCTGAAGGCCGCACAGCGTGACGTTCGATTTCCTTCTACGATCGCAAGGTTCGAAGTATGTAGTGAAAAGAAGAGCTCGACCGATTAGTACTGCTCGACTCAACGCCTCACAGCGCTTACATCTGCAGCCTATCAACCTCGTAGTCTACAAGGGGTCTTACCGAAAGGAAAACTCATCTTGGGATGGGCTTCCCGCTTAGATGCTTTCAGCGGTTATCCCGACCGGACACAGCTACCGAGCAATGCCATTGGTTGACAACTCGTACACCGGAGGTCCGTCCACCCCGGTCCTCTCGTACTAGGGGCAGCCTCCCTCAATTTTCCTACGCCCACGGAGGATAGGGACCGAACTGTCTCACGACGTTCTGAACCCAGCTCGCGTACCGCT
>Ga0310695_10001306_pt1 | contig 59780 bp, 67 predicted proteins | sample RumenRJG_04DNA_FD_203882 | JGI IMG/M metagenome (GOLD analysis project Ga0310695, IMG submission 203882) | Bovine rumen microbial communities from Lethbridge, Alberta, Canada - RJG_04 (v2) (version 2) | ecosystem: Host-associated > Mammals > Digestive system > Stomach > Rumen | place: Canada...
GGGTCATGAAGAGACCATCCACGATGATCTCGTCAGCCTCCGAACCGGTCCTTCCCGAAGCGGCAAGTTCTATCAGGGTTCCTATGAGGGTATCCATTGCGGTCGAAAGCTCCTCGGTCTTTCCGCAAATTCCGATCTTGGTGCATCCTGCGGGGGCGCAGGCCTCTTCACACTGTCTGCAAAGCATCTTTGTCTAACTCCTGATATCAAATTGATATTGACTATCAAATAGATACCAAATTATATATACCGACAGTTTCTAGGAGGAAACCATGGATCACACGTGCACAGTATACAGGACGATGGAGTATCTCTCGAAGAAGTGGGCGATCCTCATCCTCCATCAGCTCTCCAAGGGGGAGGAATGGCAGAGGTTCTCGGCGATCAAGAGTTCGATGAAGGAGATCACCCCCAAGGTCCTTGCCGAGCGCCTCAGGGAGCTGGAGGAGGAAGGACTCATCGAGAAGAGGGTGGACACCACTTGCATACCGGTAAAGAGCGAGTACCGTCTCACCGAGATGAGCAGGGAACTCATGACCGTCGTGCACGACCTCAAGATGTGGGCGCTCAAGTGGAAGATCGACAACCCCGCGTGCGGTAGGATGAACTGCCACTTCTGCACTCTCTGATTTGCGGAACAGCATGCAGGTCAGCATCAGAGGGCTCTGAGATTACAGTCAGTAGTCCTGATGAACGCTGACCCGTCCTTCAGCACCAGCGATTCGCCGTGGTGGATCACGGTGCACAGATCGAACGGGTCCTCCTGAATCACGTTCCCGTCACAGTCCGCATAGTGCCATCCTTTGCTGTCGCGCACGGGGGCCTGACCCTCGGAATACTCCCTCGCCTCGATGAACCACCTGTTATGCAGGTAGTCGCCGAAATCCGTGACGAAGGTGGTGCCGATTCCTTTCTTGTATACCGGGGCCGACTGATCCGAGAAGTCCCAGACGAAATCGAACGAGTAGCTGTAGACCGGGAATCCGTCGTCCCTGCAATGGAAGAACCTGCCCCTTCTGTCGCATACGGAATACATGAAACCCGACGGTTCTCCCACCCATGCCACATCCTGCGGATCGACGCCGAACCATGGCATGGGAGGCTCTGCCCCGCCGAGATCTACCGATACATCGGAAGGCATGGGCGAGGTGTCGATGGAAACGCCGGCTTCGGGATCGATGGGGTATTCCTTCCCTTTCCAGATGGCGTAATATCCATTCCCGCGCCGGATGAAGAGTAGTCCCTCGCAGTAATCTATCCAGTCATCCTCGGCAAACCTCCCGGTGAAAATCCCTATCGCGGGGATGACGTACAGGTCGTGGTTCACGCATAGTGTGAGCGAATCATCCTCCTCCAGCCATCCGCGGACCATGGTGAAAATCTTCCTCTTGATCTCGTCGTTGGAGAACCAGCAGTGCTTCTGCCCGGTACGGAGCTGATCGATGCACCAGATGGTGCTGGGACATTTCCATTCCTCCTCCGTGTAGTCGGCGGAATAGGTGAACGCGGTGCCCTTCGGACCGACTTCATCCCTGATCTCGATTTCGGCGGGGATGCCCATGGCGCCCATCATGCAGTTCGCCGTAGTGACGCATCTGCGGGAGGAGCTGGTGCGGGCATGGACCGATTTCCACTTGAGGTCGGCGATTGCGGAACCCACCCTCCTGGCAAGCTCGTCGCCGTGGGCGGTGAGGCCGGTGCCCCCGATGCCCCTGTTGTTGGACAGGAAGTGCGACCTGCGCTCGGAATGCCTCATGAACACGACGCAGGAATCCCAGTCATGGGTGTGGATGTCCTCTGTCCATTGGGGGATCTCGTCATGGTTCGCTTCCGAAGGGAAATCGAACAGGGGATGCCACTTCCATTCCCTGTCGAAATAACCGTATGTGTTCCCTTTCAGGCCCATTGTCAGCCCGTTGCGGCCTCCGTCGATACGGTCGAAGTCCCCGGTGAGCCTCCTGCCCGTTCTGTCGATGAGATGCCATCCCGCCCCCTCCATGACCGGAGCACTGTCGCCGTCGAAGGCGAGACAGAACAGGAAGCGCTCTGCATAGAGCGGTTCTAGGTCCTTCCCGATGTGGTGGAATCCGCCTTCGTCGAGGGCTGTCGCGGTGCCGTTCCTGAAATCCGAACAGTATCTGAAAGTCTTCCCGGAGGGATTGCCCTCCCCGTCGATGTAGACATAGGTGCCGTTGCGGAACCTGGCCGCGCACAGCCCCTCGTGATAATCGGACACCCATCCGTAGGTGCGGGTGTACAGCGGACTGCCTTTCTGGTCGATGTGGAACATCCCGATGTCGCCCTCCACCGCAGCCTTCCCTTCGGAGAACGGGTAGGCGCGACGGTAGCGCTCGCGGTATACGGGCTTCCCGTCAAGGTCGATATGATATGCTCCGAGACGGTCCCTGACCGCTCCCCTGCCCTCCGTGAAAGGGAAGACCTCGAGGTAGGACCTGCCGAACTGCTGCTCGGCATCCCTGAGGTACATGGTGCGGTGCTGGTCGATTCCGAAGCGGTCCATCGTCAGGGTATCGTTCCGATTGTAGATATCCTTGACGGGTTCACACGAGCTTGAGGTCGGCGTACCTGTAGACCTTGCTGGGACATGACATCTGGCACCTGTAGCAGGCGGTACCGAGGCAGTTCTTGGTCTTCACGGTGATGATCTTGTCCTCGGAGATCGACAGGGTGTGCTCGGGGCATTCCTTCACACACTTGCCGCATCCGGTGCAGCCCTCCATCTTGCCGACCAGTTCCGTTCCGATGTCGTGGATGATGGTGAGTCCCCTCTCTCCGAGGTCCTGGATGTCCCTGGTGACGACGCGGTGCACGTTGGCGCGTCCGCGGGGCCTGGGAAGCTCCTGGATGCCCTCGGCGGCGTTGTTGGCGTTGTACTCCTCGAGCGACATGCCCTCGTCCCAGTATCCGAGCTCCTGCAGGTAGATCTGCGAGAAGACGGGATCCTTGGCGAACATGATATGGTTGGCGCGGATGCCGTTGGCGATGTCCTGCAGCCTGTCGAGCAGCTCTGGGTCCTTCAGGATGTCGGTGGCCATGGCGAGCGAGGTGTTACCGTACTGGTAGATCTCGGTGGAGGACGGCGGGATGAGTCCGACGTCGCGGGCCTTCATGGCGTCCACGTAGGTTCCCGATGCGCCGCACATGTACATGACGTTCATCTCGCTGAACTTGATGCCCGCATGCTCGAGGAGGCAGAAGTGTCCCGCGCGCATGGCGCCGATGGCCTTGGCGGCCTCGGCGATGTCGTGGCTGTCGATGCTGATGCCGTCCTGCAGGTTGAGGAGGCCGTTATCGGTGGTGAGCTTGCCCTTCCTCCACAGGTGGTCGTACTGTGCGACGGCGACCGCCGCGACCACGCCGGTACCGGTGATCCCCTGCGCCTTGCCGTGCATGGGGCCGGTGTCGGTGGTCATGTTGAGCTTGAAATCGATCTTGTCCCCGTTCTGCGGGGTGATGTCCCCGTCGCTACCGTCATTGCTAAGGTCGAAGAGGTCAAGCCTCTCTTCTTCTCCGGAACCGCGCTCATGACCACCACCATGTCCGCATTCCCCGCAGAGGCAGCCCTCCTTAAAGAGAAGAACCTCAACATACCCCTCATGGGTTGTGGAGGAGCAGTCAACAGGGAGTACGCAACCTCGTACGACCTCGGAATCTACTCCGCCAAGGCAAACCAGACCGCCCTCATCGCCCAGAAGATCATCGACGGTTACGACTGGAAGAAGATCAATGAGGAATGGGACAACATCGTGGGAGGTGCTTGAACATGACTTCTATCAAATACACTGGAATGGCATACAAATGTGCGGATGACATGGTCATGGGAACTGCCATCCACCCCGTGTCCGAGGGTTTCGACCTCAAGATCGGAGCCGGACAGGTCATCCCCGAGATCAACTACGCCCCCAGGCCCGGAACCGAGAAGGATCCCGAGAAACTGAGGAAGGAGTACGTCGACTACATCTCCACCGACGTCATGAACAGGTGCGTCGCAGCAGGATTCCCCGCCGTCCACCTCGAGACCGAGTGGGTCTCCCAGATGAACCAGGAGAGGCTCTCCGCCCCCGTCGTAGCCGGTCAGAAAGCTATCTGCGAGAAATACCACGAGGAATACGGAATCGCCTGCGGTGTCAGGCAGACCATCCCCGACCAGCGTGAGCACGACATGGGTCTCCGCCCCGGAATGGACGCTGTGCACAGCTACCCCGAGAAGTTCTTCCAGTGCTGCGACATCGCCTGCGAGAACGGTGCAGACAACCTCTCCGTCGAGTCCGTCGGAGGAAAAGAGTTCGCTGACTACGCCGTCACCCAGGGAGACATCGTCGCCTTCCTCTACGGAGTAGGTTACCTCGGTTCCATCGACATGGAGTACATCTGGAACGAGATGGTCGACGTCGCCAAGAGGAACAGGACCGTTCCCGGAGGAGACACTGACTGTTCCGGAGCGAACGTCGCCATGTTCATGGCCGGAGGACTCATGGATCTCGATGTCCAGAAGACCTTCGCCGCCATCACCAGGGCAATCTCCGCCGCCAGGACCGTCGTCGCATGGGAATGCGGCGCACAGGGTCCCGACAAGGACTGCGGTTACGAGGGAATCATCTGCAAAGCCATCGCAGGAAAGCCCACCACCCAGGAGGGAAAGAACTGCCAGTGCGCACACTGCGACCTGATGGGTAACCTCGCAGCTCAGATCTGCGACTGCTGGTCCAACGAGTCCGTCGAGTACCACCCTGAGTTCGGAGGAACCTCCGTCCAGTGCTGGCTCGGATCCCTCGGATATGAGGCAGCCCTCATGAACACCGCCATCCAGACCGGACAGGCAAAGACCCTCCGTGACCTGTACTGCATCACCGACATGACCAGGTCCCCCGAGTCCTACATCCTCGCATACAACAACGCCTACGAAATCGGACAGGCGATCGTTGCCGAGGGTAACGACTACTACCAGAGGTCCAGGGCAGCAGCACTCAAAGCAATCGAGATCATCAACCGCGGTTACGACAAGAAGGAGCTCCAGCTGACCGTGAAGCAGAAGGAGACCCTCGACGACTGCCAGAAGAAGATCGAGGCACTGCCTACCGAGACCGACAAATTCGTCGAATACTGCCACAAGGAATTCGACGGAAATGTCCCCAACTACAACCTGAAGAACTACGGACTCTGATCCGTTAAACTCTAAGAAAGGCCCCCGCGAGAGCGGGGGTCCCACCTTGTTTGTTTTTACCTCCAATCGGTCAAGTACCGAAAAAGCGGGGGGCGCCACCCTCCGCTTATCCATTATTCTCAATCCCGGTAAGTTCCGGTAAATCAGTAAAAAAAAGTGGAGGGGAAAACCCCTCCGAAAGGAATTTCAGTGTTTCTTGAGGAAACCGAAGAGGCCCTTCTTCTTGGGTTTCTCTTCCTCGTCGTGACAATGGCACTCTTCCTCATGGTGTTCGTGCTCATGGTCATGGCAGTGGCATTCCTCATCGTGGTCATGATCGTGATCATGGCAGTGGCATTCGCCGTCGTGGTGATGCTCGTGCTCATGGTCGTGATGGTGGTGTTCGTGGCTGAAGTGGCCGTTCTCATCGATCATGTCTGCGAAGCTGTGTTTGTGGCAGTCGCAGTCAGGGTCGTCGCACTCCTCACCGTCGTGGTGGTGATGGTGGTGCTTGTGGCACTCACAGTCGGGATCATCGCATTCCTCTCCGTCCTCATGCTTGTGCTTGTGGCAGTCGCAGTCAGGGTCGTCGCACTCGCCGTGATCGTGGTGATGGTGGTGTTCGAGGCTTTCCTTGTCGATGAAGTAGTCGATTCCGGAGTCGTCGATAGCATGGAGCATCTTGTGGGTGAGCTCGTGCTCGTCGACATCGAGGACTGCGCACATGAAGTCGAAGGTCACGACATCGCTGCGGGGAAGGGTTCCGTGGTGCTCGACACCGTTGTCCATGTCGATAAGGTTGAGGGTGATTCCCTCTCCCTTTTCGTTGACGACGGCGGCCTTGATGTGGCCGAGGAGACAGCCGGACTCTCCCTGCACATACTTACCGACGGCAAGGAGCGCATCGGCGAGCCTTGCCTCGGCGTCGGCATTGAAGTTGAAGAACTTGCCGCGGAAGCCTGCTGCGCAGCCCCCCGCCTCTTTCATGGAATTCTCTTCGTTTCCGCTCATTTGATCAGCTCGTAGACTTTCTCGAGGTTGGTACCCTCCTTTACGGAGACGGGGATGATAGGCTTGTTGGGGAAGCGCTCGGACAGCCAGGCGGTAGCGTCCTCAATCTCGCCGGGCTGGGCGACATCGGCCTTGTTGATGAGGATGAACTCGGAACCCTGCATCTGCCTGGTGAAGAACTCTTCCTTCTTCTTGATGAGGTCCCTGAACCTCTGGATGTCGCAGATGCCGATGATGACATCCGCATCCTCCTCGATCATGGAGATCCTGACGAGCTCCTTGACCTTGTGGGGGAGGGCGAGTCCGGTGGGCTCGATGATGATGACATCGGGGTCGATGTCGTTCTTGATGTTCTTGAGAGCGGTCTGGAGGGTGCCGGAGAGGGAGCAGCAGATACAGCCGGAGGGGAGCTCCATGGCATCGTATCCCTGGGCCTTGAGGGTGGCTCCGTCGACACCGATCTCGCCGGATTCGTTGACGAGGATGGCCACTTTGGCTTTCCTCTCGCTGAACATGGTGGCGAGTTTCATGAGGAGGCTGGTCTTCCCGCTTCCGAGGAAGCCTCCGAGAATATAGACTTGCATAAACCCCCTTATTTTAATAGGATAAATAAAGTTTTTCAGTTTCGGTGTGAATGGACTTCTTAATAAACTTTGTTACCCGTTGTATTATCGGCGGCGATTCTGATTATGGGGACACGTACAACAAACTTGTTAACTCGCTCAATAAAAGTATTGACGACAACAATATAATTTATATACTGATTAGTGCATGAGCAATTAGACCGATTTGTCAAAAGTCGTGTTTCCTTCGATAAGACAATTACCCCGCGGCGGCTGCAAACGCTGCGGGGCCCCCTTTTATTAAAAATTCCTGCTTATTTAAACAGTCGAAGAATCTTCGATAAAAATATATACGTTAATCTCGGATTATAGAGTATGGTAGCAATTACGGCCGGTGCCTGGTTGGCATACCAGCTCACCGTGACCGATTCGGGCAAGCTCAAATCCGAGCCTATGGTGGAGAAGTACACGTTCGATTCCGTGTCGAACGGCAGGTGCTCCGTCAGGGTCGAGAGGAACGGGGAGCCCGTTTGCACCATGGAGACTCTCGTCTCCTACGGATCCGCCCTCTTCGATTTCTCCAAGCTCACGAAGAAGGGTTCCGACAACATCAGCACCGCCTTCGGCCATTTCTATGCCAACATCTACGAGGGCGAGGTGGACGGTAAGTCCGTCAGGATGTACCTCGGCAAGGACGACATCGTCTTCCGCTACATCACCACCCAGCGTTCCGAGTCCGGACTCCACTCCGAGACCAGGGAGCTCTGCTGGGCCAGCATCAAGATTTGAGCCCTGTATTATCCGATTTTCAAAAAGGAAAGGGAAGGGGGAGGATTCCCCCTAATGAGTTTTAGTACTTGTCGACGGCCTTGTCCGCCACGAGCTCTCCCTTGATCTCGATGAAGAGATAGCCGTTCATCACGCAGATGAACGCGACGAGGAGAGGGAGGAACATGGTCATGGCCTCTCCCTTGTGGAAGAAGTAACCAGTTGCCACTCCGATGACGACGGCGGCTGCCAGCAGGATGAGGAAGTAGGTGTCGCACAGCTGCAGCGCCTTGGGCTTGTTGCCTGCCACGAGCTCCGACCTAAGGTCGAGGAACATGTAGGCCACGAAGACCGTGATGAAGGCGACGAACAGCGGGACGAACATTGCCTCCGCATCTCCCTTGTGGAAGTAGTATCCGGTGAATACGCCGATGGCGACCGTGAGGATGATGAGGCCCCAGATCACGATGTGGCAGTTCCTGACGATCGTGTTCGTGATGGGCTGGTTGCTGTAATCCTCATGGTTGATTCCGAACATAGGTATCACTCCCATTCGGTAACGCCGGTGGAGTCGGACAGGGTCTCGCGGTGGAAGACAGGCTCCTCCACTCCGTTCTTCTTCTGGTTCCTATAGTCCGCGTATGCCTCGAAGGCCTTCCTGGAGAGGAGGGCACAGAGGATCATGTTGACGGATGCCATGAGGGCCATGAAGGTATCGGAGAATGCGTCCATGATGGTGACATCGGTGACGCATGCTGCGCAGAAGGCGTCGACGATGACGATGATCTGCACTGCGAGGATGATCTTCTTGTCGTCCTTGACGAACCTGGCGTTTGCCTCGGACATGGAGTAGTATCCGATGAGGGAGGTGAACGCGAAGATGAACATGAAGATCGCGATGATGTACTTGGCAGCCTCGCCGATGGCGGTGCTGGCGATGACATTCTGCACCAGGGGTGCACCCTTGGCTCCGATGGCCAGGATCTGGTCGTAGCTTCCGTAGGAGAGGACGACGAGGGCGGTGATGGTACAGACGATCAGGGTGTCGACGAGGACACCGAAGGACTGGATCTTTCCCTGCTTGACAGGGTGGGGGACGTCCGCGGTTGCGGCGAGGTTTGCGACGGAACCGAGACCGGCCTCGTTCGAGAAGACTCCTCTCTTCAGACCGGTGACGATGATGACTCCGATTCCTCCGCCGAACATGGACTGCCAGTTGAATGCGTACTGGAAGATCATGACGAAGGCGTTGACGACTCCGCTGATGTTGAGACAGATAGCGATGATGGCGAAGATGATCCATGCGACGGCCATGATGGGGACGACCTTGGAAGAGAACTTCGCGACCATCTTGAGTCCCTTGAAGATGAGGATGGCGGCGACGACTGCGATGATTGCTGCGAACACGAGGTTGTTGTTGTCGAAGGCGAAGGCTCCGCAGAGGGCGGAGGATGCGTTACAGGACTGGACACCGACGAATCCGATACCGAAGGTCAGGACGAGAAGGATGGCGGCGAAGACACCGAGCTTCCTGCTTCCGAGACCCTTCTGGGCGTAGTAGGCAGGTCCTCCGTAGAACTGTCCGTCGGACTTCTTCTCCTTGTAGATCTGTGCAAGGGTGGACTCCATGAAGGCGCTTGCCGATCCGATGATGGCGAAGATCCACATCCAGAAGACCGCTCCGGGTCCTCCGGCGACGATGGCGGTTGCAACTCCAGCGATGTTACCTACACCGATACGGGCACCCATTCCGATACAGAAAGCTTCGAAGGAGGAGATCTTCTTGGTGTGAGCTCCTTCCTGGATTCCGGAGAGTGCGAGCGATGAGGTGTGTTTGATCCTCAGGATCTGCATACCCTTCAGCTTGATGGTGAAGACTATGCCGAGACCGATGAGGAAGGCGAACGCGATACCCCAGAAGTAGTCATCTACAAAGTAGAATGCGTCGGAGATCGGTCCGTTCAGCGTATCTGCAATAGACATTTTTATTCACACCTGCTTGTTCAGCAGTCAAGTCCAGTTCCCACATCATGTGGCAGAACCTGATGTAGACAGAATCTAGACATTCTTTATAATGTTGTTGCCGTCAACATTACGAAATCCGTATTTTTCTACGAATATCGTAAAAAAACTGATTGCTGGATACAATAATCTACGATTATCGTACGAAACAGGCAATCGGATTACGACGTAAAACTGAACAGAAAAAAACGACCTTACTCCCCCGGCAGCGGACCGACGGCGTATTTAGAAGCTCCCGTCGTTCCGCTCCGGGGTAAACCACCGACACGGATTATGCGGCGTTGCGCAACCTTCGGGTCCATATCCCCGTCGGCTTTCGAGCCGTACGCGTCATGCCTCTGCAGATGCTCCGCGGATCTTCCGCCCGCACCTCTTCTCCGGCCTTGTATGGTGACCGCCGGACTCCAGTCGGTACCGTGCGGCCCCTATCCCCCGTTGCGCGGGTCTTCAGGCGGCACACGGCGGTGGCGCTTTGAATGGCATCCCCGCCCGACTGTCTCGCATACATACCGCCGGCCGTTTCCCGGGTCATCCCCGGTGTTGCTCCTGACGGAATGTGCGGCTCGGCCCCCTTGGGTTGATCAGGGGGACTCACCGCTGGCTTTCGCGACGCACGGGGCTGCTTCTCCCCGTCCGCACCTTTCGTATGCTGCTGCAGGCAACAGGTTTCCCATGTCCGGCTTCCGTTCCCCATCCCGGTCAGGATTCCGGCATGGGAATTCGGTCTCGGGGACCGCACGGTCGCCGCTTGCCTACGCTTTCGAACCGAATACCTGATCGGTTACGATAAGACGTGTCAGTGTTCTTTTGCCCCGCATCCCGTCTTCGGGATGCAGTACCTGCCGACCCCATGGGTTCCCGGCCGAGGCCGATTGTTCAAGGGATCGTTTTCACCGGGTCATCCCCGGATCCGCTCGGTGAAATAAGATTATCGGGCAGAGTATATAATGATGTCTACGAATATGGATTATGATTGATTTGTTATATAAATAATATATAAAATATTAGATATTTGTCTATTAACTATCGATTTTTTATTGATGTGAATAATGTTATCGACATTAAACCCATCCGACTCCGACGCACATCCATTATATCGTGCAGTGACATAATTTGTCACGTGCCTCTGAAATGCGTCGTACTCCGCGGGATCCCCGCCGCCAGCGTATAGGAGCTGCTGGCGGAGGACGGTATCGGTAAGAACCTGCTGAGCGAACGCAGGACCGGTCCCGAGAAGGCACTCCGCGCATTCTACGATGCCGTCGTAGAGAACTGTCCCGAATCTAATGTCCTGTACTGCGAGAAGATACCGGAGAATATCGCTCCCGGAAGCATCCTTTTCATCCAGGGACACCGTTCTATCGAGGGATTCGACGGATGGGCGGCCTACCTTCCTGATGACATTATAGTGATATGTTCACAGGAGCTTTGCCATCAGGTCTCGGCGGTATTCAGGGTTCACTGACCGATGCGGCAGGAGGGGTTCTCCTGCTTCATGCCGAGGGCCTCGGCCGCATAGGAGCAGCTCGCCGTGATGATGAGACCCTCCCTTTTGCTGAAGTTGTCGCATCTCCTGACCAATTCCTTGGCGATGCCCTGTCCCCGCTTAGAGGGGTCCACGAAGGTGTGGGTGATGTCCAGGATGCCGTTGTCGATGGTGTAGGTCAGGTAGCCCACCTCTACTCCGTCTTCGATGGCGGAGAAGCGGCATTGGCATCTGTGGTGCAGAAAATCCATATTCAAGCCTTCTTCTTGGCCTGCTCGCTGACGGCCTTGGCCTTGGCGGCGATGGCATCCTGGTCCCCCAGGTACCTCTTGCCGGTGACGTTCATATCGTCGTCGAACTCGTAGACCAGGGGGACGCCGGTGGGGATGTTGACTTTGACGATCTCGTCCGCGGTGAGTCCGTCGAGGTACTTCACGAGGGCGCGGAGCGAGTTTCCGTGGGCGGCGACTAGGATCCTCTTGCCCCCCTTGACCTGGGGCACGATGACCTTCTCGTAGAAGGGGATGACGCGCTGTACGGTGATCTCCAGGCTCTCGGTGAGGGGGTGACCGGCGGCGGGGGTGCCCTGGTACCTCCTGTCCCTAGCGGGGTTCCTGCGGTCGGATTCCTCGAGGGCGGGCGGGCAGACGTCGTAGGACCTCCTCCAGAGGGTGACCTGCTCCTCCCCGTACTTCTCGGCGGTCTCGGCCTTGTTGAGTCCCTGGAGGGCGCCGTAGTGCCTCTCGTTGAGCTCCCAGTGTTTCTCCATGGGGATCCAGTCGAGGTCCATCTCGGCCAGAGCGGTCTGGGCGGTGTGGATGGCCCTCTTGAGGTAGGACGTGAGGCAGAGGTCGAAGTCGAAACCCTCCTCTCTCATGAGCTGACCGGCGGCCTTGGCCTCCTCCCAGCCCTTCTCGGACAGTTCCACGTCGGTCCATCCGGTGAAGAGGTTGAGCTTGTTCCATTCGCTCTCTCCGTGCCTGATGAGGACGAGCTGCTTCATCTCAGTCACCCTCGTTGGCCTTCTCGATGGCCGCGTCGATCTCGCTCTGGAGGTTGGTGGGGAGTCCCCTGATGCCTCCGACAAGGAATCCGCGGACGATCATGGAGACCGCCTCGTCCTGGGAGAGACCGCGGGTCATGAGGTAATCGATCTGCTCCTGGGCGATCTTTCCGACCGCCGCCTCGTGGGTCATCTCGACATCCGCGCAGCTGGCCTCCAGCTCGGGGATGGCGTGGGTGATGCCCCCGTCCTTCAGGATGATGGATTTGCATTCGAGGTGCGCCTTCGCTCCGGGAGCGTTGCCGACGAGCTTTCCCCTGGCGATCATCTTGCCGCCGTAGGAGATGTTCCTGCTGACGATCTCGGCGCCGGTGTTGGGGGCGTTCAGTACGGCGCATCCGCCGGTGTCGATGTTGGAGTTCTCGTGAGCGATGCACATGGTGTTGAAGCTGCAGCGGGCGCCCTCTCCGTTGAGGTATGCGTTGGGGAAGGACTGGATGCTTCCCACGGGGTCGAGGACCACGTAGTTGTTCACGTAGTTGGAGTTCTTCCCCATGATGACGTTGGTCCTGGGCCTGACGGCGGTCTGGTGTCCCCAGCTGTGGACCATGGTGAATGAAAGGGAGGAATTGTTGCCGATGAACATCTCGGAGACTCCCACGTGCAGGGAGTCGTTGGCGTGGTGGACGGTGGTGCATCCGGTGACCATGTCGCAGGAGGCGTTGTCGTCCACGATGATGATGTTGTGGAGGTTCTGGATGGACTTGTCCTTGGAGAGCATCATGCAGGTCTGCACGGGCATCCTGAGATGGTATCCGGGCTTGACGTAGACGAAGTATCCGTCCGCCTTCTCCTCGTAGGTCTTGGCGGTGTACTTGTCCTTGGCGGGATCCATGGCGGACCAGAAGTAGTCCTTGACCCAGGAGTAGGTTTCGAGCGCCTTCTGCACGGGCATCATGATGAGCCCCTCCTGCGCCTTGTTGGAGCAGTGGCTCATGGCGTTGTCGATGAACAGGATGGTTCCGTCCTTGCCCTCGTCGTCGGCCTCGACGCCGACGTTGATCATCTTCTTCCTGAGGTCCTCGGGGGTGTCGGTGATGTTCTCGATCTGCTCCACCTCGTAGTCTCCCTCGGTGTACCTGTTGAGGTCGATGTCCTCGCCGTAGGCGGCCTTCTTGTCGAGCGCCTTCTTCACTTCGTTCTCGTCGATGCGGGTCATTCGTCCTCAACTCCGTAACCGTTGTTCTTGATGTCCTCGAGGATCTCCTGGGGGTCGCCCTCCTTGGCGATCTTTCCGTGGATGAGCACGAAGGCCTTGTCCGCACCGATGTAATCCATGATCTGTCCGGTGTGGGTGATGACGAAGGCGGAGACCTCCTTGGTCCTCTCCTCGCCCTCCTCCGTGCCGTAGATGAGCTCGTGGACCTTCCTGCCGATGAGTCCGATGTTCTCCAGGTCGACTCCCGATTCGGGCTCGTCGAGCATGACGAAGTCGGGGGACTGGGCCGCCAGCTGCAGCAGCTCGGACCTCTTGATCTCTCCTCCGGAGAACCCGACGTTGACGTCGCGGTCCATGAAGTCCTGCATCTTGAACTCCTTCTCCTTGCCCACGGTGCCCTTTCCGTTCTTGGCTGTGGCCGCGACGAGGTTGCCGAGGGTCACACCCACCACGTTCGGGGGCCTCTGCATCATCATACCGATACCGAGCTTGGCGCGCTGGTCGACGGTCATGTGGGTGATGTTCTTGCCCTTGAAGAAAATCTTTCCGGAGGTCACGGTGGTCATACCGTAGCCCATGATGGTTGCTAGGAGGGTGGATTTGCCCGATCCGTTGGGACCGAAGAGCACGCAGGTCTCCCCTTCTTCGAGTTTCATCGAAACTCCCTTGAGGATTTCCCTGCCGCCCGCCTCTACGTGCAGGTCTTCTATTTCGAGAAGTGACATGATGACCCTTAATTAGGAACTCTGTTTATAAAGTTTAGGTGGCACCTAAATTTGAAACCCAGACCTTTGGGTTCACAGCAGGCCGTCGGCGCGGAGCATGTCCGCGAGAGCGGCGACGTCGCGGGCGGTCCTTCCCCTCAGCATGCCGGCGACCATCATATTGTCGATGCCGTACTCGGACACCCTCACATCGGTCTTGATGCCGTACACGGGGATGCCCTTGGCATAGGCGTAGCCGAGCTCCACGCAGGCCCCCTCGTCGGGGACGCGGCCGTCGAGATTGATGATAAGGACATCGCAGGATTCCAGAAGTGCCAGATCGCGTCTGAATACCTTCTCGGCGGCCTCCTCGGCATAGGTGCGTACGTCCATTTGGGAAGCTTCGAACAGCATGTCGCAGTCTTGGGGGAGGACTGCTTCGATCGAGAATTCCGAGAGCCTCTCCTTCAGCTGTAGGTTGTACTCCCTCTCGGCCTTGCAGAAGAGCGGTCCGGCGATGTATGCGCGCATGTTTCCCTCGCGGGTATATGTCTCGGACGGTTCATATTTCTTCGCGTTCGAAGTCGCTTTTATAACATGTTAATACATTCCCGTGACCATGAGCAAAATCTGTCTTTACAATTCCGATAATGTGAAGGTGGCCCCTGCCTACGAGATCGAGGGCGACAAGGTCTACACCAACGGCACCGTCGCCTACACCATCGTCGGCAACAACGTCTACCAGGGTCCTTTCGGAGGAGGCATGCTCGCATGCACCTTCGACGAGCAGCACGTCTACATCAACGCGCAGCCCGCCTACACCGTGGACGGCGACAAGATCTACAAGGGCCCCTTCGCAGGCGGCATCGTCGCTTGGACCATTGTAAAAGAATAAACGTTTTATAACGTCCCCCTAATGGGGGACTGCCGGTTTTATCTGGGCACGTGACGCAGTCCGGTAGCGTGCGTCCTTCGCAAGGACGAAGCCGCGAGTTCGAATCTCGCCGTGTCCACCACTTAAATCTCCTGATGAAAGATATTTATACCTGTTTAACCGTGCTAAGTGTTAGCACACAACACGGATACTGATAATCATGTTCGGCAAATTCATCAGGATGGAAAGGATCATGGACCGCAACACCGGGAACTGCGTCATTGTTCCCATGGACCACGGTATCAGCGTGGGTCCGATCCCCGGTATCATCAACTTCAAGAAAACTGTCAACGACGTCTCCCTGGGAGGCGCTACCGCGGTACTCATGCACAAGGGAATGGTCCCCATGGGCCACAGGGAGTCCGGACACGACGTAGGACTCATCCTGCACCTCTCCGCCTCCACCGACATCGGAGTGAACTCACAGAGCAAGGTCCTCGTCGCCTCCGTCGAGGACGGTCTCAAGCTCGGAGCCGATGCGATCTCCGTCCACATCAACGTCGGAGCCCAGGACGAGCCCCAGATGCTTCAGGACGCAGGGATGGTCTCCTCCAAATGCATGGACTGGGGAATGCCCCTCATCGCCATGACCTACCCCCGCGGCCCCTCCATCAAGGATTCCTTCGATCCCGTTGCCGTCGCCCACGCCGCCCGTGTCGGTGCGGAGCTCGGTGCCGACATCGTGAAATGTTCCTACACCGGCGACATCGATTCCTTCGCACGCGTCTGCGAGGGTGCACAGGTCCCCGTCGTCATCGCCGGAGGCCCCAAGATGGATTCAGACATGGATATCCTGAACATGGTCGCGGATTCCCTGCAGGCAGGAGGCCACGGTGTGTCCATCGGCAGGAACGTGTTCCAGCACAGGGACGTGCAGGGCATCATGGGCGCCATCAGCGACATCTGCCTCAAGGGATTCACCGCGAAAGAGGCGTTCGAAGCTCACTTCAAGAACTGAACTATTGCAAAAACCATTTACCGCCTTCAAGGGCGGTTTTCTTTTTTTTGAAAATCCCATTCAGTCCGGATGCAGATTGGAGGGAAAAGATTCGGCCGGACGGTAAATGGGCACAACCCGCACCCCATCCGGCCAGAAGGAGAATCGCGCAGGCAGATTTGAAGCAGATGGCCTTAGGCAAAGGCCACATGGAAGTATCATCCAACTAGAATATAAAACTATTCGGAAACGATACTTCCGAGCGGTTCAAAGTCAGGGAAAAGTAAAGGGTTTTACCCGGCTGAGCCGGGAAATGGATTCACTTCTCCAGTACTTCGACCTTGGCTTCCTCGGCATTCTTCCTGATAGATTCGATGCCGTTCTTGGCGCTGGCCTTGGAGGAATAGCCGTCGGACGTGAAGACGACGTCTCCGTTCATGGCCTTGAGCCTGAAGCGGAACTCGCCCTTGTCGTCCTTGTAGATCTCGTACTTGGGGTTTGTGAGGATCTCGTAGCCATCGATAGTCTGATCCTCAATCAGGGAGTTGCGGTTGAACCTTACAGATTCGATTCCGTTCTGCGCGGACTTGGAGCTGCGATAGGTTTGGGAAGTCCCTATGACCGCTCCGTTGCTTGCAACAAGGCTGAAGACAAACCCGTCCTTCTTCTTGGTGGGATTCACAACGAATTTTGCCATGGAGGATAAAACGGTATGTCGGAATAATACCGTTAATACGCACATGTTCGTTTTCACCGTTCCTGATGAGTCAGAAGGGAGTTTTCGGGAGGTTCCCGAAAGCCTCCGCGGAGCTGCATTTCCGCCGCTCTGATACATCCGATTCGGATACCGGTTTCGGCTGTTGAATCCATCGTCTCAATCGAACAGACACTCGCAGAGCGCCTGCTCGGTGCGGGCGCCGCAAGTGCATATGATGCTGCGCGGAATATTCTCCGTGATATGCATCCGCTTCCCGCATCTGGGACAGGTGCATCTCGCGTTGTCCCAGACGGGTTTCCTGGCGGGGTCCGGGTCCCAGGGGGCACGGTCGTCGTCGAAGACCGTCATGACCTCCTTGGAGCGTGCATGCCCGCACCGGCAGCGGAAGATCATGTACCCGAACATGACGTTGGTCCCGGGATGTCTCTCCAGATTCCTCTTGGCGAGTTGCCCGTATTCCCCGTTCATGACCTGCTCCGCCGTGGCCGGGCTGCGGAAGAACCAGCCGTAGCTTATGAGGTGGGTCTTCCCGCACCTGGGGCAATGGTAGCTCAGGGTCTCTCCCACCGTATCAGTCCTCCTCCAGCTCCTTCTTCGCTCTGAACACCTCGTGGGCGAGGGTGGCGAAGGTCTGATCGGGATTATCCGATCTCAGGCACAGATAGGCCGCCTGGAAGGCGGTGTCGCGTGCGGTGAAGTATTCGATATCATCATCGGAATATCCCAGCGGGGACCGCTTAAGGCGCTCCACCCCGTTGTAGAAACGGAGCTTGGCCTGACTGCGGAACTTCCTGTACTCCTTCTCGGAGAACCCCAGCTCGTCCTCGGGGATCGGTTCCTTGTCGAAGCCGGTGCCGAAACCCTTCTCCTGGGCGTACTTGAGGATGTATCCGATGCGGTTCATGTGGTCGGCGATGCCCTCCCCGAAGTGTTCGGAGCAGAGCACTATGCCGGCGGCCTTGACGGCCAGCTCCCTCCTGAGGGAGTACTTCTTGACCAGGGGCTTCATATCGCTCTTGGCATAGTGGAGCCACCACCTCATGCCGTAGAGCCTGTCGTTCAGGATGTAGGAGAGGATCCAGTCCCACTTCTCGATGTTGATGCCGTATTCCCGCTCGTAGGCCTCCTGCGTCCAGGGTGAGTCGCCCCTGCCGGCACGGCGGCCGCCCGGGCGTTCGTCAAGCATCTTCTTCACTTCCTCGGGGGTGACGCTGACCGACTCCCATTCATACTTCTTCGGTTCCTTGCTCATGATTATGATATCGTGCCGGAGATATTTCCGTGAAAGGATGTCCGCGATGTTACCTATGTCGGTTTTCCTTCGATAGGCGTTTTCTTATGTAGAAATAATACGTGCAATTCCGAACATATTCGGATTCTTTATAAAGAATGAAGTTTTTTGGTATATCATCGGTCTTCGTTTCGGAGGACCGTAGGGGAGAGCAGTATTTCTGAACGTATTACCGGAGGTAAGGGCCGGAGACGCTGGCAGTGCGTCCTGTGCGGCGCCGAGTGGTGGGGCAAGACAGACCGTACGCCGCAGAGGTGCCCCAGATGCCTCCGCAAGCGTTGGAAGGACGGTGTCAGGCACACCTGTCTGAGATGCGGGTATGAGTGGATATCCTGCATGAGGTCGCCCGACCGCTGCCCCAAATGCCAGTCCAAGAAGTGGAACGACGACGGTTCGGGGAAGCCCCGGCAGTCGGGGCTGCCGACCGACCGCAAGATCGCCGTGTTCCTGAGGTACAACGACGGCTACGGCTGCCTGGAGATCTCCCGGGAACTGGGGATCTCCTTCGATTCCGTCTATGCTGCGGTGAAGGAGGCCTTCCCCGACAGCGAGCCGAGGATCTGACCTAACAGACTTTAAGAATCCTGTATGCGATTCTCTTTCACAGCGCGGAGCAGTCCGCGGATGGAAGGATTGTCATGAAACTACAAGCGTTCGCAGCCATCTTTCTGGCGATGGCGATGTTCACGGCCGTTCCCGCCGTTTTCGCGGATCAGGCCGATGCCTACTCGGCGACCGACGGCAGTCAGGGAATCGGGTATTCGTACAAGAATCTCTCAGCGACGGATTTCGGAAAGCTGTACACCGATTCCGACACCGAGTCCATGGCCGAGGATATCCTGGACAGGTTTGTCAGCGATACCACCGACTTCACCATAAGCGGCGTCACTGTCACGGAGATGTGCGCTTCAGCATATCTGGGAGAGAGCGTCAAGGGAACCTCCGTGACTACCCTGAATGTAGGGACCACCTCGTACAAGATAACCTTCACCGCTACCACCGATACGGAAGGAGACACACTCTTCACCAACGGCGAGATCAATGTCGGCATGATAAAGGAGGTCGGCCTGGATAACAAGACCCAGGCTGGCGCCACATTCACCGTATCGGCAGTGTGCAGCTTCAGCGACTCCCAATCCACGGTCTCCGATTATGTCGCCAACGCTTCCTCTGAGTTCGTCCTGGTCAAGGAGACCAATTCCAACGCCACCCGCGAGTGCGTCAAGGCCGAAGTAACGTATGACTTCACCTCGGGCGGTCAGCCCAAGTCCGTCAAGGCCACCTACGATTTCGATCGGAAGTCCGCGGCCGATATGGCGGCTGCTCACGATTTCAACGGTAAGGAGGCGAAGGACGTAGTCTCTACCGACAAGTGCATCACCGAAACTTCGATCAGCAACATGTCCATGAGGATGAAATCCCAATGCACCTGCGGCGGTAAGACATACGGTACAGACATCACTCTGGGCGACGGCGACACCAAGTTACTCATCAGCATGATGTCCATCGGCACCAGGGTCGAAACGGTGAATATAGTCACATCGGATCTGGTCGCCCCCGAGTACCTCTATTACGGCACCGGGCCCAACGCCCTGTTCGACTCTTCCACGGTCGCTTCCACCGATCTGCAGAACAACGATGCGATGCTGACGTTCCTGAAGTCCGCCGGCACCGTGGCGGATTCCTATTCGGCCGTCAAGTCGGCTGCCGACAGCGTCCACGACGATATCGCCGGAAAGGGCAGCAGCAAGACGATCTACTACGTTGCCATCGCCGGCGTGGTTGCCGCCGTAATCCTCGTGTCGTTCCTCATCCTTAGGAAGAGGTAAACACTTTCCAGGCGGGGGTAACCCCGCCTTCACACCGAAACTCAATTAACAACGATGAGCATTATGAGTTCCGTGTCAGGCCTGAAGGAGTCCATCGACGGTTATTTCCGCATCACCGAGCGCGGTTCCACCTTCTCCAACGAGATCAAGGGAGGTATCATCACCTTCCTGTCGATGACCTACATCCTGGCGGTCAACCCCATGATCCTGGATCCGGCCGCTGTCGGATACTCCTTCTCCGAGCTCTTCACCGCTACCGCCCTTTCGGCATGCATCGCGTGTCTTCTTATGGGTCTCTACGCCCGCTTCCCCGTGGCCCTCGCCCCGGGAATGGGTCTGAACGCATTCCTGTCGTTCACCATCTGCCAGGGGATGGGATTCACCTACAAGCAGGGTCTGCTCATCGTGTTCCTGTCGGGAGCGATGTTCCTGCTGGTGACGGTGTCCGGTGTCAGGGACCGTCTGGTGGCGGCCATCCCCATGTCGCTCAAGATCGCCATCTCCGCGGGAATCGGTTTCTTCATCGCCCTCATCGACCTCTACAACACCAGGATCATCGTGCACGGTGCCGACAGCGCCCTGAGCCCCGGCGATTTCACCGACCCCGGAGTGCTCCTCGCGGTGCTCTGCATCATCCTCACCATCTGCCTCTGGTACAGGAGGAAATGGTATGCCATCATCCTCGGCATAATCATCACCTGGGTCATCGGTGCGATCCTCCTCCAGGCGGGATTCACTTCCAACGCCCACACCCTTCCCGACGCATCCCTCGTGTCGGGGATAACGGCCCCCGATCTCGGACTGTTCGCCAAGGTCTTCACCGGCTTCGAGATGTTCCCGGCGACCCTGTGGGTGGCTTTCATCGGCGCCCTCGTATCGATGTTCATCGTCGACATGTTCGACACCACCGGCACCCTGCTGGCGGTCAGCGACATGACCGGCGCCTCCGAGGCCAAGGGAGGACTCTCCAAGGCCATGAGGGCGGATGCCGCCGCCTCCATGTGCGGTGCCGTGGCGGGAACCAGCACCACCACCTCTTTCATCGAATCCTTCGTCGGTCTCGAATCTGGGGCCAGGACCGGGCTGATGGCGGTCATCGTCGGTCTGCTGTTCGCTCTCGCGATGATATTCTCCGGAATCTTCTCCACCATCACCGCCGCCTGTACCGCCGGAGCCCTCATCCTTGTCGGTCTGATCATGGTCAGCAACATCAGGAGGATCGAATGGAACGATCCCGTCCTGTGCTTCTCGTCGCTCATCACCGTCTTCATGATGGGCCTCGCCGGTTCCATCACCGACGGCATCGGCATCGGCATCGTCGCTTACGTCATAGGCTGCATCACGGTCGGCAGGCAGGAGGAGATCGAACTTCCGCTGTGGATTCTTTTCGCGATCTTCTTGGCCTATTTCGTCATCAACGCGGTGCTGATCTGAGGTCACACCTCGTCGAAATCCACCGAGTTGCTGCCACATTTCCTGGCCAGGTTCTTGGAGATCATCCCCTCCTCCAGCCAGCAGACGTTGAACACGGCGGGGATGGCGAGGCATTCGTAGCATACGTTGCCGCGGACCTCCGGGGTCATGATCCTGCTGCTGTAGACGTCCATGATGTCGTTCATGGAGACACCCTCGTGCAGGGCCTCCCCGAGCTGCTGGAGCTTGTCGCAGTTCGAGACGATGACGATATCGTCACCGTCGCTGCGGTGCGAGGCGGTTATCCTGCAGGTCTTGTCGCATACCCTCATGTTCACGTTCACGGATGTGGTCATGATGGCTTGACCGTGTTGCAGGGTTATAAACGGGGAGTTTCCACACGGATACCGTCTTTATCCTGTAACGCATCACCCCGGTCATGGCGAAAGGAAGGATCCTCCTCGTGAACGCGTGCATCAACCGCGGCGAATCCCGCACCCTCAGGCTGGCCCGCAGGGTGGTCTCCGGATACCCAGATCACGACGTTGAGGAGCTGGTGCTGGAGGACATGGGCCTGAGGCCCGCGGATTCCGATTTCATTAACCGCAGGACCAGATTGGTCGAATCGGGATGCTTCGACGATCCGATCTTCGACATCGCGAAGAAGTTCGCCTCCGCCGATGTCATAGTGATCGCCTCGCCCTATTGGGAGGATTGCTTCAACTCTCTGACGAAGGTATTCATGGAGCTCGCCGCCGTCATAGGGATCACCTTCAGGTACGATGAAAGAGGATGTCCGGTCGGCATGTGCCAGGCATCCGTTCTTTACTATGTCACGACCCGCGGCGGGTACGTCTCCGACGAGGAAGATCTGGGCTTCGCGGTGTTCAGGAGGCTGTGCGCCACCTACGGCATCCCCGAGTGCCGGATCGTCAGCGCCGAGGGCTTGGACGTCTTCGGTAACGATGCCCGGAAGATCATGGAGCAGGCCTTCGCGCATGCCGATGAGGTAATACGCAGATGAGCCGTTTGGGTTGCCACAACCTGGAACCATTTCCTGTACCTCCGGGCACAGGTTTTCTTTCTTTCTTGATTCATAACATGCACAAGGCCAAATATCGACAGTGCGATATCTCCTCCAGTGAGGAAGCATGAATGCCGAGATTCTCCTGATTCTGGCGATCGTCCTGATGTTCGCCATCGTCGTTTCCGTATTCAGCGGAGTGAAGATCGTACAGCCCTACGAGCAGGCCGTGTACATGAGGCTGGGTAAGTATGTCCGCATACTGAACCAGGGTCTCAACTTCGTCTGCCCTTTGATCAACCAGGTCGTCAAGCTCGACCTCCGTACCGAGGTCATGGACGTCCCCAAGCAGGAGGTCATCACCAAGGATAACTCCCCCGTCTTCGTGGACGCCATCATCTACATCAAGGTCACCGACCCCAAGAACGCCTTCTTCGAGGTCACCAACTACCGTCTGGCGACCGTGAACCTGGCCCAGACCACCCTCCGTTCCGTCATCGGACAGATGGAGCTCGACCAGATCCTCTCCAACAGGGAGAACATCAACGTCCAGCTCAGGGACACCCTCGACGAGAACACCGACAAGTGGGGAGTCAGGGTCGAGAACGTGGAGATCAAGGAGGTCGACCCCGCACCCAAGGTCAAGGCGTCCATGGAGGAGCAGACCTCCGCCGAGAGGAAGAGGCGTGCCGCCATTCTCGAAGCCGACGGTCAGAGGACCGCCATGATCCTCTCCGCCGAGGGAAAGAAGAAGTCCCAGGTCCTCGAGGCCGAGGGAGAGAGGAAGTCCATGATCCTCAAGGCAGAGGGTAGGAGGACCGCCACCATCCTGGAGGCCCAGGGAGAGGCCCAGAAGCTCAGGATCATGTCGGTCGGAGCCGCCAGCATGGATGCCAAGGCGCTTTCCGTACTGTCCATGGACACCCTCAAGGCCGTGGGAGACGGACAGGCGTCCAAGATCTACCTGCCGCTGGAGATCACCAGGCTCATGGACGGCATCAGCGAGTACGTCGGATCCGCCAAGAGGGTACCCGACAGAGCAGTCTCGGATGTCAACGACATCAAGGAGGCCGTGGGCTCGCCCGACGACATCCTCGGACCGATCCCCACCCAGGCCGATGTGAAGAAGGAGGAGGCCTCCGACGACGCCCTCAACCCAGAGGTGTCCGAGGTCCTGGCCGAGGTCAACAAGAACAGCAGGGTATGAACATGGACCCCATGACGGTAGCCATCATCGTGATCATCCTGGGACTCATCCTCCTGGCGATAGAGGCGACCTCCCCCGGAGGCTACCTCCTCATCCCCGGAGCGGTCCTGGTGGTCATCGGAGGGTACGGCTGTGCCGCACCCGACAACTTCTACACCTGGTGGACCCCCGCGGTTGCCATCGTGGCCTGCATACCGGTCACGGTCGCCACCTTCTGGCTCTACAAGAAGCTCGGCGATCCCGAGCCCCCTTCCACCACCGTCGCCGGCTCCCTCGTGGGCAAGACCGGCACCGTGGTCGTCGAGGTCACCCCCGACAACATGAAGGGCAAGGTGAGGATCGGCTCCGACACCTGGTCCGCCGTCGCCGACGAGGTCATCCCCGTAGGCACCGAGGTGACCGTGGACCAGAGCGAGGGCGTCCACGTCCACGTCGTAAGGTCCTGAAACTCCGTTAGGGGGCTCCGGCCCCCGCAACATTCATTATCCATCTTGTCCATCCCTCACCCATGGGATTATTAAGCCGCCTCAAGGGAAAGGACAAGGAACCTGTTGAAGATAAGAAGGAACCCGAGCCCGTGCCGGAACCCGTCGCCGAGGAGCCCAAGGAGGTCAGGACGTTCAAGATGACCTTCCGCTGCCCCCAGTACTTCAAGGCCGACCCCGAGGGCTGCTACTATGTCTTCATCGACGGCGAGGCCAACAAGGTCGAGCCCTTCAAGGCCATCTCCAAGGTCCTTCCCGAGGGGATGCACAATGTCCGCGTCTACTCATACCCCGAGACCCTGGACGATGTGAACATGGATTTCATGCTGGACCGCGAGAAGGTGCTCTCAGTCTCCGTGAACGTGCTCAAGGGCACCATGAGGATCTTCGATTATCAGCATCCCTGAACCTGCGTTATCCTTTAATCCGCCCGTGCCGATACCGGCCGCATGACCAAATTCGACGCATTCTGCGACAAGATGGCCGCCCTGCCCTTCGAGAGCAAGACCGCCATGATCAACGACCTCAGCAAAGAGATCATCCCCGTGCTCAACGACCTCACCGAGGACGGCATGAGCGGAATCGAGGTCTACGTGGACTTCCTCCTCACCGCCGTCGCCGCCGACGGCAAGCTCGCCGAGGAGGAGTACGCCATCATCAAGCCTCTCTTCGACGCGGCCGCCGAGAAGGACACCACCTACGACGAGGCCGTAGCCATCTTCAAGGAGTCCGGCCTCGACAACCCCGTTCAGGCCAAGAAGGTCGTCGACCTCATGGTAGACATGATCGGCCTGGTGGACGAGAAGCTCAAGTACGACATAGTAACCCTCTGCTTCCTGGTCTGCGCCATCGACGGCGAGGTCTCCAAGGAGGAGAAGGACTGGATCAAGGCCCTCGTGGACGACAACTTCGGACTCTCCCCCATCGACGAGATCGACGACTTCCTCACCAAGGCCGGAGTCTTCATCCTCGGAACCACCGACGGAGACCAGCCCAGGATGAGGGTTCTGGGTCTTAAGATCCGCCTCGACGAGAAGATCTACTTCGCGGTCGGAACCTTCAAGGACGTCTACAAGCAGCTCCAGGCCAACCCCAAGTGCGAGATCCTCGCCTCCGTCGGAACCGAGTTCATCCGCTGGGACGGAAAGGCTGTGTTCACCGACGACGCCAGGCTCAAGCCCATCGTCGCCAACATGATGCCCGACCTCATCAAGATGTACGACTCCATGGGATGGGAGCTCGGATTCTTCTCCATCGAGGGCGGACACGCGGAGCTCTGCAACGTCAGCAACCAGAAAGAGACAATCTTCTGATCAAACAGGGGGCACCGTCCCCCTTACTTTCTTTTTTCTCCCATCCGGGAACATTCTGAAAAGTTCGCGGCCCGGACAAATTGGATAGGATGATGGATGTGATCGGGCCGCTGCATTCCATGGGGTGGGATCCGATGAAATGGTATTCTACGATTGCCTACCCGCTATATAAAATCGGCTCTCCCGGTCGGGAGAACGGCTCAGAAGGTCCTGAGATAAGCCATGAGCAGAATCGCGCAGGAGACCAAAAGCACGAGTCCCCAGGCACGGACATTAATCTCCTGTCCGTCCGACCTGGACTCCTTTTCATTATTAGGAACGTCATCGCTCTCGCTGTGTTCCTGATATCCGTAGATTCCCACATCCATCACATCCGGTCCTATTGGCCCCATCCATCCAATTTATATATAAAATCCGAACATTAGTATATAAATCTTATTCTAATATATCCAATTACCCGATAAGTGTTAGTAAAAATTAAGCACGGGTCTTTATTTTTTCGTCGAAACGCAGAATTAAAAAAGACCCGTCCGGAACACGCCGCAATATCAGGTAAAAACCGCATATGGCTCCCGCAGATGGTTATATATAAATATCGGCGCAAGATAACCAAATTATTCTAAGGTGCACTTATGGCAGCTAAATACACCAGGTTTGAAAAGGCAAGGATCGTCGGCGCCAGGGCAATTCAGATCTCTTACGGAGCTCCTGTCTTCGTCGACGGCATCGAGGGCCTCATCGACCCTATCGACGTCGCCATGCTCGAGATCGAGAAGGACGTCGTCCCCATCTCCGTCAACTACGACTGAGATCTCAAAACCTAAAACCCGGGAAAATCCCGGGATTTTATTTTATTATTCATGCGTCGGCCGAATGCCCCATCTTCTTCGTGTGGATCCTCACCATCACCATGCGTGCGGCGGGCTGTGCGACGAGCATCTCCACCCAGAACGCGATGCAGAAGTTTCTAGGCCATATGCGGGGCCAGTTCTCCGCCAGGACACCGAGGTCCACGCCGGGGCCTCCCAGAAGTCCTCCGATGCTCTCACCCACGACGCCTCCGAGGAAGGAGAGGATGACGGACATCAGCAGGACGTTGACAATGATGTTGAAGCAGATGTATGCGTTGGCACTGTCCTCGGGCCCGATATAGCGACGAACCACGAAGTTAGCGATCTTGCTCACAAGGGTTGTCGCAAGCAGGAACGCGACGACGAAGACGAACGGCCATATCACCAGATACTTCCCCAGGAACTCGCCTATGCGGTCGGGGGTGTAGCCCATGATGTCGTAAACGTTGTATCCTCCGATGATGAGGGAGGACAGGGCCGCGATGACGCAGCCGTAGACAATTCCTTCCCTGGCGTTCCAGGGTAATCTGTATTCCGTGATCTTATCGCCTCGTCGGGTTACACTGTGTCCGCCGAAGCTTACGATTTTACGTGGATTCCCAGTCCCGGTCGAAAGTCAGGTCGGTTATAAGTTTATCGCTGTTAACAGATCAGACGTAGAACGTCCTGATGACCACGAGCCCGTTCTCGGTGAGCTTGTATTTCGAGCTGCCGTTGGGCTTCTCGATCCACCCGTGGGAAACCCAGTACTCGAGATAGTGGCGCTGGTAGTACATGGTCTCCTTCTGCTTGGGCTCGGTCTTCTTCTCGTTGGGGGAGGGCTTGTAGGTCCACAGTCTCCTGTCCTTGAGCTGCTGTATGACGCACCTGGCGGTGAGGGTCTTACCTTCCTGCTCGCGGGCATGGAATTCCCGAAGTGCCAGCACAAGATTCTCGGGCGGCATCTCGATGTCGAAGTTGGGGATTATGCGGGGGGTGTTGGTGTGCTCCGTGAGGCCCACCGGTCTGCCCGCCCTGTAGTAGAGGCTGCGGATGTCCTCGGTCTTGATGGTGAACTCCCTGGTGCCGACGGTGAACGAGTTCACCCCGGGGGACATCATGGATGCCACGATGGCGGCGGCGCTGAACTCCGAGGTACCGGCCGAGGAGTTGATGAGGATGTCCGCGTCGGGTCCCGCGGTGTCGGAGCCGTCGGGCTGCGCGGGCCTCGCCCTGATCTCGGAGATGACCTCGAGGATATCCCTGAACATGAGCTGGAAGTCGTAGATGGGGTCCTTGTCGTGCTCGACGATCCTGACCCTCGGAAGCTTCTCGGAGATCTGGTTGCAGACCTCGCGGTAGAATTCGGTGTATATGCGGCCGGTATCGGTGTCCGGGTCGCGGATGTAATGGAAGAGATGGATCTCGTCTGCTCCGTATCCCACCGCAGGCTCTACGATCATGGCGGTTTCGAAGGATACGCATGCGATGACGACGCACTTCTTCATGGACATGCGGAGGGCATCACATTTTTGTAGTTATAAAATTGGCGCCGAACTCCGCTCAGAACTGATTCTCCGAAAGAAAGGCGCGGATGGCGTCACGGTACTGGTCGAACTGCTCCAAAGCGAGCACGTGTCCGGCATGCGCGACGATCGAGAGCCTGGCGCCCCTGACCGCGGAATAGTACTCCATGATGCGGGGGATGGTGACCTCGTCGCTGTCTCCGCACATGAAGAGCACGGGGACATCAATCTCAGAAAGCTTCCCGGATACGTCGAAGTCCTTCAGCTTACCGTCGGTGACGAAATCGTTGGGTCCGCAAAGCCTCCTGAAGGTCTCGTTGGGCTCCTCTCTCGCAGAGACCAGGGCATAGGGGCGGAACTCCTTCCGGCAGAACAGGAACCTGGCGTTGTACTCCTCCAGGGTGCGGTAGAAATCCTCCCCGAAGACGCCGTCCTCCCTTGCCTTCTCCACGATGCTCAGATGGTCCCCGCCCATCGAGCGGAGGTTCGCGTCCATGTCCTCGTTCCATTTCCTCGAGCTGAGGAATGGGGAGATGAGGACCATCCCCGCCACCTTCTCGTACTTCGTGGCGGAGGCATAGGCGAGGCTGAGGCCGGCCCCCCAGGAGGCGCCGATGAGGATGACCTTGCCATCGGTCACTTGGGAGATCACGGCATCCGTCTGACGGATGTAATCGTCTATGTGCCAGGCATCGTAATCCTTGATGGGATCGGACATCCCGCAGCCCATCTGGTCGAAGAGGTAGACGGGCCTGTCGAGCATGAGCCGGCGGGCCTTCACGGGGTTGCTGTCGCCTCCGGGACCGCCGTGCACGAAGACGGCGGGCGTGCCCTCTAGGTGGGTGTTGTATCCCCAGTAGGCAATCCTCCCGTCGGGGGTGTCGAGATACTTCACGTCGGAGGCGTAGTCCTCTATTGCCTCGGCCGCCACGTGGTCGACCCATGACGAGATCACCGCCACCGCGTCCTCGAAGAAGGACACCTTCCCCTCGGTGGACACGGTGCCGAAACCCTCCCTGCCCACGTCACCGGAGAGGGCGGCCGTAACGGATGTCGCATCCGCACGGACCACCAGGTCCACGTCGAGGACGAAGGCGTTGGCCCTGCCCTCGAACTCGGTGGCGGACAGGCGCTGCATGACGAATATCCCCGCCACCGATCTCACGGTGAAGCTTTCCGGCACGTCCAGAGGACTTAACATGCATGCGTGATGCGCGTCAGGGGTTTTAATCGTGGCGCTTCGCGATAAAGGGTTTTAAAGTGGATGCCGATGAACCATGCATGGAGGTCAGGGTTTCGGATATTCTCTCGCTCTCGAGGGCGGCCGCTTCTTTCGTGCTGTTACTGCTGGAACCCCTTTCCGACCAGTTCCTGATCGCATTCGCGCTCATCGCCTCCACCGACCTGCTGGACGGACTGTTCGCCAGGAGGTTCGGGGTCTCCAGATACGGCAAAGCCCTGGACAGCAGCTGCGACGCGGTCCTGGCGGTCGTGTTGCTGTTGTGCATCATCCCCTATCTCGACTGGGAGCAGTGGATGATCCAATGGATAGCCGCCATCGCCGCCATGAGGCTGGTCTCCGTAGGCATCGGGTCCGGGAGGTTCTCCGAACCCGGTTTCGTGCACACGTACTTCAACAAGGTCGCCGGACTGTTACTTTTCCTGTCCCCGTTCCTCCTCAGGCTGATGGACACGGACATTGTGGTCTGTATGGTATGCGGTGTGGCCACCATCTCCGCCTTGGAGTTCCTGTACATCAACTGCACCAGCAGGGAATTCGACGGCAACTACCGCGGCGTACTGTTCGATGCGAAAGGATGAAAAATCCCGCCGTGTATTGAGCATCATGTTCGGTTTCGGAAGGAAGAGCTCCGGCGACGGTTCCAGGGATTATTCTGAGGGCAAGCGTGCCTATGACAGGAAGGAGTACAAGACCGCCTTCAAGAGCTTCCTCCGCGCCGCCGAGGCCGGCCACGTCGAGGCGATGTATGCCGTCGGCATGATGTACCACGACGGGCTCGGAACAACCGCCAACCGCTCCAAGGCCGTGGAGTGGTGGGGACGCGCCTCCGACCGCGGGAACTTCCGTGCGCAGTACAATCTGGGTCTTGCGTACCACCTCGGAGAGGGGGTCAAGCGCAACGACGACTACGCCTACAACCTGGTGCTCACCTCGGCCGAGTCAGGATACCCCCTGGCACAGTATACCGTCGGCACATTCTGCATGAACGGCTACGGTGCGAAGAAGTCCGAGTCCGAGGCCTTCAAATGGTTCCTCAAGGCCGGCGACAAGGGACACATCACAGCCCAGTACAACCTCGGAGTCTGCTACGAGGACGGCATCGGTACCGAGCAGGATTACACTCAGGCGCTCAGGTGGTACGAGCTCGCCGCGAAGAACGGGAACCCCGACGCCATGTACTCCCTCGGCGTGATGTACGGCGATGGGAAGGGGACCAAGAACAACGAGCGCGAGGCCGCCAAATGGCTCAGGAAGGCGGCGGATGCCGGCCACGAAGAGGCCGCAGAGCTCCTGAAGTCCTACAACGACCTGAAGAACTCCGATCAGTGATCGATGCCGTTGTCGCGCATGTACTCCGTCGAACCGTTGAGGTTGTAGGAGACCTGTTTGAGCAGATGCTTCTCGGCGGTGGCCATGTCGCCCCTGCCCATGTAGATCCGGGCCACCTCCCCGTGAAGGTCGGAGAGGAGCTCCTCGTCCTCCAGGGTGCCGCAGGCCTTCATCTCCTCCATCACCCTGATGGCCTCCTCGCGGTAGGAGAGGTACTCGTCCTCGCCGCGGTCGGTGTCGCGGCAGATGTCGCCCAGGAAATAGAGGGAGAGCACCAGTTCGCTCTCGTCGTCCAGCTGGGCGGAGGTGTAGAGAGCGTCGGCTACCGCGAGGGCATCCGAGAACTCCCTGAACGCCCTGTCGGGTTCTGAATCCACGAGGGCCTGACCGAGGCAGTTCTTCGCCTCCACGTATCCGTTGCGGGTCTCGATGTCGCCCTTAGGGTCGAGGTATCTAAGAGCCTTCTCGAGGAACGGCACGGCGTAATCCGGTAGCTCGGCGTCGAGCAGATCGTGGGCGCATGTGAGGCAGGCGGAGACCAGTTTCTTCCTGTCATAGTACCTGCATCCGGGCTCGAGGGAATCGAGCACCTCGGCCGCCTTCCTGTAATCCTGGGACATGTCGTGACCGGTGCCGTCGCTCATGAGCTCGCCGCGGGAAACGTACACCTTGAAGACGCACCCCGGATCGACCTCGGTCCCGTTCTCCCTGAGCTCGTCGATGACGTCGATGGCGCTGTCAAAGTCCGAGATGGCGGACACGGTGGAATCGAGCATGGAGAGGATGCAGCCCCTGTTGATGTAGGCATCCAACAGTGCGGGGAGGTCGTCCCCGTTCTCGAGTTCCGAGACGGTGCCGTTGTACTCCTCCAGGGCCTTCTCCAGGTGTGCATCGGACGAACGCATGCACCCCCATCTGCACGCTGATATTAAACCAGACACGCTCGCATCGGAAGTCCCCGTATCCTGAAACAGCAAACGTCTATATCGGACGTTCAGGATTCCTATCTCATGAAGATCCTCGTCCTCACCGGCAGCCCCCACAAAGACGGAACCACCTCCATTCTCGCGGAGGCATTCAGGAAGGGAGCGTCCGAGAAAGGGCACACCGTCGACACGCTCGACTGCGCCCGCCTCAAGATCAATCCGTGCATCGCATGCAACAACTGCCTGCGCCACGGGGTCTGCGTCTGGACGGACGACATGCACAAGGTAGAGGAGGCAGTCAGGAACGCTGACGCCGTGGTCTTTGTCTCTCCCATCTATTATGCGGGCGTTACCGCCCAGATGAAGCTCGTCATGGACCGTTTCTACAGCTTCGACAGCGTCTTCTCCGGGAACAAACCCAAGATCGGCCTCATCACCGCCGCCGGCGAGGAGGAGTTCTCCACCACCTGCGCAGCCGTGAAGCAGTTCGATTCACTGATAAAATATTGGGGAACCGAGAAGATCGGCATGGTCAACGCCTACAACGCGGTCGACCCCGAGCACCTGAGGGCGACCGACTTCGAGAAGAAGGCCTACGAGTTGGGCAGGTCACTCTGAGCCTTCGGTGACTACCCTTATCTTCCTTGGTACGGGACCGAACTTGGTGTGCACCGCGAGGACGTACTCGTCGGGATTGGAATAGGTCTCGATGTAACCGAGGCTCTCCTTCACGATGCCGTCCTTATGGCCGAAGATGTGCACGTGGGCGGGTATGGAGCTCTTTCCGGTGGTGACCCCGAGGCTCTTGACCCAGACACCTCCGACCCTGCGCTGTTCCACCCCGTCCTTGATGCGGTAGAGCTGCTCGTTGTCGCGGGTGGCGCCGAGCTGGTCCTCCTCCCACGATGCACTCCGTGTGAAAACCCTGTCGGCGGGACCTTTGGACTCCCTCATGACGGGAGGGACCACCACCCATCCGAGTTTATCGAACTCCCCTCCGGTGCAGACGGTGAAGAAGCTGACCGGTCTGACCTCTGGATCCTCCTGCTTCATCGAGAGCATCGCCTTGCAGGTCTTGGCAAGGGCGGCCTTCTCCTTCGGAGACATCTTCACAACGAGGTCCGGCAGGGACATGTGGGGAAAATAGCGTTTTTGATATAAATAAGGGGGAAACAATACCGTGGCGATAACATGGCTGGGGAACAGAGTTGGCTGCCGGAGACCGTTAGGAACATCCTCGAGAGGAGCGAATCGCATTACCGCTCCGTCAATTTCAAAAGGTGCGCACACCACATGAAGGCGGCCCTCGAGGCGGTATCCGCCGGGAACCCCGTCCCCGCCGACTTCTATCCCCGCTACGTGGAGAAGCTGAAGGACGATGCCCGCGAGTTCATCGCAGGATTCAGTTTCGAAGCCTCCGTCACGGAATCCTTCACCAGGTCCATGCTCCGCTCCATCGACCTGGTCGCTCAGGCCCTGGAGGAGTTCGACCGCACCTCCAAGACCCCCACCTTCAGCGGGACCACCACCCGCAGGGATGATGCGGAGGCCATCAACGCCTATCTGAGCGCCCACGGAGGCCTCTTCGACCCCATGTCGGTGTCTCAGGACCCGATGGAGGTCCTCGAGGCCGTGGATCCCTTCTACGAGGCCGTCCACGACCACGTGCTGGTCCCCGGCAGGAACTACCTCATCGTGCAGATGGAGCTGGCCGCGGGACACGAGCGCATGCTCCAGGTGGCGGACGAGATCCTCTCGGTGGAGAAGGCCATCCGCGACAGGGGCGAGGTGTTCTCCGATTTCAGATACGCTTTCGCGAACCCAGGTGACATGGCGGAGAACGGCGAGTGGCAGATCATGGAAGGTTACAGCGTCCCCGTGGCATATTTCGCCCGGTGGCCGCTCTTCATGTACTACAAGGTGCCCATAATCACGGCCATGCTCCCGGTGCACAACGTCATCTTCTTCTCGCTGGTCCAGGAGACCGTCGATAAACAGAGGGCGGCTGGCGTGCAGCCCAGGCACTGATCAGGTGAGCTCGGTATCCGGGCTTATCCTGATGGCGCACAGGATGAAGCAGAGGATGTTCATCAGCAGGCACACCGTGAAGGTCATGTGCATCGCGGAGACGAACGATCCGAGAGTATCGGGACCGAGGTTGTCCATGGATCCCATGACCACCGCGATGGAGGTCATGGCGAGGCTCATGGATATCATCATCCCGCTCTGACGCACGACCGCCAGCATGCCGGAGGCCTCTCCCTTGAGAGGACCGGGAACGGATGACATGATGAGGGAGTTGTTGGGGGCGGAGAACATCGCCAGGCCGATACCGCAGATCGCCATAACGCCGATTGTATAATACAGGTCGAAATCCACGCCCAGCATGATGAACGATGCCATACCCAGACCGGTGACGAGGGAGCCCAGCATCGGCAGGAGGATCTTGTTCTGCATGCGGTCGGACAGCTCGCCCATCTTCATGGTCAGGAGCACCTGGAACAGGGGCTGGACGAGCATCACGATACCGGCTTCGGTGGCGGTCATCTTTCCCACGCTCTGCAGATAGAGCGACAGGAAGAACGCCACGCAGTAGGAGGATCCGTAATTGAGGAAGGCCGCGGCGCAGGAGCGGGTGAACAGGCGGTGGTGGAACATCCCCACGCTGAGGACGGGCTTTTCGCTCCTCCTGAGGTGCAGCCAGACGGCGATGAGGAGAACGGTCCCGATGACGACCATGTAAGGTCCCCAGGGCTGGGTGATGTTGACGAATCCCATCATGAGGATGACTATCATCGTTCCCCAGAGGACGGAGCCGGTCCAGTCCATCTCGTCGCCGGGAAGGGGCGTGATCTCCCCCTGGAGCCTGAGCACGTAGGCCGTGGCGCCGAGGCTGAGGATGAATATGAGTCCGAAGATGGCCCTCCATCCGAGGGTGTCGGTGATGAAGCCTCCGACGGTGGGTCCGATCGACAGTGCCAGATATACGAATGTGGTGTTGATGCCGAGCACTTTCCCGCGCTGCGTGATGGGGAATACGTAGGTGAGCATGGCCACCGAGGTGACCGCGAGCATGGCGGAACCGAAGCCGATGGTGAACCTCATCAGGAGGAGGAACCAGAAGGTGGGGCTGAGGATCGAGAGGATGCTTGCGCCCATGCAGATGCACAGGCCGAGGACGAAGACCTTCTTCATGCCGCGGATGCTGGCGAACTTGGCGGCCGGCACCATGCTGACCACCGAACCAAGGAGGAACACCGTGTTGACGTACGCCTGGGCGTGGGAGCCCACGCCGAAATCCTCTCCGATGGAGATGAGCGAGAGGTTCATCATGGTGCTCATCAGGGGCGTGATCACCGTAGCTAAGCAGACGGCGATGAGGAGCTTTGCCTGATATGACGAATCGTATGTCTCGGTCACGGAGGGGGCTATCAGGCCGGGAGTATTTCAACCGTATTCTTTCAGTTCGTGTTAAAACCCGTCCTCCGGGTATTTGCTTTTAAACGTTACGCGCGATACGACCGCGTGAAACCGTCCTACGTGTTCGTTCTCTGCGCATTGCTCATGTCCGCAAGAGCTCCTGCAAGCCCCCGTGGTTCGCGGGAAGGGGGACCGATCCGCTGGGGAGCGTCGAGCTCCGGCTGGATGGAGCCCAGGGATGGGCAGTGTGAAGGGGGTTTCCCCTTTCACCGAATTTTATCGTTTTCTTGGTTTCATTGAACTTTTCACGATTACACTTTATATACTGCCGCTCTGATTAACAACTATGAGCGACATCCTCCGCTTCAATTTCGTTTTCCAGGAGAAGACCCACTGCATGCAGGTGGCGGCCGAGAAGAGCACCGGCAAGCTCATGCTCCGCTGCTACGGCTTCTTCGGCATGGAGGATACCGTCCCCGACTTCCGCTGGGACTACATCATGGAAGAGGGCGACTGGGACAAGCTCATGATGATAATCGAGGACGCCAACGCCGCCAAATGGGAGGCCGCCTACGTGGACGATTCCGAGGAGGACGGTGCCGTCTGGTCGCTGGAGATCCACGTCCTCGGCAGGCATACCATCACCGAGGGATACAACAGGTTCCCCCGCGAGTTCGAGTCCTTCAAGAGGGACATGATCGACTTCATGAGGATGAAGCGCAGGCAGCTGGAACCCGGCATCCCCGACTTCAGGAACTTCACCGTCGTGGAGCAGAAGGGCGAGAGGTGCCCCATCGTCATCGCCGACTACATGGAGAGGACGTTCACCTTCTACAACCTCTTCGACAGGTACGACCAGGACGGGACCTACTTCATGCAGGACGGCGATTGGGAGTCGCTCCAGGAGATCTTCCTGAAGTACGACGTCTTCTCCAGGTTCAGGGAGGCCCCCGGACCCGCCGTGAAGGATGTGGATTCCCAGGACAGCGTCTCCGTCGGATACAAGCCCGGGCAGATCACCCTGCGCTTCACCGGTTACGACCCCGAATGGTGGGCTGGATTCTCCTCCGACATCTTCGGCAGGATCAAGGACATGTTCTCCGAGGGCAGGAAGCCCGCCGACCAGAACATCAACGCGCCTTCCGAGTGAGGTCAGAATCTCTTCGCCATGGCGATTACGCAGATCACGAACCCGACCATCAGTGCGATCACAACCCCGCCGATGATCAGGTTGTCGTCCAGGGGTTCCGCGTCGGGCATCTCGGTGCTCGTGTAAACGGTGTCGTCGGAAGTGAAGACGGTCTCCGTGGTGATCTGGGTCCCGTCCTTGAGATACCAGGTGTCGAGATCCCAGAACAGTCCCGTGTAGGTGGGGAGCGAGGGCAGCTTGCCGCCGACGGTGGTCATAATCTTGGAGGAGCATTCCCTCTCACCCGCTGAGAAATGGATGGTGAATCCGGTGGTGGAATCGTAAAGATTCTTGTCGATGCCGGATCCGTAGTAGAGGTTGCCGCGGAGGGCGGAGCCGGTCACAGGGTTGCCGGAAGGGTCGTAGACGGTAAGGCCCTGGAAGGCGGTGTCGTCGACGGTGCAGCCCTCGTGCACCGACAGGTATGATATGGCCTTGCAGTTGGCGAAGGCCGACGGGCCCACGGTGACGATGCTCTCGTCGATCACGATCTCCTTGAGGCCGATGCAGCCGGAGAAGGTGGATTCGTAGATGACGGACGAGGGCATCTTGGGCAGTTTGGTGAGGGAGTGGCAGTTGCTGAAGATGCCGACCCCTACGTCAGTCACGCTTTCGGGGAGGTCCGCATCGGTCAGGGCGGCGCAGTTACTGAAAGCGTAGTTGCCTATCTGGGTGAGGCTTTCGGGGAATTCGATGCTGGTGAGGCTGTCGGCGAACTGGAACGCCTTGGGGGCGATGGCGACCGTCTCGTCCATGACCGAGTATTCGGAACGGGTGTTCCCGACGGGATAGGCCAGGAGCGTCCCGTCGGCGGTGTAAAGGGCGTCTAGGTGGACCTCGTAGTTCTCGTTGTCCGGATCCACGCTGAACTCGACCAGGTTGGCGTTCACGAAGGCGTTCTCGTCGATCTTCTCGATGTTCTGTCCGATGACAAGCTCGTAGAGATTCCTGGGGATCGCCCTGGGACCGATGGCGGTGACCGGGTAGGTGTCGGTGCCGTCCGAGACGAGGGCGGGGATGTAGAAGTCTCCCAGGAATGCGTCCACCGCGGCCAGGGTGGCCTCGTGCTTCACAGTGTCGAGCTCGTACTGGCCGCCGTCGATGTCTATCTTGATGGTTTCGGCCTCGGAGGAATCGGAGAGGACCGCGACTAACGCCAAAGCCGCCAGAACCGCGGCGGAAAATGCGATAATCGTTCCTCTCGTCATCATGGGTAGAATCCCTCGAAATCCCCCATCGGCGCGCGTGATAAAAAGGGTTTCCGTCATGCCGAAGGGCCCATATACGGCCTGCGGGGCGGCCTTTCCGCCGCAGTTTAAGAAATTTTTAAAATACGAACCCATATAGACGTGCGATGGAAAGCACTGAGGGAAGGTTCTGCATCGAATGCGGATACCAGTTCTTTGAGGATTACGGGTTCTGCCCCCGCTGCGGCCGCGAGTACCGTGTCAGTCCGCAGCAGCGCACCGGCAGCGCCAACATCCGCACTGATTCCCAGGCGGAGGCTCAGGCAGAGCAGATCCAGAGGGCCCAGCAGGCGTACGCCGAGATGGCTGAGCAGATCCAGAAGCAGATCCTCGAGAGCAACAGGTCCTTCACCATCTTCATGCTCATCGTGTGGATCGCCATGTCCTCCACGATGTCTGTCGCGCTGTACATGCTCCTCGCAGGATACATCGGATCCGTGGAGGGCCTCATGGGACTCGGGAAGATTGCCTCCTTCGAGCTGGCGCTCTTCGCCTCCAGCTGTGCCGCGGCCACCGTCAGCATGATAACCCTCGTCAAGAGGCGCTACTTCAACGTGTCGTTCTACTCCTGCCTCGCATCCACCATCATCATGGGCGGACTGTGCGGCATCGGCAACCTGAACGGCTTCTACTTCCTCCTGTGCGGTTTCCTGTGCACCTTCAGGCTCCGCGCCATCAGGGCCGTCTTCGAGGACTGAGGCGCCGACATGGACAGCAAGGCAGGTTCAGCAATCGCCGCGATGACCTTCTCCGCGGCCATCTGGGGTTTCATCGGTATGTACACCAGGAACCTCGCCTCCGAGGGCTTCACGGCCATGCAGACGGCCTTCCTGAGGATGCTCATAGGCGCCGTCATACTCGCGGTCCTGCTGGCAATCTTCGACCGCACCAGCTTCGCCATAAAGAGGCGGGACGTGTGGCTGTTCGTCCTCATCGGCGCCATCAGGATCGTGTCGGATTTCTTCCTCTTCGAGGCGCAGATCCGCATCCACCTGTCCCTCTCCACCGTTCTGCAGATGACCTCTCCCTACTGGGTGCTGCTGTTCTGCATGATCCTCTTCAGCGAGGTCATCACCGCTCGGAAGGTGTTCGCCATCTGCATGGCGTTCGTCGGCTGCATACTGGTCACCGGGGTGCTCTCCGAGGACGTCGACTTCGACCTCCTGGGTATAAGTTTCGCCGCCCTGGCGGGAGTGACCTTCGCGGGATACACCGTGGGCAACAAGCTGCTGATGAACAGGGGGTATTCCGGCAACACCGTGATCCTCTACGTCTTCCTCACCGCGGCGCTGGTGTCGCTGCCCTTCTCGGACGTCTTATCCATTCCCGGCAAGGTCGTATCGAACCAGGTCATAATGGACATCCTGGGTATGGGCATCCTGATGTCCCTCATCCCCTATTATCTGCAGGTGTACTCGCTCAAGTACCTCTCGCCGGTCACCGCCAACCTCATCGGCATCCTGGAGGTGCCCTCCGCCGTCATCGTCGGATACGTGATCTACGGCGAGAGCCTCGGTCTGCTGAACTTCATCGGCATGGCTCTGATCCCCCTCTCCATCGTGGTCATGAACCTCGACATCCGCAGGATGAGGATGGAGCGCCTGTCGAAGAAGGCCGGGAAACTCTGACCTCTCGGTTTTTGTATTCGGATGCCCATCGGGTCGCGATGGAATTCGAAAGGAAGGGTCCTCAGGACGCCGAGGAACTGTCATCTTACCTGCACCCGATATGGCACGAGGTGTTCGATCCGATCATGCCTCCGGAGGAGGCGGAGTACATCTTCTCCACCTGGACCAATCCCGATGCCATCAGGGAATCCATCTCCCGCGGCTACGAGTTCGGGTACGTCTACAAGGACGGCGAACGCCTGGGGCTCTATTCTTACCACATCCAGGACGACGGCAGGTTCTACATCAACAAACTGTACCTGGAACCCCGTTTCAGAGGCAAGGGATTGGGTCACGAGGCCCTCCTCAGCATGTTCGACATTGCCCGCGAGAATGGATGCTCAGAAGTCTACCTCAACGTGTACTATCACAACCAGAGGGCCTTCAAAGCCTACATCCGTGCAGGTATGACCGATTACTACCGCTGTCTGCAGATGATCGGCGACGGCGTCATCCGCAACGATTACGTCATGAGTATGGCGCTCTGACGGATGTTCAATTTCTATTCCGAACCTGAGTATGACAGTTAGCGTACGTTTCTAACTTTTTGTCATACCGTTTCCTGTTCTCAGTTAGCAGATTTCTCTTCCGATCCATGACCGTTCGTACCCGATACCCGGGCATATGTCGTATCTGGAAACGATATCCTGTTCGAAAGGACTAAAAACAGGGGAATTCAATATCATTTTTCGTAGTTTTTTCCAGGTCTGGGTATGTATAATCCGTAAGCGTGAACGAGGTCGGGAACAATCGCAATAACAATGTCTTGAAAAACACGATGGCCTATCCGTGAAAAGAGGCAATGGGACGTTTGTCTGAATAGAGATACCGTGCAGGGAATATATGCGAGTGAGGGTTTCGACAGGGATTTCTCCCAAAGATGTCGGATGATGTCAGTTTCGGTCACTTTCGGTGACCTCCCCCTCTTAACTTTATATACCCCGGAATCGTGGAGATTCCCGATGAAGACGATCAGGATGCGCATCGAACTCACCTCGGAGCAGAGGAAGGTCGTGGACCACAATATCGATGCGAACCGTCTCGTCTACAATTCGATGATCACTGCCTGCAAGAACGTGCATCGCAAGACAGGCCGCCTTCCGACCGTATTCGATCTGAACAAGCTCGGCACTCAGATGAGGCACAATCACAGGTACATACGCGATGCGTACTCAATGACCCTGAATGCCACGTCGAAGCGTGTCATCAAGGCCTGCGAGAAGACACTCAGCGGTAAGAGGCACAAGGGTGAACGCAAGGCAGAATCGACCGCAGAAGTGGATCCGCAAGAATCTAACGACGGCGGCCGTTTCCCCAGGTACCGTCCCAAGGGCTCGTTCTCCTCGTACACCTACCCTACCCCCATCGATTTCTCCGTCGTGACGGAGAAGAGGAACGGAAAGAAGAGACGTTTCCTCAGATTGGGTAAGGTGCCCGGTCTCGTAAGGTGCTACAACCAATCCACGAAGATAGAGGGAAGAGTGAAGACCTGCACCGTCAAGAGGAAGGACATGGGCTCGTACTATCAGTACTACGCCTGTATCATCTATGAGACCGAACCTCCGGTGAAGGATACAACCCCCCTCCCGCCTGTAGCGGTGGATATCGGAGTCAGTAACATCGCCGCGCTGTCTACGAAGAAGACGTATCCCAACGATCACACCTTCAGGACGTATAAGAAGAAACTGGCCAAACTCCAGAGACGGCTGAGCAGGGCCCTGTACGGTTCCCCCCAGTACCGGAAGATTCAGACCAGGATCAACCACATTTACGAGAAGATAAACAACCACAGAAAGAACAACATCGAACTCATATCTTCGGAAATAGCGAAGAACTTCTCCGTCATCGTGATGGAGGACCTTTCGGTCAGGGGCCTGCGCAAGATCTCAAAAAGCAGGGCAATGACCAACGGTTACAACGACGCATCCCTCGGACTGCTGAGAAAAAGGATCACGGACAAGGCTTCGAGCGCCGGTCACGATGTGATCCTGGTGGATCCCAGGGATACGTCCCAGCTGTGCTCGTCCTGCGGCATGAAGGTGCCGAAGGACCTGAGCGTCAGGACGCATGTGTGCCCCTATTGCAGGTATGTCGAGGACAGGGATGTGAATTCCTGCGAGAACATGCTTGAGCGTGCGGGACTCATGGGTGTCGAATGGATAGACCCGCTATCCGTGCTCCTGTCCAGGGAGCAGAATAGCCGGGCACCCGGAGAGGGGTGTGCCGGCACTGCAGTCTGACCGATAATCAAGGATTATCTGTCATACTCGGGTTCCGAAAATTTGTGACATGTATAACATTTTCGGAATAGGAGTTCTGAGAGTATTTTCCCGGAGTGCGGGTTCGACACGAAAACGACTATTAAGACGAGCCTGCATAGACGGAACGATGTTCATACCGACCACGGCGGCAGAGGTCTCGGCAAGGGGCTGGGACTCACTCGATGTGATCCTCGTTTCCGGGGACACTTACATCGATTCCGAGTACAACGGAAGCGCCGTAATCGGACACCATCTCATCGCCGAAGGCTTCCGTGTGGGAATCATCTGCCAGCCCGATACCGACTCCGACAGGGATATCCTGCGTCTCGGCTCCCCAAAGCTCTTCTGGTCGGTTAGCGGGGGCTGCGTGGATTCCATGGTGGCCAACTACACCCCCACCAACAAGTTCCGCAAGGATGATGATTTCACTCCCGGCGGGCTGAACAACAGACGCCCCGACCGTGCTTGCATAGCATACTCCAACCTCATCCGCCGCTATTCCAAGGGCGTGCCCATCGTCCTCGGCGGGATCGAAGCGAGCCTTAGGCGTATCGTACATTACGATGCCTGGTCGGATTCCCTCCGCAGATCGGTCCTCTTCGATGCCAAAGCAGACATGATCACATACGGCATGGCAGAACTTTCCAATGCGGAACTGGCCAGCGCTCTGAGGGACGGCAAGGACTGGCATGATATCCGCGGGATCTGCTACATCTCCAAAGAACCCCGCGAAGGATATGATGTCATACCTTCTTTCGAGGACTGCAGGTACGATTCCAAGCAGTTCATCAAGGCCTTCCGCACATTCTATCATAACTGCGATCCCCTGACCGCCAATGGCCTCTGCCAGGCCCACGGAGACAGATTCCTGGTCCAGAACCCTCCTCAGAGGCTGCTTACCTCAGAGGAATTGGACAGGATATACGAATACGATTACGAGGACGCTGTACACCCCTATTACGCCAAAGACGGCATCGTGAAGGCCATGGACACCATCAAGAACTCCATCACCTCCCACCGCGGATGCTACGGCGAATGCTCCTTCTGCGCCATCGCCGTCCATCAGGGCAGGACCGTCGTATCCCGCAGCCCCGATTCCATCGTCAGGGAGGCGGAGAGGATCGCCTCCAGGCCGGGTTTCAACGGCTACATCTACGACGTCGGCGGTCCGACCGCCAACATGTACGGCATCGAATGCAAAAAGAAACTGAAGGACGGTGCCTGCAGGGACCGCAGATGCCTCTATCCCCGCCCCTGCCCTTCCCTGAAGATAGACCACTACGGTCAGATCGGGCTGTTGGACAGGATCAAATCCATTCCCGGGGTGAAGAAGGTCTTCGTCACATCCGGAATAAGGCACGACATGGTGATCTTCGACCGGGAGCACGGACAGGATTATGTCGACTGCATTGTGAAGGACCATGTCTCCGGACAGCTCAAACTCGCTCCCGAACACGTTAATTCCGAGGTCCTGGCCCTCATGGGCAAGCCCGGACCGAATGTCCTCCTGGATTTCAAGGACATGTTCGACGAATCCAACGAGAGACAGGGAAAGAAACAGTTCCTGACCTATTACTTCATGGCGGCCCACCCCGGATGCGGTAACCGCAGCATGGAGGAACTGGGGCGTTTCGCACATAACGAACTGCGTACCAATCCGGAGCAGATTCAGATTTTCACGCCCACTCCGTCCACTGTTTCGACATTGATGTATTATACCCGCAGGGACCTAAATGATTCTCGTAATGTGTGGTCCGAGCATGTTCCGCAGCTGAAGCAGAAGCAGAAGGACCTTGTGAACAGGAGGAAATGAAACGATCGCGAACGATCCACGCCTGAAGGCGATAGCTTCATCCGTCTTCTCATCCCGCGGTTATACGATAATGGAAGCGGGATTCATCTCCACCAAGGAATTCAACTTCAAATGGAAATTCCGGGGGACCTCCATGTGGATCTACGTCTCCGACTATCTGGATGATGCTCCTGACATCGTCCTGGAGCAGTTCCTCAAAGGTACTTCCACCTACATCTTCGGAGGACGCCATGTCTTCGGCGGCGAGTACCTGGATTACATGCGTTCCGAGGATTTCATCCTCCGCAAGCGCCCCGTATACTTCAAAAGGTCCCGCAGACTGACACGCTCGGACGCGGGAAAATATCGCAACCTATACGATTCGGTGCAGAGACTTCTTGATAGGGGGCTTCTCAGGGACGGGGATATCGACAATACGATCTTCTCCTGGACCACGGGCAGCAACCGCACCAAACTCGGATACTGTGCCCAGATGTTCCGCATTGTGGTGATCTCCTCAGTATTCGATGACCCGAACGTTCCTGAGGAACTCCTTGATTACGTCGTGTTCCACGAATGTCTGCATCTCCGTCAGGGATACCGGCCCTTCAACCGCCGTCCCCATGATGCGGAATTCCAGCGTCAGGAACGTCTTTATCCCGAACACGAGGAGATGGAACGCAAGCTGAAGACCCTGCACCGTATGGCCAAGAGCTGATTTTACTGTCCGGATGTGTTTGTTTTGTTCCGAAAACTCCCCTACGGACAGGTAGTTTTATGCAAATTCGGAATTGAATTCCGAAAATGCATAAATAATTGAAAGTTAATTTATAAACTGTGATAGAGAGAACAATCTACAAACAGATTCTTCATAGCATCAAACTCAGACCAGTCACGCTAATAACGGGAGCCCGCCAGGTTGGAAAAACTACGCTGTGCCTAAAACTACGGGATGAATTAGGATTCGAATACGTATCCTTAAGGGATAAAAACGACAGATCGATGGCTAGGGACGATCCAGAACTATTTCTACAAATGCATCCCGCACCCTTGATAGTCGACGAAGTCCAATATGCCCCTGCACTCCTGGAATCAATGGAATCTGTGATTGACCGTGCAGTTACAGAAGGCAAGGACAATCGTGGAATGTTCGTCGTCACCGGCAGTCAGGCATACAAACTCATGGAAGGTATTTCGGATTCGCTGGCTGGGAGGATATCCATATTGAATATGTCCCCTTTGAGCCTCAGCGAAATGTTAGGCAGAGAAGAGATACCTTTCAGCATGTCCACAACCGAGGCGGCCAAACGTTCCGCCGAGAAAACCATTAATGCATCGGAATTCTTCGAAAGGGTTCTGAGAGGCTGTTACCCCGAACCAGAAGTCGAAAAGGAACTTACAACGCAGGAATTCTATTCCGATTATGTTGACACTTATATCGACAGAGACGTATCGGAGATAATTAACGTTCACAACAAGGAGAAGTTCCATTCGTTCATGCAACTTTTAGCTTCATTGACAGGACAGGAGCTGAATTATGAAACGATCGCTTCGAATATCGGCATTGATGGGAAGACAGTGAAATCATGGATTTCAGTATTGATAGCGGGTGACATCATCCACCTGCTTCAGCCGTATTCCGATCGTTCAACGGTTAAAAGGCTAATCAAAAGACCCAAATTGTACTTTTGGGATACAGGTCTAGCATGTTATCTAGCTAGAGTATTGGACGTCCAGAGTCTCATCGCAGGGTATCTCAAAGGTCCGATGGCGGAAACATTTCTTGTGAATGAGGTGTTGAAGACATATCGTAACGCCAAACTCGACTCCCCGTTTTACTATTACCGCGACAGCAACGATACTGAGATAGATCTGGTGCTGATTAAGGATGGGCAGGTTTCATTGATTGAGTGTAAAACAGCTACACAGTTTGGCTGGAACGACATTAAAGCAATTGTAAAGGGGATTCCCACTCAGTATCCTATAACCGCTAGAGGAATCCTGTGTCTGACAGAAAAAATGTATCCTATCAGAGAAGGAGTTTACGCATTGCCAGTAACCTCCATTTGATGGTGTAGTCGTTTGCCCAAATCCTATCAGTCAAAGGACGCGAATATCAGGTATGTATTATTTTGTTATATACAATTAGTTAAGTAAAAAACGTTACTAATGCAATAATTAATGAACCACAAACATTTTAATTTTTCAGCGGGGTTACTGAGCTATGAACCCCGCCGATAATGAGAAAGACAAGCTTTTCGTCATGGAGACCGATTCCGGCGAGGTAGAAGTCTCACTCGCGGAGGTGAAGGAACTCGCTTCCAAAGGAGACAGCGCAGGCATGTTCGCACTCGGCATGGCATATGTTTTCGGCCATGCTGTCGAGATGGACAAGGAGAAAGGATACGATCTTCTGGAGAAGTCCGCCGCACAAGGTAATCCCGATGCGAAGATCCTGTTGGTACAGCTCTATTTCGAAGGCGAATACCTGAATCTTGACAAGGATAGAGCTTGGGAGTATATCGGAGCGGCACGTGATGCAGGCCTTCCCGAAGGACATCTGTACACCGGATTGGCCTACATGGACGGGATCGGTGTGGAGCAGGATTATTCCAAGGCCGCCGAGGAATTCCGCACGGCCTCCCAATCAGGGGATCCCGAGGCCAGGAATTCCCTTGCATACCTCTACATGAACGGACTCGGCGTGGAGAAGGATGAGACGAAAGCGTTCAAACTGTTCAAGAACGCCGCCAATTCCGGCAACATGAACGCCCAGTATCAGACCGGGACCTGCTACGAGACCGGTTCCGGCTGCGCCGTCGACTTCGGGAAGGCGAAGGAGTTCTACGAGATGGCCGCCAGGCAGGGAGATTCGCCCGCTATGGACCGTTTGGGGGTCCTGTACTACCAGGGGGGCCCAGGGCTCAGGAAGGACGAGAAGCAGTCCTTTGAGTGGTTCCTGAGGGCCGCTTCCTTCGGTATCGTGGACTCCATGTTCGCGGTCGGATGCTTCTATGCGGAGGGATTCGGGATTTCCAAGAACCTCAAGGAGGCCAGGAAATGGCTCAAGCTGGCGGCCGACAACGGCCACAAGGAGGCCGCCGAGGCACTGGCCAGCATAGAAAGTAGTTAAATCCTACCTCCCCGATTCATCCCCCATGAGCGATTCAGAGAAGAGTCCCGAACAGCTTTACAACACCGGCATCGCATACGTCGTAGGCAACGGTGTGGTACAGGACAGCGCGAAAGGTGCTGCCATGCTCAAGGAAGCGGCGGACATGGATTATCTGCCTGCCGTAAGGGACCTGGGGATTCTCTATCTGAACGGCGACGGTGTGGAGACCGATTATCAGAAGGCCTTCGAGCTAATCTCCAAGACCGCCGCCAAGATGGACGTCAACTCGATCTACCATCTCGCGCTCATGTACGAATACGGGAAGGGCGTGGAGCAGGACCTCTATCAGGCCCTCAAGATGATGGCCTTCTGCGTGGCGGCCAACTTCAGCGGTGCCGACACTGATGCCGACCGCATCGAGGACAAGATCGACGCCCAGAGGAACGCCAACATCAATGCGAGACCCATCCTCAACCTCGACATCTCCGACGTGGACATCGAGGCCTGCTGCTGCAAGCCCATGCTCAACGCCGTGAGGAACAAGGACATCTACACCGACGATACCTTCGAGGGACCCAAGCTCTTCGGGGCCGACGAACAGGGCAATGAGATCGTCCTCGACAAATGTCCCTTCTGCGGAAAAGTCCCCAGGATAGTGCCTCACGACAAGGTCTACTGACCCATTTTCCCGGCGGTCCTGGATACCGCCGGAAACCATCGTTTTTCTTTGATTTATGCGGTTTTATTTCATTTCTTTATAAAGAAAAATAGTTTTTTAAACATGAACCACATAGGGTAAAACGCAGGGAAACCTGCTGGTGCGAACCATGGATGGGAAAATGGATGTGGAGAGCCAAGTCAGGCTCATGCGTACCGTCATCGGACGCAAGTATATGGAGATCGACGATCTCATTGGGAAATCCTCGGGGGCTTCTCCCGAGGATGCAGAACTTTACGAGGGGCTCATTGAGTTCCTGAAGAACGATATCAAGGGATACAAATCGATCGTGGACGACCTCATCGACGGGAACATGGATTTCACCGGCGACCTGTACGACATCGCCTCTCTTCCCGAGAGGATGGTCGGTATCTACAACGATTTCTACCTGCCCTCTCTGAGCGAATCCGACCTGGCCGACGAACAGAACGCTATGGCCCTGAAGACCTCCTACGCGAAGGAACTCGTGATCGGCAAGTATGTCAAGATCGGAAGGGCCGCACTGGACAACCCTCTGGTGCTGAGCATCATCGCCCAGAACGAGGACTTCCTTGCCATCATCGGAAAGATCGTGCTTTCGGAACCCGAACTGATCAATGCTCTGAACGACGAGTGAATCCCAAGGCCGGGGGGAGAACGGCCGCACTCGTAACCATTTGTTTGCTTGATTAATTGTTTCATAAACAATTAGTTTGGAAATTGATTTCAAATCAATTAGTTTAGAAATTGATTTCAAATCAATTCTTTAGTCATCGAACGCGGCCAGTGGTGGGGAAGGGTCGATGACACCGATGCAGACATCAATGTCGTGGCCAAAGTCGCCGATGGAAACGGCCTTATCCATACGATATTAGGTGAATGCAAATTCAGCAGAAAACCCATGGGGTTCGGCGCATACAACACTTTGGTGTCCAGAGCAAAAGCGGCGGGCTTCCGCGAGAATGTTATATTCGTGCTGTTCTCCGCATTGGGATTCGAAGAGGAACTGGTTGAGTTTGCAGAAAAAAACGAGGTGATCCTCGTCAGCGGGAGAGTATTGGCTGGATTGGATGAAACACCGTCTTTGTTCACTACTGAATCTCGATAATAATTGTAAAAAAATTACCAATAATTATAGTAAAAAATTACCAATAATTATAGTAAAAAATTACTATAATTAATAGTAATTAAATACTAGGATTTCATTGTATTATTATGAAAAACGGATACATGCCCCGTATCGCGGACAGGGTGTTGGAAAGGATGCTCCATACTACTGGTGCGGTACACATTACCGGACCGAAAGGATGTGGAAAAAGCACTACTGGGGCACGTCAATGCCGTACCGAATACCGGTTGCAGGATCCAGAGAATGTATCGCTGAGGATGCTGGCAGCAACCAAACCTTCTGAACTCTTCAAAACGAACAGGCCCATCCTTCTCGATGAATGGGGTGAGGTCCCTTCTCTCTGGGATGCAGTGAGAAACGAAGTGGATATCAGTGATTCGATGGGAGAATTCATCCTCACAGGATCATCCGTTCCTAAGGAAGATGGATACAGTCATTCCGGAGTAGATAGGATTGCGCCTATGCGGATGCGTCCGATGTCACTATTCGAATCAGGAGACTCGAACGGTTCCGTATCCCTCGAGTCACTCTTCGATGGCCATCACGACATTTCAGGGAAATCCAAGCATACACTGTCCGACATAGCGTATCTGACAATCAGAGGCGGTTGGCCGAGAAGTGTGCGGATAGACCGTGAGTATGCTCAGGATGTGGTCATGAACTACTATAACGCCACAATCGGGATTGATGTGTTCAAAGTTGACGGCAAGAAGAAGAACATAGAGGCGGTGGATCGGCTGATGCGTTCCTACGCCAGGAACGTCTCTACCATGGCATCCATGAAATCGATCATCCAGGATGTTATTTCCAGCGATCGTTTGGTATCCCAGACCACCGTCGAGGAATACATCGATTCGCTCACCAGACTGTTCATCATCGAAGATGTGCCCGCATGGTCGCATAATGTAAGATCGAAGACAGCGATAAGGGCCACCCCTAAGAGACATCTGGTGGACCCATCCCTCGCCGCAGCCGCTCTCGGCCTTGACGGCAGGAGACTGATGTCCGATATGAAGACCTTCGGATTCTTCTTCGAATCCCTCTGCGTAAGGGATCTCAGGGTCTACGCGGAACCTCTCGGAGGTAAAGTCAGACATTATCATGACTCCAACGATCTAGAGGTGGATACCATTGTGGAGCTCCGTGACGGCAGATGGGGTGCGATAGAGGTGAAGATGGGGGCAGGAGACATCCCTGATGGGGAAAGCAACCTCCTCAGACTGCGGGACCTCGTGGTAGAAAACGGCGGCAGGGAACCGTCCTTCATGATGGTGTTGATCTCTACCGGATACGTATCCGTGACTGACAACGGTGTTCTGGTCGTGCCGATAGGCTGTCTCGGCCCCTGAATCAGTCGGTTCACGCACAACCTAATATCAGAAAAGCAATCTGGTCAAACATGTTCGCTAAAGCCTGTGAGACAGCAATGAAGTTCACCCACCCGCTGGTGGTCTCCACCCGCACCGTGGACGGAAGCCTGAGTTCCAACGTAGCGACATATTTCTTCATCAGCAGAGACGGATGGGCACTCACCGCGGCCCACGTCTTCCAGCAGTATCAGAAGTTCCTCTACGACAAACAGCATATGGAGGAATACAACAAAAGGAAAGGAACCGACAGCCAGAATCAGGCTCAGATGGATCCCAAATGGATCACCAACCACTCCATATGGTGGGGATTCGACGGCATAAGGGAATCACAGGTCCACCTCTTCATGGATGCGGATATCGCAGCCGTGAAGCTGGAGAACGTGCCGGCCAATTTCCTTCAGAACGTTGCCGTCTTCGGAGATGCCGATTCGCTCAAGATAGGTACCAGTCTCTGCAGGATCGGTTTCCCCTTCGTCAAACTCGAACCGCAGTTCATCAACAACAACTTCGTCCTCGACCAGAACGTCAGGAACCTGGTGCCCTTCCCCAATGATGGGATCTACACCCGCACCCTGATGCAGAAGATCGGCGATAACATCCTCATCAAACAGATCGAGACCTCCACCCCCGGGATGAGGGGACAGTCCGGAGGACCGGTCTTCGATGTTAACGGTGTGGTGATGGGAATGCAGGTCAGGACGCAGCACCTTCCTTTGGGATTTGCTCCCCACGTGACTGACAACGGGCAGGACTTCGTCGAACACCAGTTCCTCAACACCGGTGTTGCTGTGCATGCCAGCGTGATCCAGCAGAAGCTCCTCAGTAAGAACGTCCCCTTCGAGACTGTCAACAAGGGAGCGGATGGTTCCTCATACATCATTAACTGAGCGCGGTGTCGGAATAGTTTGCTCATAGTGTCTTAGATTTTCTCTAATTTTTTCGAGAAAATTTATGTGATTACAAATTATCTCGAAAATTTTGGAGATAATTAGACAGGATTATCTGTAAATCCTCGATGATGCCTCAGGGAAAACCGATCTTGTCAAGGTAATCGCCGGCATGAGGCTAGGAAAAACTACCGTCATGCTTCAGCATCGGAGCTGGAGAAATCGATGACGGTGCCGAATCACTGAAAACAATCGAGTCCCTGATTCGTGACGATTCTAATGGCAGGCTCCCGGAATTCTTAGCGAAATTTGCGGGACGATCTCTGCGGCGTATCGGAGGGAAGACGGTGTATATGTTATACCTCTTACTTCCCTGGGTCCGTGATTATCGGCATCATTGAAAAAACACCTTTGTAATTATTTGAACGGTGTTATTTTTTGTAAAATTCAAAAAATAACCCCTTAGCGAATATCACAAAAAGGTTATTTATGAGTAAACACGTTCTATACTATGTCATGATAGAATTGAAGCGCACCAAATACCTTACAGTAATCGAACCGTTCATACACGACGGGGGCATTATAAAGGTCCTTTCAGGAATAAGGAGATGCGGGAAATCCACGATTATGAAACAGATTGCTGATGATGCTCGCAATTCCGGAGATGTTTCGATAGTCTATTTGGATCTGGATGAGGACATCTACGAAAATGTAACGACACCCGAACTGCTTCGCAACGTTATCGAAGAGTCTTTCTCCGGCAGTGAAAAGAAAAAGTACCTTTTCATTGACGAGGTCCAGAATGTAGAGGGATTCGAAACTGTTGTGGAGTCCTATCGCAAAAAAGACGTTTCGGTATTCATTACCGGAAGTAACTCATATCTGCTGTCCAGCGAACTCACAACCAAATTGACCGGTAGGTACATCGAGTTCAGAATCCTGCCGTTCTCATTCTCGGAGGTCGAAGAGTATCGCAGACAAAACAATATCCCAATTAATGTCCAATCTGATTTCACCGATTACCTCATTTACGGGGGGATGCCTAAAAGATTTGATTATCCCGCCGTATCTTCACAGGAGAGATACGTTTTCGCCATTCTAGAGGAGATCATCAAGAAAGACATCCTTAAAAGGGGAAATGTAAGAAACAGGGAACTTCTCGAAAGATTGATAGCTTTCATTTCATCGATACCTAGTCAGGAGATCAGTATAGACTCAATAACCGACTTTGTTTCGAAACAGGATTCCCCCACCAAGAAGGATACAGTCAGAAAATATCTTAATGAGATCTTCTCCAGCAACATTGCCTCGAAATGTATGATGTATGATGTCATGGGAAAGAAGGTCCTGAAGATCCATTACAAGAGCTATCTTACTGATTTGGCTCTTCATACTTTTGTTTCGGGCAAAAAGGACAAGTTGGACTATGGCATGCTGATAGAGAACGTCGTATACAACGAACTCATATCGAGGGGATATTCGGTACTGGTCGGAAGGAAAGGGAAAGCGGAGATCGATTTCGCGGTTTCTGACGGAATGAGGAAGGCGTATGTTCAGGTAGCATATCTGATGCCGGACTCCGAGGTCGTCAAACGGGAGGAGGAACCGCTGCTAGCTATGAGGGATGGTTTTCCCAAGTACATCATTTCCATGGATCCCCTTACCCTCAGCAACAATGGAATCAAGAGATTGAACCTTGTCAATGATTTCCTCTTGGGAGATGGTTTTGTTCTATGATTAAGGAGCGCTGCCCTGATAGCTCATTTACGAGGGTGCTCGTAGAGTATTTTTGCCATTGAATAAGATTCGCAATTAATTGTGTAAGTTAAGTTATTTAGTTAATTAATAATATCTTTGGAAGGATTGCGTGAATCCATAGGAATTGCATCGATTTTGGGACAAAAATGAGGAAACAGGGGAAAATTGATGAAAAAATGTATACTTTTCAGAAAAGTATATACAAAATCCGTCAACGACGGTTCCCCGAATACCGACAAAAAATGCTTAAGAAAAAGATCTTGTGAAGAGCTGAAACTTTTGAAACGAAAGATTTCAGGTGGAAAATCGGGGCAAAAACGGGGTGCAAAGCAAAAATCGTTCAAAAAACAATGTTTGCAATGTGTATTTGTAAGTATTAATCACATCTACAATTAATTAAGTATAATACTTAACTAAATTAATTTATTATGCTTATGAAAAAGGTATCAAGATTCACATGAAAAATACGGATTTTTCATTGCAACATTGCACTGTATCTTATGTATATAATTAATTAAGCAAAATACGTAACTACATTATTTTTTAACGTATTGCAGAAAGAAACCGGAGAAGAAATGATGAAGATCGGTGGCAAAAAACCGATCTTCCGTCATTTCAACGGAAACAGCCTTTAAACCGATTTTGCTCTGAAAACGTATTGCTACTAGGGTTGAACGGACTTATTCGATTCTAGGGGCGTTTCCGTGCAAAAAATTTCAACCCGAAATCGGGGAAAATGGGAGACTTCGAAAAGAAGAAGACACCCGGAGGAAAACTACCGGTCGGGATGTTCGCCGAAAATCTGCACTATGATTTCAGCTCGAAATCCCATCAAAAAATCTATAATTTTTGTAGTATCGAATAGATACATAATTAATTGTTGTAGATAAGCGATTAACTTAATTAATTATACACATGACCGAGAGCAAGATTCGGAGCAGAAAATGCTCCGCAAAACTCACCATCCGTGACGGTAGCTCATGAGGCATCCGAGGTAGAGCCATAATTGCCTCGGGTGATGGAGGAAGGAGATGAAGCCGTTCCTCCAAATCCCTTTCATCGTGAAGTATCTCGCGAATTCTGCGAGATCCTCATCGGTCATTTCGGAGAATGCTTTCTGTGCTTTGGAGAATCTGCGGTCGGACATCTTCGAATGCTCCCACCATCTCTGATAGGATTGGGGATTATCTTTCAGGATAGCTTGCACAGCTGCTTCGGATGAGAGGAAAGCGGTGCGGAGTCCTCCGGCGGTCATGGGGTTGGGCATGCCCGCAGCATCGCCGATGAGGAATGCGTTTCCCTTGACGATCTCGGGCACCCATCCGAGGGGGATGGTCCTTGCGCCGCGTATTGAATTCTCTTCCTTCTCGGCGCATCCGCAGATGGCTCCGGTGCATCTTCCGTCTTTGTAAGGGAAGTACCATTGGTAGAAGTGGGAGTATCTCTCGGACATGAAGAAGTCGAGGACTCCTTCTTCCGTTTTGAGATCCGAATGGAATTCCTCCACCTTCAGCATGATCTGGGGAGTGGTCTTGAAGAGCTGTTTCCTCACGACGGAGTAAGCGCCGTCGGCTCCGATGAGGTATCTTGTATGGATGCTCTCGGAATTCTTCAGTTTAAGGATATATCCGTCGTTCTCTTCGATGGAGATGACGGAATCCCTGATGAACTGCACTCCTTTTTCGATTGTTTCGCGTCTCAGACGCATCAGAAGAGCGGGACGGTCGATGATGTGTCCTTTGATCTTGAGATTGACGGAATGGTCTTCGGGGAATCTAACGCGGAGGGTGTGGACGTCGTTGAGGATTTCTTCTTTTTGGATATCGAGGCCTTTCAGGGAATGGGAGGAGACTCCTGCGCCACATATCCTGTGGTATCTTTCGAACTGACTGTCGGAGAGACGCTCGATAAGAACCACTCTGAGGCCGGAATCGCGGAGACGGTATGCGGCAGAAGATCCTGCGGGTCCGCTTCCGATTATGACGACATCGGCCTCCATAAATCAAGGAAAGATTGGTGATATTTCAGTGATTCGATAAATCATTATTAATTATTGTAGTTAACTTATCTACTTTATTAATTATAGATTACCAATGTTAACCACTCTAACGTGGTAACCATACCTGTGAGGAGAGCGTAATCATTAGAAGGTTATATCATAGGTAACTTTGATTGCTCATAAGTCAATTACAGCAATTACTCTAATGATTTACAGCGGAGATAGATAAAATGGAAGATGTCAAACTTAGGAGTGTGAAGATTCATGGTTTCAAATCCATCAAGGACTCTACTATTGAATTGCACGACATCAATATCCTGATCGGTCCCAACGGGTCCGGCAAATCCAACTTAATCTCTGCATTATATTTCTTGCAGAACATTATCGATAAGAAACTGCAGGAAGTAGTAGGAAAAGCTGGTATGCCCGCTCTTGTATACGGCGGGCTGAAAACCACTAAATATGTAGAAATGGAGTTTTTCTTCAATTATAATTCCTACGGTTTCAAACTAGTCCCCAACGATGCAGGCAATCTAGTTTTCGAACACGAATATTATGGGTGGAGTGGGGGACATTGGAACGTTCCGAGAACCCCGTTCGGATATGAGTCCGAGTTCGAAAAGGGTGTCCCCAATAACCTCGAACCGTATGTTAAACCCGTACTGGCTGCAAAAAAATGGATGGTATACCATTTTCATGATACCACTCCTACCGCAGGGATGAAACAAGTCGGGATGCTATCCGACACAGTATCTCTACACCACGATGCATCTAATCTAGCACCTTTTCTCTATATGCTGAAGCAATCCTACCCAGAATCTTACAAGGATATTGTTGACGTAGTGAAAATGGTGGCTCCGTATTTTGACGATTTCATATTGGAACCCAATGCAGAAAATGCGGAGATTGTCCGTCTCAGGTGGAAGCAGGTCGGACAGGATGAGGTTTTCGGCGTCAACCAGCTATCTGACGGAACACTCAGATTCATATGTTTAGCTACACTGCTACTGCAACCCTCTACCCTGCAGCCGACCACGATTATCCTAGATGAACCGGAATTGGGTCTACACCCCCATGCGATCGCAGTCTTTGCGGAACTTGTGCACATGGTCTCTTCCAAAAAACAGCTGATAATCTCCACACAGTCCACCGAACTTCTCGATAATTTCGATGCAGATGATGTGATTGTTGCCGAATTGACCTCCGACGGTTCCGTCTATTCTCGTCTTTCTTCCGAAAGGCTGAAAGAATGGCTGAGAGAATATGAACTGAGTACAGTATGGAAAATGAATGTATTCGGAGGCCAACCATGAGCAGGCTCTACATCTATTGCGAGGGGTATACTGAGAAGATATTCGTGGATAAGATCCTCGTTCCGTTTCTGGGCTACCGCGGTATCGTCGTTCAGACCATTATGGCCGCCAGAGGAATCGGAGGGAATAGAGGTGGGATTGCTCAATACAATCAGGTCAAACGTGAACTGACGAACATCTGTAATGAACACCCCAACGAACATGTCACCACATTGATAGATTATTCTCCGGTGTTCGGTCTGCCATTTGAATATGATACCTCAGGGACGATTTATGATTCTGTAACTGCCCGGGAGCATGCAATCGAGAAGGATATCGGTCTGTCTAACTCGATAATGAATTTCGAATTGCATGAATTCGAAGCTTTCCTATACTGTAACCCTGAAGCATTCCAATCATATGGGAAGAAATCGCCCGCGAACATTAGGAAGATCGTCCAACAGGCGAATGGACCGGAGTTGATCAACACTGATGTCAATACCTTACCTTCCAAAAGATTGGATGCGATAATACCGAAATACACGAAATCGAAGATGCTCCATACGAGAAAACTGTTAGAGCATATCACGCTCGATCAGATTCGTTCTGAGTGCAAGCACTTCGATAATTGGCTTAAGAATGTGTGCGATGCCTGTGCGGATTGACCCAGTCCAGGTTTGCAAGTAATCCCAGCTCTGATAATAGCAGATTCTGTCGGGCATTGCCTGAACAAATACCCTTTTCGACTTCAAGAAATGTATTAAATGCTCAAGCAGTCTCCGTGGAATATCATGGTAAACCTCGTAGGCGGAGAGAACAATTCCGACCTGAAGAAGGAGTTCCTGGAGGATTACAGGATGCACTGCATTTCCGAGGGGATCTCTTACGGGGGACCTTACGACGATTCCAATCCGTGACGACCGATCCGGAAACGGTCAGATCGCCCGTGCCCGCGATCCCCCCGATGATGCCGGCGGAGACCTCCGCGCTCATACCCTTCGAAATGAGTAACTGTATGGGGGAAAACCGGGCCCGGAGGCCCGTAAAAAGTTTGTCAAGAATCAGTTGTAAGCATCCTCGTGATGTTCGATGACGTCCAACCCCTCTTCAATCTCCTTCTCGTTGGTCTTTCCTGGTACGATGAGGTTGGCGAGGAAGATGATGGCATAGGTCACCACAAAGGCGAATACGGCACAGACCGCTACGGCAACGCAGTTCCCGACGAGGACGTCAGCGTTTCCGCCGAATAGCAGGCCATCCACAGGGGATCCGTACTTGGCCTGCACGAAGAGTGCGGTGAGGAATGTTCCGAAGATACCGCCCACTCCGTGCACCACGAATACGTCGAGTGCATCATCGATGCGCTCCCTGAGGGTGATGTGGATGAGGTGCGAGAAGATGTAGCAGATGGTACCGCCGATGAGACCGACAGCGAAGGAGGTGCTGACACTTACATAAGCTGCCATGGGGGTGATGAACACGAGACCGGCAAGGATACCGGTTCCCAGGCCGATGACGGTGACCTGTTTCTTGAAGTAATACTCGGCAGCCATCCATACGAAGGTGGCGGCCACCGCGGAACCGGTGGTGGTCACGATGGACCTGACGATGGTACCTCCGGTACCGAGACCGGAACCGCCGTTGAATCCGTACCAGCCGACCCACAGCAGGAAGACACCGAGGTATACGAGGGGGACGTTGTGGGGTTGCGAATCCCTGATCTTCTTGGCCCTGAGGCCGGCGAATACAGCGAGAGCGAGACCGGACATACCTGCGAGGGTATGAACCACGGTTCCTCCTGCATAGTCGACGATGGTGAAATTGCTGGCGAGGAATCCTCCGCCCCAGACCCAATGGCAGGCGGGCACATACACCAGAAGGGGCCACAGGACGGCGAGGATGCCGATGGTCCTGAACTTGATACGCTCCGCACAGGCACCGATGATGATGGCGGCGGTGATAAGCACGAACTTCATCTGGAAGACGGCGAAGAGCAGGGAATCGGTCCCGTAACCGGCAGCCATGTCATCGATCAGCTCATCAAGGAATAGATAGTCCAGGTTTCCGATGATTCCGCCCTCTCCGCCGCTGAATGCGAGGGAGTATCCGCAAACGATCCAGACGACGGCGGACAGGATGACGACGATGGTCGTCTGGACAAGGATGGAGATCATACTCTCCTTCCTCAGCAGTCCGCCGTAGAACAGGGCGAGACCGGGGATCATCAGGAACACAAGTACCGAGGCCACCACGACCCATATGTCACCGGAACCTATCGTATCGTAGGGGCCGACTGCGGAGGAAACGGAGGCAGTGGCCGATATGACGACAAGCGCTGCGATCAAAGCAGGTAGCAGGTACATCATTTTTCTAACGTAACTCATTTCGTTCACCTTCTGCCTTTCAGACCGTAGCGTCAGCTATCGCTGACACAATCTGAAAAGCTTCCCTGCTTCTTAGCAGGTACAATCACAATTAGACACCTGTAACTGTTGACTTTTGAAATTTCGTATACTGTATATAAAATTAATTATTTTTGATATATTCAATTATCTAATCAATATATTATTTATCGAATAAATAATGAATATTTAGATAATTTTATGTTGTAAATTCGATGAATATTGTATATATCAAGATATATTAACATGGATAAATTCGTTTTTTGAACATTATTTAACAAACCGATGAATTATTAGACATACATCTTAGAAATCGGTAATTATTAGACATATTGAATTCAAGAGAAAATTCAGGCCGACCGATTTCCTGGAGAAAGGTTGATTATGGTTTTTGCGATAGGGGAAAACGATGATCGCAATCGTCAGCGGGAGCAACAATCAGGTCTCTGTGGAGACACTTCTTGAGGATTACCGCAGATACTGTGCGGAATCGGGGATCTCCTACGGGGGACCTTACGATGATTCCGATTCTGTGATTGCAAAGGAGGATGGGAAGGCCGTCGGGATCGCTGTGTACAGGACGGGTTCGGAGTTCAGGATTATACTCCTGCATGCGGTCGAGGGGGCTCCGGAGGATACCGAGGAGAGGCTCATCAGGGCGGTCTCGGCGATGGCGGCGAATAAGGGATCCTATGGGATTACTGTGAATTCCATCGATTCCGGGGGGAGGAACTTCGTCACCTGCGACAGATTGGGATTCGAGTTCGCAGGAGCATGTCCGTGCTGCCAGAGGCCCGGAATGGTCTGCATGGCGAAGAAATTCTAATTAATCGTAATAAACTCACCCAGATTTTTGTCGCAAAAAGGATTATTTTATTAATTATACGCTATATATTTAGTAATCGCAGTACTACATGTAATAGCATTTTTTAAATAATGAAATAGTATCATTCGTTCATCGGAAGGATATGATACCATGGAAGGATACATCAACAGTAAGGAAGCTGCCGAACTCTGGGGAGTGACTTCTCGCAGAGTCAGTTCGTACTGTATGGAAGGCCGCATTCCCGGAGCCGAGCTTATCTCGAAAACATGGTTCATACCCAAGGATACAGAGAAACCCGAAGATACCAGATCAAGGGATGATTTCTCTGCTAAGAATGCTAAGGCCAGGCCCTTTATCAAATGGGCAGGCGGTAAGGGCCAGCTGTTGGAAGATATCGATGCAATCTTGCCCGTAGGATTGGGTTCCACCATAAACAAGTACGCAGAACCTTTCGTCGGTGGCGGAGCGGTCCTTTTCCACATCCTTTCCAAATACGACCTCGAGGAAGTATATATCAGCGATATCAACAGGGAATTAATCCGCACATATACTGCAATCCGCGATCAACCCAAAGCTCTTCTCGAATTACTTTCCAAGTATCAGGCCGAAGTAGATTCAAAATCAATGGATGAACGCAAGGACTATTTCCTGGAAAAAAGGAAAAGATTCAACGAAATCATCGATGAGGATACGGACGAACATGCTTTGGAAAATGCGGCTTTGTTCATTCTGCTGAACAAGATGTGTTTCAACGGTTTGTATCGTGTAAACAGCAAAGGTCACTTCAATGTCCCCTGCGGAAGATACAAGAACCCTCTCATTTGCGATAGGGAGAACATCCTCAATGTGTCTGCTAAACTGCAGAATGTCATCATCCACAACGGCACTTACAGGGACTCTGCTGATTTCATCGATGAACACACCTTTGTGTACTTCGATCCCCCTTACAGACCGCTTTCCGAAACATCTAATTTCAATGAATATGCGGGTGAATTCAATGACGATAATCAGAAGGATCTCGCACTATACTTCAACGAACTGAAGGAGAAAGGTGCCTTTGTGGCACTTAGTAATTCAGATCCTAAAAACGTCAATCCTGACGATGAATTCTTCGATGAACTGTACGCTGGAAATCACATACACCGCGTTTTTGCCAACCGTATGATAAATGCTAACGGTGCCAACCGCGGAGCTATTTCCGAATTATTGATAACAAGTTACGAAGTGCCCTCGGAGAAAGAAATAGAGGTATCCGGTGAGACACCTAATAATATGATGACCACTTTGAAGACTGTTGCTGAGAAATTGAGGCCCTTCATGATTATCTTCCAGGGAGTGGTTTTTTCGGTTCAAATATTATCGGGCGTGCCGATTTCAGCAGCTCTGAGTCCCCTTGCTGAAATGTTGAGCCGAAAGAGCATGGGTGAAACCACACAGTTGACTTTAGAATCATTCTAAATCAATCAAACCATTTTCTTCATCTCAGCGGATTTCAAATTATAGAGATAACGTGCTTTCCTGTAACAGCTGATACAGGAAGGTTTTCCAGCAGTAACATTTGCTGGTCTTCCGCAGAAATAACAAACCCCATTCGGAATCGGCTCATCAAGTTCGGGATCAAGGGACCATTCTCCTAAACAACGCGAACAGAATACCGCCTGACCTCGCCACTTTGTGACTGCTGAACGAAGCCTGGCCCATTTGCCACTTGCGATTTTGCATAGCTTCCGCTGTTCAATGATTCGATGATTGCGATTCCGAATGTCCGTTTTCAGGCCGGAACC
>Ga0310695_10001307_pt1 | contig 59772 bp, 51 predicted proteins | sample RumenRJG_04DNA_FD_203882 | JGI IMG/M metagenome (GOLD analysis project Ga0310695, IMG submission 203882) | Bovine rumen microbial communities from Lethbridge, Alberta, Canada - RJG_04 (v2) (version 2) | ecosystem: Host-associated > Mammals > Digestive system > Stomach > Rumen | place: Canada...
TGCCGTCGCCGCTCTCCTTCAGTGCCAGGTCGAGCATCTTGCGGCCGTTCTGGCTCCAGCTGAGTGCCACGTCGCCCTTGTTGTTCACCTTGTCGCTGACAACAGAGAAGTCGAGTGTGGTCTGGTCCAGCGCTTCCCATTTTGAATCGTGGCCGAGGGCTGTCACGCCGGGAAAGTCGCTGGTGATGGTTCCGGCGACCGTCCAGGTGTCTCGGTCAAGTTGAGCGTACTCGTGTCCGTCGGCCACGCTGACCTGGTTCTTGAAGCTGCCGCTTAAGCCGTCGTGCCACTGTCCGCTGAGCCTGTCGGCGATGGAGAACTGGAACTCCGAGGGTATCAGCACCACGAGGGCCATGCCCGGCTGCTGGCTCATGGCGTGCTCGAACTTGTAGGTCGTGCTGCCGCCCGACTTCAGCGTCAGCCTGTACAGCCCTGCCTCCAGCTGCTGTGTCACAGGGTTCCAACCATTGAGTACAACTTCAAAATCATCTGCAGGCTCCACGTCAAAGCCATCGTTATTTGCATTCATCGTGAAGCGGTAGTTGAAGTCGGTCAGGTCCACCGTGCCGTACATCTGATAGCCCATCGCGGCCAGTTCGGAGCCAGCCTCCACAGGCTTGACTGATGTCATCACCTTCTGCATGAAGGCGTTGAGGACAGCTTTCTCAAAGTCAGGGTTGTTGAGGACATACTGGTTGAAGTACTGGTTCAGCGTGTTGGCAGCATTCCACGACGAGAAGTTCAGGTTCTCTGCCAGGTCTTTCAGCGTGGCTCGTGTGTGGGCCACGAACTCCTTGCGGTTGTTCTTGGCCTGCTCGATGGAGCCGGAGTTGTCACTGTTGTCGTTAGAGCACGACGTGAATACACTTGCGCCGCAAACGAGGGTGGCGACGAGCACCCAATTCATCATCTTTTTCATGAATGTTTTTGTTTAAATGCTTATATTTACTTATTGTCTTTACGGGGAACGCTGCCCAGAGGGAACGAGTCGAAGTCGTGATGGCCGCGGTCGGTGTAGGCCGTGCCGGGGAAGAGGGCGGCGAGTTCCTGGTGGATGACGGTGGCCAGGCGGTCGCTCTCAAACGACTGCACGAGCCTCATGCGGAGGATGCCCTTGTACTCGCAGGCTATGATCCACAGCGGATAGGAATAGGAGCCGGCACTGACGCCCACGGCCTGCACCTGCCTGGCGATGGCGTCGCCGAAGTCGAGATGACCTGCGTAGGATATGCCGTAGGTGCAGAAGGCTGAGTCATTCTGCCGCCGGCTCTTGACGACCATAGGCGACACCTTTGTCACGGGCAGCGGCACGGCGAATATCTGGTCGTAGTCAGCCCACCACTGGGCCACCGTCGAGTAGAGGTTCTCCGGACGGGTCTGCACCATCATCTCCTCGCGCAGCCGCCGGGCCCTCTCGCCTGCCGACAGGCGGTCGGTCTCTGCCGTATAGGGGAGCGAGAAGGGGATGGCGCCATTGCCGCCAGTCTCGAAGTGGAACACCAGGCGCAAGTCCTTGGGCGTGTAGCACACTATCTCCTTCTGCCCCACGTCGTAACGCTGGCGGATGGCCCGCCCCACGACGGCGCTGAGGGCCGGCACCACCGAACTGCCGCTCTCGCGGGCGAAGGCCAGCAGCGGTGCTATCGGCACGTCGATGTCGATGATGTGCTGCCGCGTGGTCCTCGTGCTGAACAGCCTTTCGGGCAGATGGAAGATGTCGTGCTCCTGTGGGATGAACTTACCCTCAGGCTCTCCCGGTGCGCCTCCCCCGAGGATGTACTCGTGGCAGGGGAAGGTGTCGATGCTGTCGGCAGCAGGCAGATTGTCGCCGCCCGCCTGACAATAGAACCTCAGCACGGTCCCGAGGAAGCCGCAGATGGACCGCATGTCGGCCAGTCCGTGGAACACATGGAGCGTGAAGCAACGCTCGCCGTAGCTGACATAGAGCATCAGGCCCCCGGTCTCCTTGGTACCAACGTTCCGAGGCAGTCCGTCGGCTTCACTTACCACTGCTACCTGCTCCGCCTCGGAGTCCTCCACGAGGAACCGCCGCCCCACGATGACCGGGCGTGCCCTGAAATTGCGGTGTACCCTCAGGGCGCTCACCACCGCCGCCCGCAGTTCATCGGGCCGCACGTCCTGCGTCAACTCACATTCAGCCTTTATCACCGTGGCCCGCCTGCCGGAGCGGCCCCAGTAGAATGTCTCATCAAAAAAATACAGTTCTTTCATATCTTTCTTATCTTATCTAATGTTTGCTATCATATCTTGTCTGTCCTCTGTCGCTATACTGCCACAAAACGGATTCCGCCGGGGCTGCGCCGGAGGGCGATGATGAGGGCGCGATGCTTGTCGGCCCACCAGTCGCTCACGTTTCCCACGATGACCGCCGAGTCAATAATCTGCAAGGCCCGCTCCGGCTCGTAGTCATAGACCATCAGCGCCTTCTCTGCGGTATAGAGCATGTCGGTGGGCAAATTACTGATTATCAACGTTTAAAGCATTCCAGTATTGTCAATGTCATAACCTCTATTTTATAGTTTTCGTTGGCAAAGTAACCAAATAAATGTGAAACCACCAAACGTTTCTGAAACTTTTTACTACACTTCCTGAAATTTTTATCTTTTCCAGATGTGGTTGACAACCGATTTGTTAAATGGGAGACAATACCCCACTCATCGTCCAACGCTTAGCCTACTGTTGTTTTAGATTTTCCAATAACGTGCCTTTATCATCAAATAACCTGCCTTTGCTGAGAAATAGCCGTGCGTTATTGAAAAAACAAGAAAACACCTACCCATGTACCTGTGCATGCCTGAAACCCCGATAGACAGAGGGCTGGCGATGAGGTAGGTGTTGGTCAAACACCTACCTAACATGTACCTCATGAAGTGAAGTGACCCAGAAATAGGAGAATAAATGAAGAGGTAGGTGTCAGGTAGGTGTTAGGTACATGTTGGAGCGACACCTACCTCTTGCAAATTGCTTACTTATAGACAATTAACCTATGCACAGGTAGGTGTTAGGTGTTTTGGCGAAAAACCTTCTTTTCTCAAGAATCTTGGCACCCGACAAGTCTTCCCCAAAGAGGTGCCGGCTCTCCGGCCTTTTGCCGGCGGCAAAGCAATGGATTGCCGGCACCTCTTTGATGCTTTTGCCGTCACCAATTTTGAACAAGGCTAACATCACGTTAAAGGGAATATTTAGAAATAAATGCTGAAATGTTTGCATTTCGAGTGTCTTGTATTGTATCTTTGTGCCAACTTTCAGATATTCAGCTATGCCAAGGAAGAAAACTGGAATGCCATTTGAAGCGCATCCGTCACCCAAAGTGACGGAAAACGGAGAGAAATTGCTCTATGTGAAGCCACAGAGCGGGTTGGTGAGAACGCTTAGTGAGTTCGAAATGTGGTTCCACGACAAATTCTCATTGCGTCAAGGTGATATGAATCGCGTGTTTGAGGCAATGTTGGATGGTGCCCCAGAATGGTTTGCTGCGGGCTACCGCATTGAGACCCCTATCGGAACATTCTCGCCCAAACTGAAGCTGAAACGCCAAGTGACCGATCCTGATGACATCACTCATGACGATGTGGAACTGGATGGCATCGAGTTTCAGCCCTCCAAATCCTTCATCAAGAATATGGAGTATGCGGTTGTTCGAGATGGTTTCCGCTATATCCGCAAACCTCAATCCAATAGATTGTTGAATAACCAGCAACATTTGGAGAAAGCCCTACAGCAGTGCATCAAGGAACGTGGCTATGCCACCGTTGCGAGTTTCGCTGCCCACAGTGGTCTGACGGATCATTCAGCCCGCAGGCTGCTCGACAAGTGGTGCTATGGCGACAACCCCAAGCTGCAGTTCTCCCGCTTCGGCAGAATACACATATACACAGAGATTTAAGAATCTCCTCCACCAATCATTTTCCCTTATTTGCAACTTCATTTGGCTTTAGGCATTTAATCGTTTGCCTTTAGCCAAATGATCATGTGCCTTTAGGCAAACGATAATTTGCCTAAAGGCACTGTCCCTATTAAGTCAACATAAAGTCCCGATTATGTTGGGTGAATCTCCCTGTTCTCTGGGGTGAATGTTCCAATTGGCACAAAGTCCATTCCGACTCTGTGCCTTTTTTGTGACATGTAACTTTATTCCCAATCCCTGCTTTGTTGGAAAATTTTTCCATTTTCTTTATCCCAATGAAGTTTTCCCATAACCCACCAATGACTTTGCCTTAGTCTTCGATGAGACCTTGCCCTATTAATTGATATAACAATGCCCCACTCATCAACCAACGCTTAGCTTACTGTTGTTTTAGTGTTGGTATGCGTTCCTTTTGTTCACATTCTTTCTCCTGTGTGCGCACACAGAAACATAATGCCATAAAATTTCCAATAAATGTGAAAAAAAATGAGAAAAAATTTGGTGGAAAAATTTAAAATACTTTAATTTGCAACCGACTCGGTTAGTCCCAAGGGGCAGCTGGTCATGACATTTTATTGAAAAGGACGTTTACGAACGTTATCTTCTGTCGTCGAATCTCGCAGTTCAAAGTACAGGAAGATACGCAACCGGAACGTTCACGTAGGGGGTATATTTTACCCTATTTACACTTATTAAATTATGTGTAAATGTGGTGTATCATATATCACGACGTGGGCTAACTCGAGTTGCTTATCCCTGTACAAGGCAATGCGAGAGCCCGACGGCGGGATAGGCGGACACCGTAGAGCACTCCCACGTCTTTTGTGTATAATCACAGATCCTTTACTAACAGCTGAATTCGGGAGGCTATAGGCTATTAACACGATAATACTATGCGATGCAAAAACTGTGGTTGGCCTAATAGGCCTGGAGAAACAATCTGTCAGAAATGTGGCACTCCTCTTGATTCGGATAGAAATCTTGACGATGTTTATGGGGCTGCTCCTTCCCACTTAAATGCGACAATACCAGAGCAGGATGCTTTTGGTGGAGTTGAATCAGAAGAACGCATTTGTCCAAAATGTGGCTACCCTTTACGAAACAACGCTACCAAATGTCCTAACTGCAATTATGATGTTGTGCCCACTCGACCTGCTAATGTAGAAGTAAATCATCGGGCAACCCGCATGGAAAATCCAGCCCATGAAAGCAACGATTTATCAGGAACTATTAATCCTTACATGATTAATGCGGCATCCGAGCCTACTTTTATCTTAAGACCGATAAAGCGTGTCAATGAGAAAAAGGATTTGACGGATTTAGAATATGAAGGTAAAAAAGTCATACTTACTCGTAGTAACACGGAAGCCGACAACCATTCCATTACGTCACAAAATCAGGCTGTTATAACAAACTCTGAGGGGAAATGGTTTATTGAAGACCTTAGTGAACAGGGGACAACCTTTATTAGAGTTTCCAAAAAGACTGAAATTCAAGAAGGAGACACAATCCTTTTAGGTAACCGTTTATTTGAATTCCATCAATCCGAAGAATGACTTAATATCTAATGTATGCACGAGCAGGTACGACGTTGCGATTTCAATCGTGGTGATATCATTGACGGTAAGTACCAAGTCGAACAAACCTTAGGCGAGGGGACATTTGGAAAAGTTTTCTCCGTAAAAGACCATAATGGTGACACTTATGCCTTAAAACTTCTTCGACTTTGGGAAGTGCATCCAGATCTCCGCAAAGGACTTCTGGAACGGTTTGACATGGAATATAAGACAGGGCTTATTAAGAGTGATTATCTTGTACACTCTTATGCTCATGGCTTAGTTCATGGCAACCCTTACATTTTGATGGAATACTGCGATGGAGGAGATTTGATTGCAGCATCAACGCACCAGGACATTGACTATACAAGTGTAGCAGTCTGCGTCTTGAAAGGATTAAATGATTTGCATAAAAACGGAAAAGTACACCGAGATCTGAAACCTGAAAATGTTTTGGTGAAAAAGAGTGGTATTTACGCCTTGACAGATTTTGGTATTGCGGGCGACCGTAACAAAAGAATGACCGAAAGGAATATTCTTGGGAAACCCAAACAGCTATTTGGGACATACGCTTATATGCCACCAGAACAAGTTAAACCTTCCCATAGAGAGGCTACAGTTCTTCCTACTACAGATATTTTTTCATTTGGTGTAATGATGTATCAGATATTAACAGGCCAATTGCCTTTCGGCACTTTGGACGGAGAGGAAGATCTACCTGCATATCTTCGTCATGCTCGTGAAGGGAAATGGAACAAGTCTCCATTAAAAAATTCACAACTGAAGAAATGGAAGCCTCTTATTGAAGGCTGTCTTGCTCCAAACTTTACAGAAAGAATCCAAACCGCATCGGATGCAATAAAGCTGGTCCCTGGCTATATGGCTCATCAAAGTCTCCACAATAACATGCCAGATTTCAATACAAAAATAGTGAATGGCGTTTTATTACGGATTATGCAAGGCGAAAAACATGGCGAAACATTCCATCTTGATGACATCATTGACGAACATAGGCCTATTCTTCGTATGGGACGTAAAGATTACGGTATCAAGAACGACATCGAGATAGTCGAAATGGCGAGTTGTTATATTTCTCGTTATCATTGTACATTGGAATTGGATTACAATTCTGGGAACTGGATCCTTCGTGACGGGCAGTGGCTACAGGGAACATCCATTGGATGGAAACGTTCGACGAATGGGACTTTCATCAATTCTATGGAAGTTGACGAGTTGGGACTTCCTATACATCCTGGCGATATTATCTCCATCGGTGAAGTTAAATTACGAGTAGAAGCATATTAAATAATAACAATCAAAAAGTATAAATTATGGCTAATCAAACAATTAAAGCACAAGGCAACACCTTTTCCGGTTCGATAGGAGCTGGCATGGGGTCTCTTTTTAACCCTAGCGGCAGGAGATATTACATTCTTGAGCACAAGGTGTCTAGTAAATATCACAAGCAAGGTGAATCACAAGAAATCATTGTTGACACTGTTGAATTGGGACGGGATTCTCGGTGTCAGGTTCGCTTTGATGAACGTTTCAACACAGTCTCTCGTCGTCATGCTGCTATTGTTAAGGACGGTGATGGATGGAAATTGGTGCAATTATCAAAAACCAATTCCACTTTTCTTAATGGTCAGCCTATAAAAGATCAGTGGTATCTTCAGAATGGTGATGAGATTCAACTTGCGGTTAATGGACCGAAAATGGGATTTATCATTCCAACAGGGAATAAAGCCACTGTCGGTTCCATTGGTCTCACACGCCGTTTGAGTCTTTTCCGTCAACAAGCAATGAGACCATATAAAAATGCAATTGCAACATTATGCGCTATACTGTTGGTGACCATTCTCGGATTTGGAGGTTGGGGCATTTGGGAGCATAATGCAAGAATAAATGACAAACTGTTAGCCGAATTGAGGGCAGATAGTCTCTCACAATGCCTGTTAAAAGCGGATTCCGCATTAGTTCTTAATAGAGAATACACAGACAGTGTTCGCAAAAGTGCTGAATACAATAACCGCCAATTAGCAGGACAACAATTACATTTAAGTAGCGCATTAGGGCAGATGAAAGCAGTCTCTGGAATCGCCAATGATGCCGCTTTAAAGAAAGCCGCAAATTCTGTCTACTATGTTCGAGTAGAAAAGGTGGATATAGTTCTTCCTAATGGAGAGAGCATGACGGTTACAAGAGGAACCGAAGGATATGGTAGTTTGTTCTGGTCTGGAACAGGATTCATGCTGAATGACGGTCGTTTTATCACAGCGCGTCATGTAATTGATGGTTTGAAGTATATTAGTAGTCCAAGAGAACGTCAATTAATCGCTCTTAATGACATTGAGAACAGCGGAGGTAGTGTCACATTTACTTTTGGGGCTTATTCTGCAAATCATTCTTTCTCTTTCACGAACAAGAGTTTTGTGACCAATCGCTCCACGGACGAGGTGAAAACTTTTGAGATGGATTTGGATGACGACGGGGAAGATGAACTTTATACTATTACATTAGCTGATGCGGGATCTGTGGACTGGGCATGCATGCACACCTCTTTCCAAGGCAATTTGAAAGCCAACCCTTCAGCCTCAACATCGCTCAAACAACAGACTCGTTTAGTGGTTTTGGGTTATCCTAAGGGCTACTTTGCAGAAAATGTCAAAGCAATACAAGGTAGTTGTATGGTTGCAGCTGACGGAGTACATAGAGGTGTCATTGTAATAACTGAGCGTAATTTTGAACATGGAAATTCAGGAGGTCCTGTACTACGTGTATTACAAGATGGAAGCCTTGAAGTTATTGGTATAATTTCTTCAGGATATGGTGACACGGTCGGATTTATAGTACCAATTGCTAATATTAGATAATCAAAATTGAAGAAAATTATGAAGACTTTATTAATATCAATTTTATTACTTGTACCCACAATAATTAAGGCACAAAACGATGGGGGTAGTGACAAACCTTCATGGTGGAACGATGGGCAGGTAAAAAAAGAGAACAATGATGGACAGGCCAGTACTGTTAATATTAAGATTGTCTCAAGTATGCTTAAATTGGATTCAATTTACATGGCAAAGTTAAAACGTTCCATTTTTGTTCTTCAACAAGACTATAGTTTATATGACAAGAAAAAGAAAAAGTATTATGGCTATGATGGTGAAGACTATTTTGGCAGGACATTTTCATTAGGTCTAAAATGTGAGAATTTTAATATTCTTATGGATGAGGCTGTTCATCCATGGATGTATGATACAAAATACGAATCCTACAAAGAAAAGAATTTAGTCCCAGAAATAACAGGCTCCAAATACTTTTTTATAAATGATTCAACCTCTAGTATCGGTGCCGAGTTGGATTCTATTTTTGCAATAAAGGATCCCATCAAGGACGATTTCTTCTACACAAGTGGTCCATTCTTAACGGATCAAGAGAACTTCACTATAAATGTAGCAGATACAAATAGAGTTGGGGTGTTAGTGTGGGTAATAAACGAGAGTGGTAAGATTAATTCAGAACAATTGAAAATAGGTCTGAAATATTCCACTCTCAGAACAGAAATGATTGGGACTGTTAGTGTTACCCCTCCTGTATCTAAGGAAAGTGTTATCGGAGGTTTCTTCTTAACAGAGTCTGGGAAGAAAGATAATCCATATTCTTTATCAGGAATTGTTGTTCTACGTAATGGAACATGGAATCTTCACTTTCCTTTTAAGAATTTCTCTGTTGGTGTTAATAAGAAAAAGGAAGAGAATAAACTTACAGAAATAAAAAAGCCCCTATCTGAGATAAATAATAGGAATAAAAAATAAGCAATAATTATTGTAGTATAAATATGAGCGCGATTAAATTCAAAATAGCCGCAAAAACAGATGTTGGCCGCGTTAGGAAGAATAACGAGGACAACTTGCAAGCTGCATGTGATTTAACGACCGCTCCTATGAAGTGGGTGAATGACATGGAGTGCAACCTTGGAAACAAGGGTGCACTCCTCGTCGTTGCCGATGGCATGGGAGGGATGAACGCAGGTGAAGTAGCATCAGAAATAGCAATCAACACTGTAAAGGAATTCTTCTCTCCTGAAAAAATCACAGCAGATGTGTTGGGGAGTAAAGTCGGAATAGAGACTTTCATGAAGAAATCCATTACAGAAGCTGATAAAAGGATAAAAGCCGATGCAAAAGCGAATCCCGAGCATAAGGGTATGGGAACGACGATTGTCATCGGTTGGCTTCTTAATGACACGCTATATGTAGCGTGGTGTGGAGATAGCCGTGCCTATATCTATAACCGAGTCAATGGCTTGAGACAAATATCCAAAGACCATTCATACGTTCAGACGCTGGTTGATAAGGGTAAGATCACTCACGAAGAAGCTTTTGATTATCCTGATAGCAATATTATTACAAGATGCCTTAGCGATAGCGAACAAAAAGCCCGTCCAGATACATTGGCACATCCTATAGCCATACACAATGGTGACATTATCCTTCTTTGTACAGATGGCTTAAGTGGAATGATACGAGACCATGAAATAGAACAAATTTTAGCCGAGAATGAACACAATCTTTCAGTTTGTACAGACAAGTTGATTGAGGCAGCATGTGAAGCTTCCGGACAAGATAATATAACAGTAGCACTCTGTCAAATTACTTCTGGTGCTTTGGAACCACAAAAAGCAATCCGAAAAAATAGACTTTCAAATACTCTTTCTTTTAATAAGAAGGAACCTATTACTATTAAGAAAGGACTCATCGGAAAGTTTGTTGCTATTCTATTTGTTCTTGTTTTAGTCTTTGGAAGTGGATTTTGGTTCGGAAGAAAAGGAAATACAGTATTACAAACAGAAAATAATCAAGACTCCACGATGCTTTCTATAAATAAAAACGAATATAACGACACTATAAGTCTTTTGTATAGTTATAGAAAGAAAGCAGACAGTTTGGGAAGAGTTCTGCTTGCATCGAACGATACCATCAAGAGACTAAGGAAAGATTTAATATCGAAAGAAAAGGAAGTTCACGATTATTGGGTCAAATATATAAACACCAAAGCAGACACTATTATAAGAGAACCTGAGAAACCTAAACAAAAAAATGAAAAGGGAGGAAATGACAATGACAAAAAGAATAACGATAGGAAGAGATGAGTCTAACGATTGGCGCATCCCTGAAAATTATGAAACGGTCAGCAATCGTCATGCAAATATTGAAGAAACTGCTGATGGACATTTGTGTCTTGTTGATCATAGTACGAACGGCACTGTGGTGAATGGGAAAAGAATAAGGAACACGTATGTTGATATAAGAGAAGGCGACGAGATTAGATTGGCTAATGCTTACATTCTTTCATGGAATGAAATTTTAAGGTTTTTCCCAAGGCAAAAGAAGACGGTAAGTGCATATAATGGAGTAAATGCATATAATGGAGGGTATGTTGGACGAGAAACAGAGCTTCACAATACTCCTCGAGGTTTTGTACAAGAATCTTATCCAGCAGAGTTTGAAGATAAAAGAGTCTCTCATGTAGAAATAGAGAGAGCTAAATCAAAATGGAACTGGGCCGCATTTCTTTTAAATTGGATATGGGGTGTGGGACATGATTGTTGGTGGCCACTCTTTGCTTATATGGGGTTAGGTCTGCTTTCAGCCATTTTTGTTGTAGCAATTCCCGTATTGCCTTTCCTCACTCCAGTAAGCATATCCATATCCAATCTTGCCACATTGGCTATTAGCATCTACTTGGGTGTTAAAGGAAATTCTGTTGCATGGAAGAATGGTTGTTTTGACAACATAGAACATTTCGAGCGCAAAGAAAGGCGGTGGCTATATGCAGCCATTGCTGTATGGTGCGTATACCTCTTGTGTATTGTATTTATTGTTGCATTATGTCTTTTCACTGCATTTTCATTAACAGGTTTATTATATGGAGGAGCATTCGATTTTTCATAATAGATATGAGTTGGAGAAACTTCTCGGAAGAGGAGCCTACTCAGAAGTTTGGTTGGCTAAAGACACAAAGACAAATGTTCAAGTAGCATTGAAAATCTTTGCTCCTGCAACAGGGCTGGATGATATGGGACTTGACATGTTTGCTCGTGAGTTTTCGTTGGTCGCAGATGTAAGTAATCCAAATATTCTTAAGCCACTTTATTTTGAGTTTGACAGGAAACCTTACTTGGTATTGCCTTATTGTAAAGAAGGTAGTGTCAAAAGTAAAATCGGTCAGATGAAAGAGGACGAAGCATGGAAAATGATACATGATGTCGCCAAGGGATTAAAAGCACTACATTCTCACCAGCCACCCATTATTCATCAAGACATAAAACCAGATAACATCATGGTTTCCAGTGATGGGAATTACATGATTACCGATTTTGGTGTTAGTACTCATCTGCATTCCACATTGCGTAAAAGTGTCAGTGCGAACTTCACTTCGGCAGGAACAAGAGCCTATATGGCACCAGAACGATTTAGTCGCCATAAAACTCCTATTATGGCAAGTGACGTGTATTCATTAGGGGCAACGGTTTACGAGCTGCTTACAGGTGATGCCCCTTTTGGAGAAGAAGGTGGTCTATTACAAAAGAGTGGCGCAGACATTCCAGAATTGGATGGTAACTTTTCTACCGAATTAAAAGATTTGATAGAACGATGTTTATCTTTAAATCCATGGGATAGACCGACTGTTGACACATTAGCGGAAACCACACCAAATACAAACGGAATTTCAATAAAAAAAGAAGAAACTCCTATTGCTCCTGTGTCTACAAAGCCGAAAATATCAGCATACGTCATTGCAGGACTTGCTATTGTAGGCATTGCGCTTGGTGTCATCCTTGGTTTATTTTGGGGATGAGTAGGATTGTTCATGATATTTATAGTATTGTTTTATTGAAAATTATATAGAGATGGAAAAATATTTACAGCAAACAATCAAGAAACATGCAATCTTCTTGTCTTTTTTGTGTGTTTCATCATTTGTTTCTGCCCAATCATTGAGTGTTCAAACTGAGGCAACAGGAGTAGAAGGTATGCCTGCTGTTAAGGTTGATGACACATGGAATGTGACAGCAGGAGCAAGTATTAAGTTTACGTTAACTTTTACAGAGCCTGAATTAACTGAGAATCAAAGCAACTTGCTGATAGAAAGTGTTTCATGTCAATTTAATGGTGAAACAAAAGAAGGTACTAAAACTGATTCCAACACCTTCACTTTTGTCGGCATTCCATCAAATGAGGTACAGATGGCATCATTCTCATTAACCTATTCTTATAATCAGAAAAATGACAAAGGTAAAGATGAAAAGATTACACCCGCTGCATTAACTGTCACTTCTGAAGGGGTCAGGATATGGGAAACACCTACGTGTACAGTGGAAAGTGTTGCAACCATGTATACCACATCTGAAAGGGTGTATAAGGCGACACCTGTGGGAGGATCATCTAATTGGACTTATTCTTGGAATGGAGTGGTAGGAGAATCTTCTTATACGGAAAAAAAGCCTTCTTCGCTTCCTGGATGGGTGAAAACTCAAGTTGAAATAAAGAATTATGCTCCTGATGGTAGTACAGAATGGTTCACCTATCAGATCAATACTGATACATATTTCTATAATGAACCAATTATAGAAAAGAAATCAAACATTACAAAAACCAATTTCTATAAATCTACAGAAGAACTCCTGTGGGAAGTACAAACAAAAGATGGAGGTGCTTTTTATGAGATATCATGGTCAGGCGGTGCCAATGCTGGCACTGGTACCACTTATTCTCCATACCCCAATGAGGTCACAACAGCCCAAGTCAATAAAAGCATACAAGCGGAGGTCGTGAACAAGGCTGATGATGGTCATGAACTCTACAGAAAAGTTATTACTTTTGATGAAATTAATGTGTATCCTTCCATTTCGTATGAAAGTAGTCGGACAAGTGTTGTCATTTATTCAGGGGAACAAGTTCAATTTGCACCCGTTAATGTACAAGGTGGCTTCCCCAATGTCAATAATGAAAATGGTTGGGTATATTCATGGTCTAACGGTTCTACTGAACAGCAAATGTCAGATACTCCAACGGCGACGACAACATACACTCTTTTAGCTCAGAATCTTTGCAATGGAGAAATATGGGATTCTTTCACAGAAACTTATACAGCAAATGTATATCCTATACCTTCGTTCAAGACAATCGAAACAATGAATATTGTTGATGCTAAAGGAAAAACTAATAAACCATCTATAGAAGGAAATATTTCATATCCAGATACATCTACTGCAGAAGAAGATTATCATTTAATTGTTGGCGATGAGATAAATGTTCTGTGTAATCCTTCTGATGGTGTACCAGAAGGATGGAGTTACGATGTTTATGTTAATGATATTATTGCAGGCTTCCCCTATAATCTAAGTAGTGCAGGAACATACACCGTCAAGGTTGTTGCCAAAAATGGTGAAGGTATTGTAGAACACCCTTATACCGGAACCATCACTAGAAAGTATGTCGTATACGACAAACCACAATTTGCCAATACAACAAATGAAATCCATACGTTCTCTGGAGAATCAGCGTCTTTCAACGCTCCTGTTACGGGAGGAAGTGAAGATGGATGGACTTTTGTATGGAATGATGGAACAATTGGTCCGGATATTCATTTGGATGGAGGAATAGTGACAAAGAAAACCACAGAAGTTCACTCTCTGAATGCCACTTATGTATGTGAAGGCATCACTCGCTTTGATGATTCTGAATCTTTCACCCTGGTTGTATGGCCACAGCCTAAGACCACGGGCTTAACTATTAAATTAAGAGATAAGGAACTCAATAAGGTGAAAAATATTGTCTATTTTGACAAAACAAAAAGTTCTGACAAGAATATTTCCATAGACTGTTATGATGGTGACACTCTCGATATTTCATATAATGTGGAAGGTGGCTATACGGCAGAGAATGGTTGTTGGACATACCAGAAATCCACGGATGCTTCAGCTACGATCTCATACACAGCGGGAGATTTTGCTACAGGAACAGGAACCGACACCTTTATTGCTTCAAATGCATCTCAGGCATCGCTTGTTCAGACATTTAACATCATCATTAAAAATGCGCCTAATCGTGATGTCGTATATTCTACAGAAGATGTATGGCTGAATGATCAGTATAAGGTAAATGTAAAGGTTTGGCATAAACCTTCCATTACCGAGATAAATACGGATTCTGCAAGTACAGCCCAGTGGAAAAAGGCTCGGATAGATGTATATGCAGGCGGAATGGATGCAAATAAGGTGGCTCTGAATGTTCCTTATTCTTATGGTAATACAAATAATGGTGGTTGGGTGTATTCATGGAAAGAAGATGGAAAAGAAACTTCTCAAAATCTTTCAACATGGACTTATGTCCCTCAATCGACTTCAAAAACTTATTATACAGACAAGACTTTAAGCTTACATGTGGTCAATAAGATTGGCGATAATTATGGACTTGATGAAACTTTGACATATCCTATCCGTGTGTGGAACAAGGCGATATTTGATACGGCATTCACCATAACGGATAACAATAAAAATGGAGAAGAAGTCACAAAAGGAATTAGAGAAGGAAATGTATCCACGTACAAAGTGAATCGAATGGACGATGGATATTTCTTGGCAGACAGTACCTCCTATGTTTATGATTGGACTTTAAATGGCAAAGCTGCCGATAAAAAATCCGCATTTGAATTCTATACGGCAGTTACCTCTGTAAGTAAAGACAAAGGCATGGTAACAAAAGATGTTACAGATGAATTAGTGTTATACAATTATGGTCCTTATGGACATGTATGGGAGCAGCACAAACTTCCAAACCATTCTTATCGAGTGTACCACAAGCCTCAAACTCCTGCATCAATTGCGAAAAAGGGGAATTTCACAACGGGAACATTTGCAGTTAACATGCCTAAATCAATCTCTGATTCAGAACTGAATACATATCAATATAAACTTGTTTTTGGATATGTTGATGCGTCAGGAAACGACAACGATATAAGCGGTGTTGTAGAGCAAGGAGGAATTGGTACGGTAAGATGGTACCAAGTTCCCACATCTGCCCGTTCATATAGTAACTACTATGTTTATGCTGAATGGGCATATACCGATGGAGCTAAAATAACAAGTGGAAAAAGATATCTTTCGCCCAAAAATGGTTCTAATGTAGATGAAGAATGGGACGGATCGACTTTTGACAGTGTAAGTCTGGCAACACGCGCTTTCATCTTGGGTTCAGATGAAGCAACAGAAATCCAAGAGATTACTCCAAGCCAAGAAAATGGTGATGGAATAAATAATCGAGTGTACTCGTTGAATGGACAACTGATAGAAGATACTAACCAGATGGAAAGTGGAATCTATTTGTTTGAGACCATTGAAAACGGGCAGAGAATTGTTAAAAAGGTAATAGTAAAATAAGAAGGAGGATAGAACATGAAAAAGAATATTATCTCAATAATAATGTTAGTACAGGCTTTATTCTCTTCGCAGATTGTTTGTGCACAACAAAACACTATTGCCTTGCAGCGGAGAATCATTGATGAAGCAATAAGCACTATCGAGGATTACGAAACATATGCAACAATTAGTGATGATGAAATACGCTATTCATTTGTTGATTTGTTTGTCAGCGAGGAGGCTCAAGTCTATAATGACTTGCTTGGCCTTTCCTTCCAGAATACACTTACAGCTCGTGAATATAGCCAATTATTAGGTGAAGGACCCCGCAATAAAAATGCGCAGATTTCCAATCTGAAAAAAGAAAAGATTTGGAATGAAGATGGTGTTTGGAAAGTGCTTTTCTCTCTTGATAAAACCATCACCTATTCTGACAAATGTGGTGTTTACTATTCCAATCAGGAATTCTATAATCAAGAATATCGTCTGGAAGCGACTCTTGTGTATGACGAACGACTGAACAAGTGCAAAATAGAAGAAATCAAGGGAACCATTGATAGCCCCAACAAACTTCCTGAAAAATATTTTGTATTTAAAACGGGAGACGAAAGGGACGCTCGACTGTCATATAATGGGACCCGGCTTTCTTTTAATAGTTACGGTCAGACCTTCTTGCCTGGTGCGATGAATAAGAAATTATTCAAATATGTGGATTCTGATGCAAAGATAACTCCGATTGTGGATGAGTGCAACAATGTATCCATGAAATATCGTCCAAGAAAAATCAGATTGAAGTTCCATTATGATTTAGGGCTTGGTGACGCATATAAACTTGATGGAGCTGACAATTCTATCAAAACGGAAAAGAATGCTTATACCAATTTTGGGATGGATTTTGGATTTGCCTTTCCAACAAAAGGTGTCATGAAAACTGGATTGTTCTTGGGAGTTGGATTTGCTCAATCACAGATTGATCTGGGATATACTAACAGTGATTATTCTTATACAACAAAGGCTGATGTGGATGGTGACTCCTATACCCGCCATTATCAGAATCTGAATGTGAATCAGAGTATAAAGATGACAGACCTTACAATACCTGTATATGTTGATTTCAACTTCCAATTCAGTAAGATTGTACACATGTATATCGATTTGGGAGCGAAACTTCACATGAACATGAGTAATAAGATAGACAAAGCAGAAGGAAAAGCCTATGTATATGGAATATATCCCCAATATGATAATCTTCGTATGGATGAACACTGGGGATATAATGGATTTGGCAACCAAACCTTCTCCAATAAGACTCTTGATAACGAGGAGTTACTGGATATCTCTAAATTCACAGCAGATGCTTTCGCTGGTTTAGGTTTTCGAATCAATATTCCTCAAACGCCTCTTGTTGTTGATTTAGGGGTCAACTACCAAATGGGACTGATGGATGTCGTTAAGGCAAATTCTAAGCCTGTTGCCCTTTCGGGGAAAATAGATGACTCTCATGCTTTGGTTTACAATACGATTAGTGGCACTAACAGTAAAGAGCATCTGCGAAACTTAACAGAATCTCTTTCGAATGTGAAACGTCAAACTTTAATGTTCAGTGCAGGTTTAATGCTAAAATTCTAAGATTTTATGATAAGAAAATTTGAATGTAAAGCTTGTAAGACGCGTTTTGAAGCGGATGATTCAAATGCGGTTGTCTGCCCTCATTGTCAATCGGACAATGTGGAATATGCACAGTTCCGTATATCTTCAAAAATGTGGAAAATATGCGGAGGATTTGTCGTATTCGCAGGACTTGTCTGTGTCGCTTTTCTTGTTGACTGGAGAGGTTTATTCCCCCAAAATGAGGATACACTTACCACGGATTCGATAAATATTCAGGATGAGAAGAATGATAGTATATATATGGCTGAGACGGGGTCGGGTCTTCCACCTGAAATAGAAAGAACCGAACTGAACTTTGAAGGAGAAGGGTATTCCTTTGACATGACGGTAAAATATCTAAAAACTTCTAATATTTATTTTGCGGTGCTTGATCCTTATAATGATAAGAAGATAATTGCAAAAAGCAACGATGGGCATTTTACGAATGTTCCATATAGCAAAGCTGACGGAAGTATATACACTCTTGCGGTCTATGATGCTGCAATGGATACTATTCTTTGCAAAATGGAACAAGTGACCGGTTTTATTAAGCAAAAGAGTGTATCAAAGAAGATGACTGTGTCAGAATTGCAGGCGAAAATAGATAAGCGAGACCCATCTCTTATAGGTGTAGGAGAGAATGATTATCTGGCACCCAATTATACATTGACATTTGTTGGACTTCCGAAAGATGCGCCGAATAAGCCAGAAAATCTATATGATGTGTTTGAGAAGTTGGACATGGAAACATGGGTGTCTGTAACGGTTTCCTCGTTAGACTATGATGACATGAATCGTATTTCGGGCATCACATTAAAAGTAAAAGAATCTAATGACAACTTTTAGACTTGTATATTATGGAATCAAATAAAAAGTATTTATTATACATAGGCGTTTTTGTCCTATTTATTCTCCTCGGTTTTGGGGTGTCTAAACTGATAAAAGGATGTGGTAAGTCTGCTGACTCCACGGTAGTTTCTTCTGGCTTGACAACAACGAGAGAAACAAAAAACAAGGAGCCGAAACCTGATTCCACAGAACCGATTGTTCAGCCAGAGCCTGCTGAAATAAAAATCGTTGTAGATAAGATAAAACAAAACGGCAATAGTTATACCTTGCAAGTTCATGCAGAGAATCTTCCAGAAACGGTCACTCCTCTTTATAAGATTGATCAAATAGGGAGGAAATCAACGGATGGCCAATTTACAAAGATTCCTGGCATACAATCGGGAAAGTATATAATTAAACTTGTTGATAGTACAACAGGAGAAGAGTTGGCAAGTTTGGAAGTGCCAGGATTTGATGTGATTAAACCAGATTCAGAGAAAACGGAACCCGCCGTTTCTGGTATGTCAGCAGGAGAATTCCAGTCCCTACTGCTGAACCAAAGTGATAATAGTTTACTTGGAGGAAAGAATCCCAAGGTGGCTCGTACTGTCTATATACGGACACAAGGGATGAACGATGGTGAAAAGGCACCTGGAGACATTCTGGCCGTACGAGAAAAAATAGCAAATGGTATTTGGACTTCTGCAAGAGTTCTAAGCGTCGGTTATGACCAGAGCGGTCGTATTAATTCAGCAACTATTCAACCTGTTTATTAAAAAAGAAAGATCATGAAAAAAGTCGAACTATATTTCTTATCAACATTATTGCTTTTCATGGTGGCAACAATTGGCAAAGCACAGGATTACTCTTCAATGAATCTTCACTTTGTGTATATTGACCATGAGCCTTCAACGCCAGTCAATCAACTATGCGAGAGAATACGCACTTTACGCGATGATGCTATTGAGATAGATGATGCACTGATTCTCTATTTGTCAGATGGGAAACAGTCTTTAATGTCATTCACAAACTTAAAGGACAATTACGGAAAAGATCGTGACACAAACGATGCTTTTGTTAGTATTATTGCAGCTCTTCAAGATGCAAACTCTCATGATGTCATCGCTTCTGAGGACAGAAAAAACATCCTCAATCTTTTTGATGAATACAATTTCGTCAATGAAATGGGACAATTTAAGTTTAGTTCTGTGACAATGGATTTTTATGTGGGAGCAGGATTTTGGTCTTTAGGGAACAATGAGAAGGTTATATCACATCTGTTTGTGGATTTTGATGTGGCCTCATTACCCAAAGATAAGTTTGTATTTAATGTATTTAAGCCGAAAGGGGAAACTTTGGACTATCCTGAGGGAAAACCTTTTGGGGACAATAATATCGATGGGATTAACAATAAATTAAGTATTTTTGAGTATTAAAACACAAGACATTATGAAACGTATAATATTAAGCATTTTTTTGAGTAGTATTACCTCATTCTATATGTGGGCAGCTCCGCAATTACCAGGCAATTGTGTGGCTTCGCAACCCTCACTCCTGTTGAAAAAGACTATTAAGGAAACAGAAGTAAATGATTTGCTAAAATCTGGCACATGGGGACAAACAGCTAAAGCCAATAAATATTGGACTGTGTATAGTGATCGTAGTCAGAATACGACTTATAATTCATCCTCATCTTCAAGCGGGAAATGTGATGAACTTGATTTTAATGAACAAGTTCGTATCGCAAAAATCGAGAATGGATATGCATTGGTCTATACAGAAAATCAAAAGGGTGTTACATATCCTTTGATTTCTTCAAGTGCGAAAAGTCGTGGCTGGATTCCGATGAAGAATCTTCTTCTATGGAGTTCTTGCCCTACAGACGAGGCAGGCATTTACAACAAGGCGCTGATTGTGCTTAACATAGATGAGCAGAAAAAGGGGAATCCTGATTTGGGTAAACGATATCAAAATCCCGAAAGTAAAGATGACCCCAAGAAATTAGTCGCAGATATGAACTTCTATTTTGTTATGAAGAAAGCTGATAATGGATTGGTTCTTTTGGCGAGAGAATGCAAGATGGAAGGATATACGTATCAAGTATTGTATGGTTGGGTAAGTCCAGCTTCTTATGTACCTTGGAGTCAGCGTACATGTATAGAACCCAACTGGAAGCCACTGGTGGCAGAACAGTTGAAAGGGAAGAGGGTTAATGTTTATCGAGATGGTTCCAAAGCAACTGATATAGAATTGGGTAGAACCAATAAGATTACAAATAATGAAGCCACAAAATATCGGTTGGAACCACAATTGATGCGTTATCCTCTTTTGGGGAACAAATCCGCCAATCAATATCATGTGACAGCTTTTGCTCGACCAGATGGAACATCGCATGTGCCAACAGTCCCTTCTGGATATGACAATTCAAGTGCAGGAGTGGTAAACACCGCATTGGAATCTCAAAGCGTTATCAATCTGATTGTGGTGATAGATGGAACAAGATCTATGGAGAATTATTATCAACCCACCCAGAAAATCATCCAGCAAGCTTATGAATATTTTGGAAAAGAAAATAGAACAGTAAAAGTTGGAATTGTTATTTATCGTGACTATACGGATGGACAATATGTGACAGAGCATCTTTCTATGAGGTCCCCCACAGATCCTTCAATTGCCCAGTTCCTGCAAACAGGTGGCTCATATGGTGTAAAAAGTTCATCCTCAGACCACACTTTAGCAGAAGCGCTTTATAAAGGACTCGAGGTTGCCTTGGATACAAAGACCATGAATTATAGTCCCAAGAATAGTAATTTGATGTTTGTTATCGGAGATTGTGGTAACGACTTGTCAGATACGAAGTGTTTGTCAGAGGCGGATATTGTTCGCAAATGTGTTGAAAATCGTGTCCAAGTATCTGCTTTTCAAGTTCGTAATGAAAACGAACAATCTTTTCTCTTGTTTAGAAAACAAATGGGAGCAATTGTGCGAGAAAACCTGAAAGCACAATATTCAAAATTGGGTACAAATTTCAAAGCAGGTTTCAAAGAATTGGAAGATGGTTATAGATTTGCAACAGATCTCCCTGCGAAAGACAACTTTTATATTGGTGAAACACGTAATGCTGACTTGGGTAAAGCAATGGATGTTGCCAAATTATACGATTTGGTGAAAAATAGTTATATGCAATTTGGTACTGCAATCGATGCACAAATGGGAATCGTTAGTGATGCGGAAAATATCATCCGTGAAAGTGGAGAGAATAGTACAAACTCTTCAATAGAAATGGGTCTCTTGGAAAGCGTCTTCACAAGAGAGCAGATTCAAGAAATCAAGAGAAGTAATAGTCTCATGGCATTCCAAGGTGATACAGACAAAACCGCAGAGAATGGATTGGATTATTGGCAATCTATTATCTACATATCTTCAGATGAGTTTGCTCAACTGATGGAGAAACTCCAACCAGTAATGAGTGCCGCGAATACAGGCAATAGAAAACCATATGTAGATGCCATGAAAGAGCTTGTACGTTCCATGGTTCCCGATATTACGCCTAAAGAAATGGACGATAAGGATGTCAAAGAAATCATGGCTCTTGTGGCAGGGCTGAATGTGAAGACAGGTTCATTGGGTGGTCGTACACTCATTCAGATTCAAGATGACAAAATTGTCAAGCAAGATGAATTTGATGGTATGATTGCAGACTTCCGCAATAAGTATAACAAACTGAAAAAAATTCGAGAAAACAAATACGATTTTTCTGTAGAACGTAACAAAACAACATGGTATTGGATTCCTGTGGAAGATCTTCCATAAAGATGTAGAGATGAAAAAAATATTGATAATAATTTTCTTATCTACACTCAGTTACTTGATGTATGCCACCCCACAATTGCCAAACACTTGTGAGGTGGCTCAACCCTCATTTCTGTTGAAAATGACAATTAAGGAAACAGAAATAAATGATTTGTTGAAATCTGGCAATTGGGGACAAACAGCTAATGCCCATAAATATTGGACAGTCTATAGTGACCGTAGCCATAATTTCACTTTTTCACTTCCATCTGAACGGGGAGGAATATGCGATACCTTAGTCTTTAATGAACAAGTACGCATCGCAAAGATTAAGAACGGGTACGCATTAGTTTATACAGAGAACCAAAAGGGTGTTACATATCCTTTGATTTCGTCAAGTGCCAAGAGTCGTGGATGGATTCCAATGAAGAATCTTCTTCTATGGAGTTCATGTCCCACAACTGAAACTGGAATCTATAATAAAGCTTTGATCTTGTTTGATATAGATGAACAGGCAAAGAGTAATTCTGATGTCGGTAAAATCTATCAAAATCCAATGACAAAGGAGGGACGCAAGGCTTTAGCTCCAGATTTGGCGCATTATTTTGTGATGAAAAAGGCTGATAATGGATTAGTTCTTCTGGCAAGGGAATACAAGATGGAGGGATACTCTAATCAAGTATTGTATGGCTGGGTAAGTACCAGTTCGTATGTACCTTGGAGTCAGCGTATATGTTTAGAGCCCAATTGGCATCTCTTGGAAACAGAACCACTAAAGGGGAAATCCGCAAACGTATATAATAACGACAGAGTGAAGTCGGCAGCTATACCTTTATGCCAAATTAATCCACAAACAAAAAATTCGACGACCAAATATCGTTGGGATTCCTTACGTATGCGATTCCCTTTGTTAGAGGAAGGAACGGAGAATGAGAATCAATATCATGTTGTGGCGTATTGTTCTTCACAAGAGTGTGGCATCCCTTATCTGATGATTGGTGATTCTGCTAATACGTTTGCATTTGAGGGATATGTGGATAAACAAATGGATGGCGTTAATTTGTGGAAAACTGTATTATATATTAGTTCCGATGAATTGGCACAGTTGATGGAAAAACTCCAGCCATTGATGAATGCAGCGGATACAGGTGAGCGAAAGACATACATTGAGGCTTTGAAAGAGCTTGCTCGTGCCATGATTCCTGATATTACTCCCCAAGAAATGGACGAAAAGGATGTCAAGGAAATTCTATCTATCGTGGCAGGCTTGAATGTAAAAAAAGGCTCTTTAGGTGGTCGTACCTTGATTCAGATTCAAAATAACAAGATAGTCGGGGATGATGAATTTGATGAAATAATAAAGGACTTTAGGAATAAATATAACAAATTGAAAAAGATTCGAGAGAATAAATACTATTTTTCTGTAGAACGCAACAAAACAACATGGTACTGGATTCCTGTGGAAGACTTACCATAAAATACTTAAAGAAATGTTGAAACTTTTTGAAATAGAAAATCTTCGCTGTTCTTACGATAAACATTATCGTGAGGGATTGTCGAAAGTTGTGCTGGAGATCAAGCACTTGGAGATTCCACGAGGGAAGAAAATCTTTATCGTAGGAGAATCTGGCATTGGTAAAAGTACCATTTTGGAAACGCTTGGTATGATGAATAATACTATCGTTCCTGAAAATGACACCCGTTTCATCTTTTTTGATACAGATGGAAAGGAAATTGATTTGAAAGGCATGTGGAAAAAGAGTGACAAGACACTCTCTGATTTCCGCCTGAAGAATTATAGTTTCATCTTTCAAAGTACAAATTTGATGAAAAACTTTACGGCATTTGAGAACATTGCTTTTACTCGAATGTTGCAAGGTTTCTCCCGCTTTTCCAGTTTCCAAAGGACAAAAAAAGTTCTTGAAGATCTAGGGCTTGACCATGTGGACGAGAAACGTATGGCTCAAGAACTTTCTGGTGGTCAGCAACAACGTTTGGCTTTTGCTCGTGCCATTTTACCAGATTTCACCGTTCTGTTTGGAGATGAACCAACAGGTAACTTAGACGCAGAAAATGCTGTTCGTGTTATGGAAATACTGGATAAGAAATTAGATGAGCATGAAGGGGCAAGCGCTATTATTGTAAGTCATGATATGCACCTGGCTGTAACATTTGCTGATGTTATTATTAAGATTCGCAAATGCTTCCGTCCCAAAAAACATGAAGAGGATGAAGATATTTCCTATGGTGTCATTGATGAAGCATGCGTTTATACTCCTCTTTCCAATAGAGAAGATGGCTGGAGTAATGGAACGGAGAATTACACTTCAGTAGATTTTGAAAATTACTTACGTAAAAAGTAGAAGAGAAGATGAAACAGTATCTTAAGTTGTTGATGGCTCGTGAAGCCAAAGAGGTTTTAGGCAAGCATGGCACAAATATGTGGCTCTTGACGTTGGTATTAGTGGCAACTTTTGCAAGTATTGCCTTTAGTGAGGGTAGTATGATTTATCTTCAAGACAAGATGGAAGACCCTTTCACCAATTGGGTAAGTATTGTTAAATCCACTGATGATGAACGCTTTAATGATTTCCGAGATTCCCTCTATCTTGATGAGAACAAAAAGAAATATGACTATCAAAATGTTCTCATGGATCAATATACCAATTATAATATTACAGGAACTGGAGAGAAAGTGCAGTATTTTAGTGCACGTTTCTTTGAAAACATCAGGACTCCATTAGTCTCAGCTATTCTTGCAGAGAACAATGTGGTGGAAGGATGTGAAGTTGATACCAATTTATTGGATGATAAAACATTTGGATTTATTATTACACTTGATGCCGTTAAACGAATCGGGTATGACGAGGAGCATTTGCCTGCATACATCAATTATTTGGCTGTAAATGATGGAGCCGATAGTTTGGGATTAGAATTGCTGACACAAGGAGAAGGAGAAAACAGATCTGATTTCTATCCTGTTTCTATTCCAGTTCTTGCTGTTGTCAAGAAATTACCCAATAATGTGGATATGATGTCTGCCAATTTCTTTTATGAGCAGCAACATTACAATGACCACACTCATCCTTTTGATTTTAAGGAGCATGAACCAGAATATTTACATCGGTTGGCTTTTTATGTGTCAGGGAATGTTGGGGAAGAAAACTTCAGGAAGTTTGTAAAGAGTATCGTTCCTGATTCTCTTCAAGCAAAATTCATGCTTTATGATGCAAATGATGATTACAAAGCCATGAAACCTTGGAAAACTGGAAACATTTATAAAATAGATGTTGGTGATGAACGTTTACCAAGAGATGTTTTTCAGGATATCGCAAATAAAATAGAAGAGCATTTCGATATGGAGGATGTACGACGTGTACATAAACTTGTCACAGAAGAACACCCTTCTCCTCGTAGTTCCTTCTTGTCGGTTGAATTCAAATCATTGAATCATATCCGAGATTTCGAAAGATTTGCGAAGAACAATGGAATCCAATTGGAGATGGCTCAAGTTGCATCCAAAGAGAACTTTAATGCAGTAACTGTCATGGCTGCGATTCTTTCTGGCGCAATGGTGATATTCTCCCTCGTATGTATTATCATGTTCCTGGTAAATATGTTGCAAAGTTACTTCCAGAAGGTGAAACGCAACATTGGAACATTCAAGGCCTTTGGTATGAATGCTAAGGAATTGATACAAACCTATGTGCTGATTCTGGTAATGATTGTGTGCTCTGCTGTGATTATGGCTCTTCTCATCACGTGGTGCATACAGGGTTTGTTACCTATTATAGGTATAGAAAAGGATGGATTCAATTATCTTTCATTATGGAACACCACAACCTACGTGGCAACAGCCATTGTGGTTGTATCCACCATATTTACAGTTTCTATTGTCATGTCACGTATGTTAAGTAAAACTCCTGGTGACTTGATTTATGATAGAGATTAATGATGAAAGAAATCGGGGCATCCAAATGGGTGTCCCGATTTATGTTTATCTTATCCGTTTATCCTATTGAGTTCTTCCCCAACCTTAATGATTCCATCAAGAATCTGGTGTATGATATGGATGACATCAATATTTGGTAAAGTATTGTGAGTGAAAGAAAAATGAGTGATAGATGAGGATAAGATGAAAAAAGAGGGAGAATAATTTGGAAGGAGCAAAAAAATATAGTACCTTTGCAACTGATAATATTTAATCAGATTCTATGGCAAACGAAATGGATATGAACAATATGTTATCAGTTCTTGATGGGTATGCACTTGAAACGACTGATGATATTGCTCTCAAGTTGGCAGATGACTTCCGACACAGACGAATCGAGAAAAATCTGACAAGAGAAGTGATTGCTGAGCGCGCAGGTGTTGCTGTCAGCAACATCGTTAGGTTTGAGCAGAAGGGGCTGATCTCATTGAAGAATCTGATTGCCATCGCTGTTGCTTTGGGTTACACGTCTGAAATAAAGAACGTATTCAAGAGTCCCAAATATTCAACGATGGAGGAACTGACACAGATCCGAAAGAATACTGGCAAAAAGAAGGCTTATAGGAAACCATGATGAAGACTGATCACTTGACTGTAAAATACCGCAACAGGATTGTTGGCACGCTATCGCTGACTCCAGATGACAAACTTTGCGCATTTGAATATGACAAGGGGTGGCTGTTGGATGGATTTAGCATATCTCCTCTTGAATTACCACTGCGGCAGGGATTGTTCATTGCCAAGCCCCAACCTTTTCATGGCAATTTCGGAATATTCGAAGATAGTCTTCCCGATGGGTATGGAAGATATCTTCTCCATAAGGCCTTGTTGCGTGAAGGAATAAATGATTACAACCTTTCTTCACTTGACAGGCTAAGTCTCGTTGGAAGCAGTGGTATGGGTGCCCTCACCTATCATCCTGAAACACACATCCAGCAAGGAACTGACATGCGTGACCTTGACTTGCTTCAACAGAAAGCACTCGAAGTGCTGAAAGAGCAGCAGGATACGGATGCAGGACTCTTGTTGTATAATAGCGGCAATAGTGGCGGCGCACGCCCAAAGGCAATATTCAATGATGAGGAAGGACATTGGTTGGTGAAGTTCCGTCACACTTTTGATCCGAAGGATATTGGGCTTCAGGAGTTCCATTATAATGAGGTGGCGAAGAAATGTGGCATCCATGTGCCAGATTTCAAGCTGATGAACGGACGCTATTTTGCCACACGACGCTTTGACATCAGCGCTGATGGACAACGGATACACACTGCTACAGCCGGTGGATTACTTTGCCTTTCACTTGCCAATCCTGTCCTTGATTACAGCAATTTGTTGGCTTTGACAGGTTTTCTCACCCAAGACCGCCAAGATGTGGAGGAAATGTTCCGTCGTATGGTTTTCAACTATTTGACAGACAACAAGGATGACCACTGTAAAAACTTCAGTTTCTACATCAGCCAAGACCCTACAGGACATTATGCATGGCATCTTGCCCCAGCTTATGATTTAACACTCTGTACCGAGGGATATAACGGTGAACATGCCACTTCTGTCAATGGCACGGGAAATCCAACACTCTTAGATATGATAGCTATCGGCACAAAAATCAAGATGACGGAAAAAAGGTGCCGTGAAATCTTTGAGGAAGTATATATGGCTTGCGGGGATTTGTTGCTTCATCCTATTTCGTAATAGTTTTTTATTGTTATTAATTATTGTTTTATTTGTCTTGTCAACTTTTGAGTTTTGGGCTTGGCTTCTATAACCTTTAACCAATAACCTTTTTTGTTGGTTGACGATGCAAAGTTACGGACTTTTGACAGGCGTTTCAAACTGAAAATCCCCAAACAGTAGGGGATTTCCTATAACAGATATAGGGATACGGATTTAAACCTTTTGCAACAGGTTGATACTTTCAGTTTTAAGTTTTTCGGTTTTTGTTTTTTTTTTCGTAACTTTGCACCAAATTTCAAAGACTTATGATTACAGCAGAACAACTGAAGGACATTAAGGACAGGACGGAAGCGCTGTGCCGCTACCTGCAGATTGACCGTAAACTCATCGAGGTGGAGGAGGAGGAACTCCGTACTCAGGCTCCTGGATTTTGGGATGATCAGAAGGCTGCCGAGGCGCAGATGAAGAAGGTGAAAACCCTCAAGAAGTGGATTGACGGTTATAACGAGGTGAAGGCGGCAACGGAAGATACGGAGGTGGCGTTCGACTTCTATAAGGAGGAGATGACGACTGAGCAGGAAGTGGACGAATACTACGGAAAGGCGCTCAAGCTCATCGAGGATCTGGAGCTGAAAAACATGCTGCAGGGCGAAGCGGACAATATGGATGCCGTACTCAAGATCAATGCCGGTGCAGGTGGTACTGAGGCACAGGACTGGGCACAGATGCTCATGAGAATGTATCAGAGATATGCCGAGCAGCACGGCTATAAGGTGACTATCAGCAACTTCCAGGATGGTGAGGATGCCGGCATCAAAACCGTGACGATGGAGATTGTGGGCGATATGGCTTACGGTTATCTGAAGGGTGAGAGCGGCGTGCATAGACTCGTCAGGGTCAGTCCTTACAATGCCCAGGGAAAGCGCATGACTTCTTTCGCCAGCGTGTTCGTGACTCCTTTGGTGGACGACACCATCAATGTGGAGATTGAGCAGGCAAGAATCTCTTGGGACACCTTCCGTTCGAGCGGTGCTGGTGGACAGAATGTGAACAAGGTGGAGTCGGGCGTCAGACTGAGGTATCAGTATAAAGACCCTTATACTGGCGAGGAGGAAGAAATTCTCATCGAGAACACGGAAACCCGTGACCAGCCGAAGAACAAGGAGAATGCTCTCCGACTGCTCCGCTCTATGCTCTACGACAAGGAATTGCAACATCGTATGGCGGAACAGGCCAAGGTGGAGGCTGGCAAGAAGAAGATTGAGTGGGGCAGCCAGATTCGGTCTTATGTGTTTGACGACCGCCGTGTGAAGGATCACAGAACCAATTACCAGACCAGCGACGTTGGTGGGGTGATGGACGGCAAACTGGATGGCTTCATCAAGGCATATCTCATGGAATTTGCAGGGGAAACTAACAACTAAAAGTTAAAAACTAAAAGTAATAGTTACCACCATGCGGATAGGGGCTTTCATTGTTGTTTTATAACGATATCATTATGAGTGTGATTTACGATAAGGAGTCCGTGTTGAAAGAGAAAGGATATGCTTTTGCAATAAGGATCGTGAAGATGGTGAAAATGCTCTCGAAAGATAGATGCTTGTTTTCGATTTATGATCAAGTGTTGCGTTCAGGAACTTCCATCTCTGCTAATATACATGAAGCAGAGTTTGCTCAAAGCACCAGTGATTTCATCTCCAAGTTGTCTATCTCACTTAAAGAAGCCAATGAGACAAAACACTGGTTGGACTTGTTGAAAGATACAGATTGCATAACCATTCCTCAACATGAAAGTATCATGTCAGATTGCAAGGAGTTGATTGCATTGTTAGTTTCATCTATCAAAACATTGAAAAGGAATGCCTCTGTTGTTGTCAAGTAATTTTAACTTTTAGTTTTTAGTTTTTAACTTTTAGTTTTTTATGCAGGAGATAGAACGGAAATTTCTCGTGAAGGGCGAGTATAAGTCGCTGGCATACAGTAAGACGCATATTGAGCAAGGATATTTCGCCACGGAGCCGGGACGTACGGTGAGGGTGCGCATCCGCGATGACAAGGGCTACCTGACCATCAAGGGACCTTCACGCAAGGATGGTTTTGCAAGATATGAGTTCGAGGTGGAGATTCCATTGGAGGATGCCCACGAGATGATGGAGCTGTGTATGCCGGGAAGAGTGAACAAGGACCGCTACCTCATCAAGAGCGGAAAGCATACCATCGAGGTCGATGAATTCTTTGGCGACAACGAGGGATTGGTGATGGCGGAAATTGAACTTGAAAGTGAGGATGAGCCCTACGAGAAGCCTGATTTTCTGGGTAGAGAGGTGACAGGCAACTATCACTATTACAATAAGTATATGCTTCGCCGACCCTATAAGCTGTGGAAGGATGAGGTGACATTTGAACAGTCAGAAGATTCGACAGAACGGTTATGATAGTCAAGGAATATATCTGGACAACGCTCGTGACAGTGGGCATCGTAGTACTGAGCACCATCCCCATTCCTGAGAACCCTCCGCTGGAAGATGTGCCCCTCATCGACAAGTGGGTGCATATGGTGATGTACGGAGGATTGGTGTTCGTAATGTGGATTGATCATGCGGTGAGGAACAAAAGGACGTTCTCTTGGGCAGCCAGAATCATCATGGTGCTCTATGCAATTGCCTTAGGGGGTGCGATGGAATTGGTGCAGGCCTACCTGACCACTTGCCGTTCGGGTGATTGGATTGACTTTGAGGCAGATGCTGTGGGTGCGTTGTTAGGTTTACTTCTTTGCGCAGGTTTGAATTGGAAATGGAAAGAGAAAATTTCGGCACGAAGTTAGGTGCCATCCTCGCAGCGGCAGGTTCTGCTGTGGGACTGGGCAATGTGTGGCGCTTCCCCATCGAGACAGGTCAGAACGGTGGTGCAGCGTTCATCATCATTTATGTGTTGTGCATCCTTGTGTTGGGCTTGCCCATCATGATTAGCGAATTCATGATTGGACGTTACACCCATGCCAACACAGCAGGAGCCTATCGCATCTTGTCTAATGGCTCTCTATGGAAATGGGTCGGACGTCTGGGTGTGTTCACAGGTTGGTTCATCCTCTGCTACTATGTCGTGGTGGGTGGATGGACGATGCATTACACGTTCCTCTCTGTCACCAATGCTTTCTATGATGTACCTGCCACACAATATGAGGACATTTTCAACAACTTCGTGGCGAGTCCTTGGTTACCGACCCTTTGGCTGTTCATTTTCATTGGGGTGATTCATTATGTCATCGCACGTGGGGTGCAGTCGGGCATCGAGAAATCTGCCAAACTGATGATGCCCACCCTGTTTATCATTACCCTCTTCTTGGCTGTTTGTTCTGTGTGTCTTCCTGGTGCATCGCAGGGTATTGAGTTCCTGTTGAAGCCCGATTGGAGCAAGGTGGATAGCACAACAGTATTGGATGCGATGGGACAGGCCTTCTTCTCGCTGAGTCTTGGCATGGGGTGTCTCTGCACTTATGCCAGCTATTTCGATAAAAAGACACCATTGGCGAAATCAGCTGTGAATGTCTCTTTCATCGACACCTTCATCGCCATCATGGCAGGTTTCATCATCTTCCCCTCAGTGTTCAATATCGGCATGAATCCCGACGAGGTGGGTGCAGGTGCAGGTTTGACATTTGTGTCCCTTCCCAACGTGTTCCAACAGGCATTTGGCGATGGTAGCCTCTTGGCTGTCATCTTCTCAACGTTATTCTATTTCCTCCTGTTTGTGGCAGCATTGACCAGTGCTATTTCCCTGCATGAAGTGGCAACGGCTTACGTGACGGAGGAGTTTCATGTGTCGCGCAAAAAGGGAGCGACGTTGGTCACCCTCACCATTCTTGTGTTGGGCACCTTGTGCTCCCTTTCGTTTGGTCCATTGAGTGGCGTCAAACTCTTCGATCGTAATTTCTTTGAGATGTTCGATGACTTCTCTGGCCGCATTCTCCTGCCATTGAGTGGAATGCTCATCAGCATCTTTGCAGGATGGGTGCTTGACCGCCAGCTCTATCGTGATGAGATCAGCAACGGAGGCGACCTAAAGACACCTTATTTCAAGATGTTGGTCTTCTCCTTGCGCTACATCACACCTTTGGCAATAGGTCTTGTATTCCTTGACCAAATGGGAGCGTTTAACTTCCTGAAATAAAGCTAAAGAGCAAAAAGTGAAAAATCTACGTTACTTTTTCCAATAGGGGTTTGACACCCCGCATGGCAGGTAACTTAGATTTTTCACTTTCTGTTTTTCACTTTTGGCTCACCGAGCCCAAACCTACTTCACAAATACTTTTCGTGTCTTGCCGTCAGCAGTTCTGATGATGTTCACACCGGGTTGCAATGCTGGTATGCGTACACCTGCGGTGTTGTAGATTTCAACAGATTCAGATGCTTCGTCATCTTTGGCTTCTATGGCCATGATGTCGGTGGTGTCGTGCAGTTTTCTCACTCGGCATTCAGCCAACATGAATTCTTGCATACCACTGCCAATTTCGGCAAACTGGATAATATAATTGCCTTTGGTCTTAATTTCGAATTCCAGCGTATTACGTGTGGCAGAAGTGATGTCACCAGCAGAGTTTCCATTGACATTGGGCTTTGCCGTCTGTGTGGTCGAAGCCTTTACGGTGGTGCCACTGCTGTTGAGAATCTTGGCCTGATAAGTAGGTGTACCCTTCCATGCTGCCATCGCATAGATGAGTTGGTAAGTGCCTGGCTCCAGTGACAACTTGTAATTGCTCAAACGACCATATTCTGCACTGGTTGTACGCCAATAGAGCGTCTTTCCCTGATAGCCGGTCAAACCCGTGAAGGTGCGAGGGCCTGAGCCGTTTGACGTTGGATAGTTACGCACGCTGGTACCATCTGTGGTGCGCCAACCTTCAGGGAATGCTCCAGCAGCCACATTCGTAAAGTCGAGGTTGTAGATAGCCTGTGTGTCGGTGAAAATGGGCTGGATGGTCATGTTTTCATCTGCCATGGCGAAGGTTACCTCTTTGGCACCTTCCTTAACAGGGATGGTCAGTCCTTGCGTGAAGAAAACAGAGTTGGTGACCTTCAGTGCCTTGATTGCATAGCCTTCTTCAGGATTGATGGAGAGGGTCACCTCTTGACCTGCTGCAGCAGCGTCCACATCTGCTGTCACTTCTCCGAAATCAGCATCGAGGATGTTCACATCGAACTTCTCGGCAGGTGTGCCTTCTGGTTCGTAAGTCACTTGGTCGATATACATGCTGATGGCGCTTGGATTTGTGATGATGAGTGTGTTGCTGCCCGCCTTCATGGTAACAGAAACGACAGTTTCCAGCCAATCGCTCGCGCCTGTCTTCTGAATAGCAGCGTTTTGGCCTACTCCGTTGACACTCACTCTCACGTTACCAGCCTTGCTGCTGTTGGCATAGCGGATACGGACATTATACTTACCTCCTTCAGCCATTTTCTGCTGATGACGCAAAGCACTGCCCGAGTTTGCCTTCATCTCCACATATCCCATGCCCGCAAAGTTCTTGGTGTGCTGTGCCCACCAACCCGAGTTGGTCAGTTTGCGGTCAGCGCTCTTGGTGTCCATATTCTCAGCTTCGATGATGATGGGACCATGGTAAGGTTCTGGCTGCTTGGGCTTAGGAAGAGCTGCGGATGGCAGACCTTCATCAGCACCTGAGCGATCTTGTTCGCCAGTACAATTGATGGTGACATCTGCGGCACCAAGATGACGGACAATGACGGTGTAAGTCTTTTTGTCTGCATCATAACTGGCAGCAGCGGAGGCTGACTGTCCATTGGCACCTGTGCTGTGCTTTTTCAATGTGTAGGAAGGCACGTTTGTCACGCCTGTGACAATAAGTGTGTCGGCACGCACAGTGGTGGTGTCGTTGCGGTAGTTGTTCAGATAGAAGTCGATATGGTCAGCATACTCACGAACGACACCGCTGGAGAGGCGGTAGTAGTTGAGTTTGAGCGAATCGCAGGTGTTGTACTGTAAAGGAAGTTCAGCACGTGCGCCCTTCTTCTTGTTCAAGTAGGTGTAAGGTGTGTAGGTGACGAGCTGGTTCTTGTAGCGGTTCACATAGAGGTCGCCCTTCGACACCTCGGGATAGAGATTGTTGAACTCCTTCACCTTGTTGGTTTCGTTACCCCAACGAGAGTTGTAAGCAGTCTTCTTCACCTGAACCTGAATGGCTTTGGCGGCATCATCGTAGAGACCTGGAACCATCGGAATGGCACCGTAGCGTCCTGTCTTCTTGAAGTAGCAGAGGTTATTCTGCAATTGTCCATAAGCCCATGCACCTTCCTTCTTCTGGTTGGCAGGGTCGGTTTGCAGATAAAGCCCGTTGAAAAGATTGTCCGGCACCTTGAAGTCATCATTCGTGTCATGCACAATGACTGCCTTGGTCTTTGCCAGCACTTCCTCACGGGTGGGGATGTACATGGTGCCATCAATGACCTTGCGCCACATGTCCAGCCAGATGCCCTTGAAATCATCAAACTGTGACCATCTGCGGCATGAATAGCCATCCACAGTGGCATCCCATTCATTCCTGAAACATGCTCCATCCCAAATAAGTTCAGGGCCATCCCACACGGCTCCACCATTCACACACGTCTGCTCCATCACTGTGCCGATACCAGCAGCACCAGGATATTTACACTTATTGGAACCGACAAGTTTAGCAGTCATGTCATTCCATCCACAGTTGTCGTAACGCACACCATAGTTCTTGGTCAGACCTGAGATGAACGGTCCCCAACATACACTCTCGTTGTTGAGGAAGCTGCTGCCGTGAGTATATTTGTAGAGGAAGAGGATGGCTTCAGGATACTTTTTGCAGGCAGCCATAAAGTCCTTGTTCAACTTCAGTTCGGCAAGAGGGTCGGTGTTGAAATGGTAAACACCACCACACCAGCTGACCGTGAGGAAACCGCCATACTTGTGCGACATCTCCACCAGTTTTGCAAACAAAGCCCATCGGCTCGACTCCGTCATGGAACTCTTGTCGCCAGCCTCGCCAAAGCCCCAGAACTGCTCAGCATAGTTCCAGCCAAGGAAGTTAGGGAAGGTCTTGAAGAAATACTCGAAAGTGTCAAGGTCAGTATCCTGGATGTGGGTATGACCTCCAGATGCTGGCTGGCAGCTGAACCACATGCCGTTGGCTTGACATACAGTAGCCCATGACTTGTAGGTGCGGACAGCATTACGTGGCATGCGGTACATCTCGGTGTCCTTGTCAAACTGACACGACAGCGACAGGTTCATGCATACATACGGCTTGATGTCGTCAGGAACCAAGTCAATGATTTTCTGCGGGTCGGCACTGTTCCACACGTCAATGTGAATCATCCACAAAGGATGTTGCGAATCAATGGGTCGGCGCTCCTGTGCCGACATGTTCACCGATGCCATCAAAAGCATCATCGTCGTTAAGACGTAAGCAAATATTTTCTTCATGTAAATCAGGTTTTGATATTTTTGCATGCAAAGTTACGTTGAAATCCTCGCGTCCACTTTCCTGTATGTTTCCAATGTTTTCTTTCATGTTACTTACGAACACGAATCAGACGAATAAACACGAATAATAATGATTATGTAGGTGAAATTTTTTTTCTTTTGCGGAGAAATGCTTACCTTTGCACCATAACTTATAATCAATCATCAGAATGGCTTTAATTGAAAGTATTATTGCGCGTGCTAAAGCGAACAAGCAGCGCATCGTGCTCCCTGAATCGTTGGAGGAGCGCACACTGACTGCCGCCGACAAGTGTCTTGCTGACGACATCGCCGATATCATCCTGATCGGCAATAAGGAAGAAATTTTTGCTCTGGCTGGGAAACTGGGTCTGAAGCATGTGGACAAGGCTACCATCATCGACCCTGCTACGTCGGAGAAGACGGAGGAGTATGCTCAGCTGCTCTTCGAATTGAGAAAGAAGAAGGGCATGACCATCGAGGAGGCTCGCAAGCAGGTGCTGAACCCATTGTATTTCGGCTGCCTCATCATCAAGAGTGGTGATGCAGACGGACAGATCAGTGGTGCCCTTTCAACAACTGGTGACACGCTGCGTCCTGCTTTGCAGATTATCAAGTGTGCCCCAGGCATCACTTGTGTGAGTGGTGCGATGCTGCTCATCACGCAGACTCCGCAGTATGGTGAAGAGGGTGTGCTCGTGATGGGCGATGTGGCTGTGACCCCAATGCCTGATGCAAGTCAGTTGGCACAGATTGCTGTCTGCACAGCTCAGACGGCGAAGAGTGTGGCAGGCTTTGACGACCCACGTGTGGCAATGCTCTCATTCTCGACAAAGGGTAGTGCCAAGCATGAGGTGGTCGATAAGGTGGTGGAGGCAACCCGTCTCGCCAAGGAACTCGACCCTGCCTTGAAGATTGACGGCGAATTGCAGGCTGATGCAGCGCTGGTTCCATCGGTGGGTCAGAAGAAGGCACCAGGTAGCGAAATCGCTGGTAAGGCAAACGTGCTCGTGGCACCTTGTCTGGAAGTGGGTAACATCGCCTATAAGCTCGTGCAGCGACTTGGCAATGCCGATGCCATTGGTCCTATCCTCCAGGGTATCGCACGACCAGTGAACGACCTCAGTCGTGGCTGTTCAGTAGATGACATTTACAAGATGGTGGCGATTACGGCTTGCCAGGCTCAAGACGCAAAATAAAATTGAAGAATTGAAAGATTGAAAACTGAAGTTTTATAGATGAAAAAGATTTTGGTACTTAACTGTGGCAGCAGTTCAATTAAATATGCATTGTATGACATGACGGATCAGAGCGTGATCACGTCTGGTGGTATAGAAAAGATTGGTTTGCCTGACTCGTTCATCACGGTAAAGTTGAACGGGGAGAAGCATAAGATGGAAAAGCCTGTGAAGGAGCATACGGAAGGTGTGCAGTGGATTTTTGAGGTCTTGACACAAGGTGAATATGCTGTGCTCAAGAGTCTCGATGAACTGGATGCTGTGGGTCATCGTATGGTGCATGGTGGTGAGAAGTTCAACAAGTCTGTGTTGCTCACCCCAGAGGTGATGGAAGCCTTTGCTGCTTGTAACGATTTGGCTCCCCTCCACAACCCTGCCAACATCAAGGGTGTGAATGCCGTGAGCGCGTTGTTGCCCAACATTCCACAGGTGGGTGTGTTCGATACAGCTTTCCATCAGACGATGCCTGACTATGCTTATATGTATGCGCTGCCTTACGAACTCTATGCGAAGTATGGCGTGCGCCGTTATGGTTTCCACGGAACGAGCCATCGCTATGTGAGTCAGCGTGTGTGTGAGTTTTTGGGTGTGAGGCCAGAGGGCAAGAAGATCATCACCTGCCACATCGGTAATGGCGCTTCCATCGCTGCTGTGAAGGATGGTAAGTGTGTGGATACTTCTATGGGTTTGACTCCACTGGAAGGTCTCATTATGGGTACCCGTTCGGGTGATATCGATGCAGGTGCTGTGACGTTCCTGATGGATAAGCTGAACCTTGACACGAAGGGCATCAGCAACCTCCTGAACAAGCAGTCAGGATTGTTCGGTGTGAGTGAAGGCTCATCTGACTTCCGTGATATTCTGGCTGGCATTGCTGCTGGTAACGACAAGGCTCGTTTGGCAAAGGACATGTACTGCTATCGCATCAAGAAGTACATTGGTGAGTACGCTGCTGCGATGGGTGGTGTGGATATTATTCTCTTCACAGGTGGCGCTGGCGAGAACCAGTATGAAGTGCGCGAAGGTGCCACGAAGGGGCTGGAGTTCATGGGCATCAAACTTGACGATGCCAAGAACAAGGCTTGTCGTGCGAAGGAAGCCATCCTTTCCACCGACGACTCGAAGGTGACCATCTGCTGCATCCCTACGGATGAGGAACTGATGATTGCATTGGATACTTTGGAATTAACAAAATAAGTGAAAAGTTAAAAACTAAAAACTAAAAGTGAAAGTATCCACCATCCGGATGGCAAGTAACTTCTACTTTTAGTTTTTAACTTTTAGTTTTTAGTTTTCAAAATTATGAGCGAGGAATATAACGACAACGAAGAAATTATGGAGGAGCCATTGGAGGATGAGGCTTTGGACGCTTCTCCTCCAGCCAATGGACAGCCGCCCAAGAGCGACTATGACCCCACCATGATGAAGGACAGCATCACTCACCATCTGAGTGGTATGTATCAGAACTGGTTCCTGGATTACGCCTCATACGTGATTCTGGAACGTGCCGTTCCACACATCATGGACGGTCTGAAACCTGTGCAGCGACGCATCCTCCATTCGATGAAGCGGATGGATGACGGACGTTACAACAAGGTGGCAAATATCGTGGGACACACGATGCAGTTCCACCCTCATGGCGATGCCTCCATCAAGGATGCCTTGGTGCAGATGGGACAGAAGAATCTGCTCATCGATTGTCAGGGTAACTGGGGCAATATCCTCACAGGTGACGATGCCGCTGCCGGTCGTTATATTGAAGCTCGACTCTCTAAGTTTGCGCTCGATGTCTTGTTCAATCCCAAGACGACTGAGTGGAAACTTTCTTACGATGGACGTAACAAGGAACCTATCTCATTGCCAGTCAAATTCCCACTCCTCCTCGCTCAGGGAGTGGAGGGCATCGCGGTGGGCTTGAGTTCCAAGATACTTCCCCATAACTTCAACGAACTGTGTGATGCGGCTGTGCACTACCTGCACGACGAACCTTTCCAGCTCTATCCTGACTTCCAGACGGGTGGTTCCATCGATGTGTCAAAGTACAATGATGGTCAGCGTGGCGGTTCAGTCAGGGTACGTGCCAAGATTGAGAAGCGCGACAACAAGACCCTTGCCATTACGGAGATTCCTTATGGCAAGACGACTGGTTCGCCTTCGAAGCCAAGCCAGTTCATTGACTCCATCCTGAAAGCGATTGAGAAGGGCAAGATCAAGGCACGTAAAGTGGAAGACCTGACGGCTGCTGGTGTGGAGATTGTCATCCACTTGATGCCTGGTGCATCGAGCGACAAGACCATCGATGCCCTCTATGCCTTCACGGATTGCGAAATCAGCATCTCGCCCAACTGCTGTGTGATTGACGACCGTATGCCGAAGTTCCTCACCGTAAGTGATGTGCTGCGTAAGAGTGTCGATTACACGAAATACCTTATCAAGCGAGAACTGGAAATCCGTCGTGGTGAACTCCTGGAACAGCTGCACTTCTGTTCTTTGGAGAAAATCTTCATCGAGGAACGCATCTATAAGGCGAAGGAATTTGAAAATGCCAAGAACATGGATGTGGCGGTTGAGTATGTGGATTCCCGTTTGAAGCCGTTCTATGAGCAGTTTGTGCGTGAGGTGACCAGAGACGACATCCTGAAGCTGATGGAGATCAAGATGGCTCGCATCCTGAAGTTCAACAAGGACAAGGCCGATGAACTCATAGCCCGTCTGAAAGCAGAACTGGAGCAGATTGAGCGTGACCTTGCCAACTTGGTGGAGGTGACAGCCGAGTGGTTCCGCTTCTTGCAGAAGAAGTATGGAGCAGAACACCCACGCTTGACGGAGATTCGCAACTTCGACACCATCCAGGCAGCGACGGTGGCAGAGGCTAACCAGAAGCTCTACATCAATCGTGCAGAGGGCTTCATCGGTACGGGTCTGAAGAAGGACGAGTGGATTTGCAACTGCTCAGACATCGACGACATCATCATCTTCTACAAGGATGGTACGTATAAGGTCATCAAGGTGGCAGAAAAGGTGTTCATTGGTGAGACGGAACGTAGCAAGGCGGAGAAGCGCAAGGTGGAGGTGATTCATGTGGCGGTGTTCAAGAAGAACGATACGCGCACCATCTATAACGCCACCTACAAGGACGGCAAGACGGGTGTGACCTACATCAAGCGATTCAACGTGTCGAGTGTGACCCGTGACCGCGAGTATGACCTCACGATGGGTACACCTAAGTCGAAGGTGACGTGGTTCTCAGCCAACAGCAATGGTGAGGCTGAAATCATCAAAGTGACGCTGAAGCCACAGGAGAAGCTGAAGAAGCTGGTCTTCGAGAAGGATTTCAGCGAGATAGAAATCAAGGGTAGGGCAGCACGAGGCAATCAGCTGACCAAGCACGAGATTTTCCGCATCCAACTGAAAGCACATGGTGGCAGTACGTTGGGTGGTCTGAAGGTTTGGTGGGATCCCGACATCCAGCGCATCAACTACGATGAGCATGGCGAGTATCTGGGTGAGTTCATGAACAATGACCAGATTCTGGTGATCCTGAAGACGGGCGAGTACTACTTGACCAATTTCGATGCCAACAACCACTACGAGCAGAACATCCTGCGCATCGAGAAGTTCAAGGCGAAGAAGGTTTGGACGGCTGTGTTGTGGGATGCAGAGAATCAGAACCAGCCCTACATCAAGCGTTTCATGTTCGAGGATTCGAAAAAGAAACAGAGCTTCCTCGGGGAGAATCCAGAGAGCCAGCTGATTCTCTTGACCGACACCCCATACCCATTGTTCGAACTGACGTTCAATGAGCCAGACTCCTTCCGTGGACCTCTGCAGGTGGATGCCGATGAGTACATTGGTGTCAAGGGCTTCAAGGCGAAGGGTAAGCGACTCACCACCTATGCGTTGGCTGAGGTGAAGGAACTTGAACCTGCTCGTGTGCCGGAACCGGAAGTGGAGGAAGAACCAGAGGAAGTGGAAGAGGTGGTTGATCCCGATGAGGGCAAGAGCGATGGCGATATCCGCGACGAAATCACAGGACAATTGAAACTCTTCTAAGTCAAAAGATAAAGACCATATTTAAAAGTGAAGGTTATCACCATAATGTATAAGGGTTTAGCAATGGCGATGCTGCTGTTGCTGTCTCTTTGTACCTATGGACAAGAGGAAACCGAAGCGAACAGCGAACAGCTAACGGTCAACTGTCAACTCAACAAGGAAGTCCTTCACTCCACCATGATAGGTGTGGGGGCTTCGAATGTTCTCGACACATATCTCTCTTCCTATAATTATAAAGGTACGGACTATCGCATTCAGCGTGAAACGATGCGTATGACCAATCTGTGGGGCGGGCGAGTGGCTAACCAGTCGTTGATTGACCTGAATGCAGATGTCAACAAGAATCATGCTCGTAACATTGATGAATATGCAGGGGGTATCCGTTATACGCAAGGGTGGTTCTACAACTTCATGGGTGGCAATGTGGTCAATCCTGTTGAGCGTTCACAGTCACATTTCAACTTTGCAGCAGGACTGTCGGCATCGGGTTATCTGGGCGTAGTCTATATCAACCGATCAGGCAACAACCCGGCTCAGGCAAAAGCGGATTTGCTAATCAATGTGAGTGGTATGGCGACCTACGATATGGTGATCGCCAAGCATCACTACCTGTGGCGCTATCAGGTGTCGCTCCCGCTGATGGGCATAGCCTTCTCCCCCAATTACGGACAAAGTTATTACGAGGCATTCGTGGAAGAGAACTACGACCACAACGTGGTGTTTGCTTATCCAGGCAATATGCCCTCGATGCGTCATAAGCTGACCCTTGACATCCCCATCAAGCGTTATACCCTGCGTGTGGGCTATGTGGCACAATTCCATCAATCTATGTTCAATCATCTGAAGTATCACAGCTATGCTCACGACTTCATGATTGGCTTCAACAAATACCTCTATCGCCGATGAGAAGTGTACTTAGACTTTTAATCCTTAGTTGTTCGTTTTTAGTTTTCCATTCCTGTGTGAAAGAGGACTTCTACGATAACACCAAACAGGGCAATTACGAGGCACTTTGGCGCATCATGAACGAGCACTACTGCTTCTTCGACTACAAGAAGCAGGAATTGGGAGTGGATTGGGATGAGATTCATGCTCGCTATTCCTATAAGATTAATGAGAAGATGACCAATGCCCAGCTCTTCGAGGTGCTTTGCAATATGTTGGCAGAGTTGCAGGATGGGCACGTGAACCTCAGCGCACCCTTTGACTTTGGGCGCAACTGGAGCTTCTTCGAAGACCATCCAGAGAACTATAACGACAGCATCGCCAAACTCTATCTTGGGCACAACTATCAGATTGCGTCAGGCTTGAAGTACATCACTTTTGATGACAATATTGGGTATGTGCGTTGTGAGACGTTCGAAGAGGGCATTGGCGATGGAAATGTGAGTGTGATGCTGCATAGTTTGGCATCATGCAATGGATTGATTATTGATGTACGAGGGAATGGAGGCGGTCAGTTGACCAAGGCGCACAAGTTGGCGTCACACTTCACAAACGAACGTCTGCTGGTGGGGTACATCTCCCACAAGACGGGCAAGGGACGCAACGACTTCTCCTCTCCCAAGGCTGAATATCTTGACCCTGCTTCTGACGGCATCCGTTGGCAGAAGCCTGTGGTGGTGCTCACCAACCGTGCTGTCTATTCAGCTGCCAACGACTTCGTCAAGTGCATGAAACTCTGTCCGAATGTCACCATCATGGGCGACCGTACAGGAGGAGGTTCAGGTATGCCTTTCAACAACGAACTGCCCAATGGCTGGACGGTTCGCTATAGTGCTGTGATTTATTACGATCAGGACATGCAACATACGGAATTTGGCATCGAACCAGATATCCAATTATCTTTTTCAGGGGCTGATATCGCTCAGAAAAAGGACACCTACATCGAAAAAGCACGTGCCTTCTTGAATGAAAAGAGGTGGACAAAATAGATTTTTCATCTTTCACTTTCCACTTTCCACTTTTTTCCTTACCTTTGCACCCGAATTTGACAGTCTCAGTTCTCAACTGTCACCTTTCAACCTACAAGCGCTTGTGGCGGAATTGGTAGACGCGCCAGACTTAGGATCTGGTATCTCCCGATGTGCAGGTTCGAGTCCTGTCAGGCGCACAAAAAAGGGATGTACACACGTACACCCCTTTCTTTATGATATTTTGTATGTCGTTATCTTTGCTTGTTGACGCTTCGTGCTGCGATGCGTCCTGATACCAGCACCTCGGTTAGGGCGTTACCTCCCAGTCGGTTGCCACCATGAATGCCGCCAGTCACCTCACCTGCTGCAAAGAGCCCAGGGATAGGTTTTCCGGAGGTGTCTAAAACTCTGCGCCAGGAGTCAACCCTCAATCCACCCATGGTGTGGTGTGCCGATGGTGCCATCACGCGGATAGTCAGCACAGTGCTGTCCAACGAATAGGTGGACTTGTCGTAGGTGCCGTCTTCATTTTTCTTGGCACTACCGATAATGGATGTGGCAAATTTCTTGCCCACACCGTCTGGTTCTTTTCCGTTCATGATGGCTTCATCGTAGGAACGGATGGTCTTGACGATATTCTCTGGCACAGCGTTAATCTTCAACGATTTCATCAGGGCTGGTAGCTGGTCAATGGTTCGTGCATATTGCTTGCCTGGAATGTCCACGCCTCTGATGTCGTTAGGTTCTGTGGTAGCTTCACCTCCGATGTAGAGGAAAGCGCCTGACTTTCCGTTGATGGTGACACCAGTCTTGAATGCCTTGATGCACAGCACGTCACGTTCCTGCGATTCATCCACGAAACGCTTGCCTGTCTCTGGATTCACGAAGATGGCGTCTGAAATGCTTCCGAAGGCGATGCCTCCGTAGTCAGCATATGCCTGTGGCATCAATTGTGTCCAGCCCAGACCCGTTACAGCGGCTCCGACTTCTTGTGCCATCTCGATACCGTCACCTCGCTGTGAAGAACGGTTGGTGGTGCCCATCTGATGACTGAGGTATTCGGGCTTCCAGTAGAGGTTGGTGTTGATGATCTTGCTGATATTGGCTGCATAACCACCAGAGGCGATGATTACCCCCTTCTTGGCGTGTGCCTTCACTTTCGATCCGTCCTGCCTTTCAGCCTTCACGCCTGCCACACGGTCATCATCCATGATGAGTTCGTATGCTGTTGTCGAGGTCAGCACCTTGTTCTTGGGGTTTGCCTTGATGAAAGCGTTATATGGTGCCATCACGTAAGCGCCCCAGTTTCCATCGTAGTGCTCAAGTTTGCCGTCACCATCTGTGTCAATGTTGGCTCCCGTCATCCTGTTGCCTCTGAACCACATCTCACCTGTAATCATGATTTGCTTCTCCAAGAACTCTACACCCAATCCCATCAACCAGGGTTTCAATGCAGCACCTTCTTCCACCACTTGCTTTACGAGTTCCAGATCTCCGTAGCACCATTTGTTGTTCTCAGAACTTTGGCGCAGACCTCCGTAGTAGGTTTGGAAGATGTGCAGGTTGTTGGTGGAGAAGAGTGTCAGTTGTGTTTCTGGCGTACCGCTCTTCAACTTGGGTTTTGCCCATGCAAGGTAGGCGCCAATCTCTTTTTTCAGCGCCTGAAGGATGGGGCGATACTCTTTGTGCACACCTCGTTTTGCCAACTCTTCTGGTCTGCCAGGCGTGAAGTCGTGAGTGGTATAATAAAGACTGTCAAAATCCTCTTCTGACCAGTTCATGATGAGTTCCAGTTCTTCGATGCCACCTGTTCCCATCTTGGCTTTTTCGTACATTTCACCGTCATACCCTCTGCCCATCTTGGCATCTGGCTGTGCAGGTTCCCACACCAAATAAGGAATGGCGCTCTGATAGATGCCACCCGACACCAGCGTGTTACCGCCCATCTCACCGTTTTTCTCAATCACCAGCACCGTATTGCCCTCAGCGGCAGCTTCAGCTGCGGCAGCCAATCCAGCACCGCCAGCACCCACAATCACCACATCCCATGTGTCGTCAATGTCTGTGGTCTTTCCCGCCAGATTATTCTTCCTGAACTGGTCGATGTCTGACACTTGTGCATCTTCAGCAGCTTGTGCCACAGCGTTCATCAATGCGTGACTGGTGATGGTGGCTCCAGAGATGGCATCCATGCCAATGCCGTTGGCTTCGATGATTTGAGGAATCAGCTGGTCGAAGGCACAGTCACCGATATGTGGGGTTTCTTCTTGTGAAAGAACCTCAATCTTTGTGACGCATGAATCGCTGAATGTTGTCTTGATACTGATGGGACCGTTATGACCGTTATAGGTGGTTTCGTAGCTGCCAGCCACGAACGTAAGTGGTTTGTCTTGTGCACAACCGCATAGCATCAGTGCGGTCATCATAGTATATATGAACTTTTTCATCATATAAGTAGGAATAGTAAGGTGTCGTAAATTGTCTTTATCAGTGTGAATGTGGGCACAAAGGTAAGGAATTCATTTAAATAATCCTCATCTCGTCAAGAAAAAATGATGGTCAAAGGCTAATTTTCCTCATTTTCTTCCTCTTCATCCCCCTTCATGTCCCGTTTTCTCCTCACACTCACCTTCACATCACGCTGTTTGCGAATTTCCTTCGCACGTTCCTTCTCCTCTTGGGTTTCACGTTGTTCTGGGACTTTCTCAGTTTTCACCTTGGGTGCCTTTTCTGCTTTGGGTGCCTTTTCTTCTTTCACCTTTGGCTCTTTTTCTGCTTTGGGAGCCTTTTCCTCCTTTGGCTCTTTTTCTTCTTTCACTTTGACCTCCTTCTCAACCTTTGCCTTTGGCTCTTTTTCTGCCTTGGGAGCCTTTTCTTCAACCACCTTAGGTGCTTTTTCGGCTTGCACCTTTGGCTCTCTCTTCACGGTTGCCCTTGGTTCTTTGGGTGTTTTGGATGCCTTTTCTGCTTTCACTTTCGGCTCCATCTGTACCTTAACGGTCTTGGGGGTGTAGGTCTTGCCCTTGGCCTTTGCCTTTCTTGCAGCCAGCTTGTCCTTTTGCGCCTGTCTTCTGGCACGTTCCAGTTCACGAGTCAGTCGGGTCACTTCCTTCTCGTCTGTTCTCAGCTGTGTTCGGCTGAGTCGCACTTGGTCTTTAGCTGATCTGATGCGCAGTTTCAGTTCTTGCTGGATGGAGTCATTGGCAGTCATCACACGGGTCTGAGCCTGTGTGGGGATGCTCAGGGTGAGCATCATATAAAGGAATAGGATAGTAAGATGTTTCATGTTGATGCTATGTTTTGAGGTCGATGCTTACAGCAGTTCTACTGTCTGCACCAATTTGTTGCTGTTCGAACCCTTGATGAGAATGAGAAATCCTTTGGGCTTTTGGGTGGCGATGGCTGTCTTCACCTCTTCCACGTTGGCAAAGAGTCGGTAGTTGGCAGGATGGCTGGTTTTGGCAAAGTTCTCGCCTACGAGCCACACTTGCTCGAAGCCGCCTTCGCCAATCAGGTCAATCACTTTCTGATGCTCTTCGTCGCTCACTTCACCCAGTTCGCCCATCTGTCCGAGGATGCACATCTTGTGCTCTGACTTGATGAGTCGGAAATTGTCGAGTGCTGCCCTCATGCTGGTTGGGTTGGCGTTGTAGGCATCCACCACCAGTTTGTTGTCTTGCGTGATGGTCAGCTGACTGCGGTTGTTCGATGGCGTGTATGCCTCCAAAGCTGCGCTGATGTCGTTGGCTGGCACTTCGAAGTAGGTGCCGATGCAGGCTGCTGCCAAGGCGTTGTCGAGGTTGTACGAGCCGATGAGGTGGGTTTGTACAGTTGACAGTTGACAGTTGACAGGTGACAGGTGTCGCCATTGAAACTTCAGGAACGGGTTGCACTCTACCAATTCGCCCTTCACCAAGAGGTCATCAGCCTCCTGTTGTCCATACTTCACCAGTTTCAGTCCTTTACTGATGCCTTGCAGATGTGGGTTGTCGTTGTTGATGAATGCTGTGCCCTGAATGGCTCTGAGGAAGTCGTAAAGTTCTCCTTTCGTGCGGATGACGCCCTCGAACGAGCCGAAGCCAAGCAGGTGCGCCTTGCCCACGTTGGTGATGATGCCAAAGTCGGGCAGCACAATCTCCACCAATGTCTTGATTTCGCCTGGGTGGTTTGCGCCCATCTCGATGACAGCAATGTCATGTTCTTTCTTGAGTTGCAGGAGAGTCTTTGGCACACCGATGTGGTTGTTGAAGTTGCCCTGCGTGTAAAGCACATTGTATTTCTTCTTCAGTACGGTGGCAATCAGTTCTTTCGTGGTCGTCTTACCGTTCGTACCTGTGATGCCGATGATAGGTGTACCCAAGTGGACACGGTGATATTTCGCCAGTTGTTGCAGGGTGGTGAGCACATCCTCCACCAGAATCAGCCTTTCGTTACCCTCTTCTGCGTATTCTTTCTCGTCAATCACGGCATAGGCTGCACCCTGTTCCAACGCAGCCTTCGCATAGGCATTGCCGTCGAATGTCTCACCCTTCAGGGCAAAAAACATCGAATTCTCAGGCACATCGCGGCTGTCGGTCGTGATGGTCGGATGCTGCAGAAAAATATCGTATAAGTCTTTTAATTCCATTTTAGTGATGATTTATAAAAATCGTCCAGCGCTGGGCTGGTTATTTTAGCGCATTGATCAGATAACTCTCCAGTTCGTTGCTTGCCAGTCGCAGGTGGAATTCACCGCCTTGCGTCACGCTGATGGCACCCGTCTCCTCACTCACGATGATGGCGATGGCATCGCTCTGCGACGTGATACCCAGTGCGGCACGATGACGCAGACCCAGTTCCTTGGGAATGTTCAGGTTGTGGCTCACAGGCAGGATGCAACCTGCTGCTATGATGCGGTTATGGCTGATGATCATTGCTCCATCGTGCAATGGCGAGTTCTTGAAGAAGATGTTCTTGATGAGTTCCGTGCTGATGTTGGCATCGATGATTTCGCCCGACTTGATGACATCGCCCAGCGACATCTCACGCTCAATCACAATCAGCGCCCCCACCATGCTCTTGCTCATCGAGTCGCAGGCCAGCACGATGCGCATGATCTGCTGGTCCTCGTGTTCCTCTGCGATATTGGTCTTGTTCTTTACAAAATAGCGTGTAAGGAAATTCAACCGTCGTTGTGAACCCAGCGTGAGGAAGAATCGTCGTATCTCTTCCTGAAACAGGATGATGAGCGCCAGCACACCCACACTGACCAGTTTGTCAAAGATGCTGCCCAAGAGCTTCATCTCCAACATCTGCGACACCACAATCCAGATGATGACAAACACCATGATGCCGTAGAAGACGTTCAGCGAGCCCGACGACTTCATCAGTCGCCATGCGTAGTACAGCAACATGGCAACCAGCAGGATGTCGATAGCGTCTTTTATGCCAAATTCAAACACGTTTTGTAAGTTAAAAGTTAAAAACTAAAAGTTAAAAGTAAAAGTTACCGTTCCGCATGGCAGGTTTCTTTCACTTTTAGTTTTTAGTTGTTAGTTTTTAGTTTATTTATCAGTTTCACCACTTCCACCGCCTCCTTCACATCATGCACCCTCAGGATGCTGGCTCCTTTCTGCAAGGCGATGGTGTTCAGTACTGTAGTGCCGTTCAATGCCTCGTTGGGCGTGCAATCCAGCAGTTTGTATATCATGCTCTTGCGGCTCACGCCCACCAGCAGCGGCAACTCAAACACGTTCAGCATCTCCTGATGTGCCAGCAGTTCGTAGTTGTGGTCGAGCGTCTTGGCAAACCCATACCCTGGGTCGAGGATGATGTCCTTCTGCCCCAAGTCCCTCAGCTGTTGAATCTTCTCCGCAAAATACAGCATCACCTCCTTCATCAGATCATCGTAGTGAGGCGCTGCCTGCATGGTCTGGGGAGTCCCTTTCATGTGCATCAGGATGTATGGCACCCCCAACTTCGCCACCGTCTCGAACATTCTCTTGTCCAGTTCGCCGCCCGAGATGTCGTTGATGATGTCAGCTCCCAGCTCTTCCACACACATCTTCGCCACGTCTGCACGAAAAGTGTCCACACTCACAGGCACCTCTGGAGCATCCTCCCTTACCACCTTCATGCCACGTCTCAATCGTGCCATTTCCTCCTCTGCACTCACATCATCAGCGCCTGGGCGTGATGAGTAAGCCCCCACGTCAATCATCGTGCCACCTTCGTCTATAATCTGTCGCACACGCCTTCTGATTGCCTCTTCCGTTTCCGTTCGGCTGTTCGCATAAAACGAGTCGGGCGTTACATTCAGAATGCCCATCACCTGTGGCTCTGAGAGGTCCAACAACCTCCCCCTCACATTCAGCGTATAAGGTAAAAGTCCTTTCATCGGCCACAAAGGTACAAAATTGTTTGGAGTTAGCAGTCAGGAGTTCGCAGTTTTTTGCGGAGATAAACGAAAAAAGGTACAAAAAGAGAGTATCTTGGCCGTGTTCTCTGGAAAAATACTACTGCCTGATGTATTGTATGCCCATCATCGCCGCTAAACCATAGCCCCTCTCTCTTATGCAACATATATACCAATGAAGAAGAGACTCTCACACGGGAGTCCCTTCTTTTTTTCATCATTTTGTTTGTGGAATCAGAAAAAGTGTGTACCTTTGCCGACAGAAATAATGTCTGACATCTCGCAGATTCGTCAAAAAGTACTCGCTGACACCCACATCACTAACTTTCAACGCCGTGTCTATCTGGAACTTCTCCGCGTGCCTCGTGGTGAAACCATCACCTACGGCGAACTTGCACGTCGTATCGGATGTCGAAGTGCCCAAGCAGTAGGGCAAGCCCTCAAGCGCAATCCCTTCGCCCCAGATGTCCCTTGTCATCGTGTCATTGCCAGCAACGGCACCCTCGGAGGTTTTCATGGTCAACGTACAGGAGAAATGATAGAGAAAAAGCGCAAGATGCTGGAAGAGGAAAAATAGGCTTAATAGTCAATCTGCATTTTTTCGTTCACTCAGCATGTTCTTTTCTCATCATTCCATTATTTTAATTTGTCGTTATTGCGTTATCATTGCCTTATTTTTTGCAAAGATAGCACCTTTCTGTAAGACAAACAGAACTTTTATTTACTTTCATTCAATTGACTACCGTCTTCTTCCCTCTTTATCATATCACCTCTTATTTTTGCAAAGTTAATGTAAGGTTGGCATATGACAAATAAAATTTATCTTTCGCATTTTTTTCTTTGTCTTTCTCATGCCTTCAGCGGGAATCCCCCACACCCTTATCCTTTCACAATCAACCTGTTGCAAAAGGTTTAAATCCGCATCCCTATATCTGTTATAGGAAATCCCCTACCGTTTGGGGATTTTCAGTTTGAAACGCCTGTCAAAAGTCCGTAACTTTGCATCGTCAACCAACAAAAAAGGTTATTGGTTAAAGGTTAAAGGTTATAGAAGCCAAGCCCAAAACTCAAAACTTGACAAGACAAATAAAACAATAATTAATAACAATAAAAAACTACAATTATGAAAAAGTTCATCACCCTCGCTCTCGCAGCAGTCATCGCCATCAGTGCAAACGCAAAGAAGGTTAACACCGCAGTGTTCAACTCAGTAAAGGTAAACGCACCCGTGCACCTGGTCATCGTCCCCAGCAGGGAATACTCAGTTGACGTCACCTCACGCGAAACAGGCCTCGCATCCGCCATCTCCTGGAGCATCAAGGACGGCGTGCTCAACATCTCAGCCCGCGACCTCGAGACCCTCGAACAGTCCAACGGCACAGTGGATGTCATCGTATCAGCCCCACAAGGTGTAGATTACACGATCGGTCAGGACATGCAGCAAGTTTCCAGCAGCAAGAAGCGCGTTCCCCTCTTCCGTCGTCATCATCGCCGCTAAACCATAGCCCCTCTCTCTTATACAACATATATACCAAGGAAGAAGAGACTCTCACACGGGAGTCCCTTCTTTTTTTATGCCGAATGACAAGAAATAACAAAATAGCCTTTTAACCTGGCTGATAGTTCGATTCTCTTCCAAAGTGGATCTGAGAACCGTCACTTGACTTGAAAAACAAGTCACCACAAAGCGACCTTTCCGACACTTCCCATATCAAGTGTCGCACGAATGCCCATAGAACGGAACACCCTCGCCATTGTAGCAAAAGTCAAATTGTGCCCCTTTTCGATACGTGACACCTGTGCCCGTTTCACACCAATCATATCACCCAACTGTTCTTGCGTCAGATGTTTAGAGAGGCGCGCCTTTCGAATTGCTTCACCCATCAAAAAAGAGTTCATCTCAGCCTCATAATCATCGCGGGCAGGAGTCCCCTTCTCGCCCAACACCTTGTCAAGAGCCTCTTCTTCTGTATAAAACTTCATTGTGTCCATCTTTACTTATTTTTTGAGTTGAAATATTCTTTTCTTATTCTTTCTGCCTTTGCTATTTCTTTTGCAGGTGTCTTCTGCGTCTTCTCGATGATTCCATTCGTCAGCACTAACGTTTCCGCTTCTGTATCCCAAAATGCAAAAATGTGGGATGGACTGGATGATGCGGAAAAGTTGCTCAGTGTCAGCCACATCCGTCAGTCGCATCTTGCCGTCAGCAGCACGAAGTTTCAACTGGTGACAATTTGTCACCGTTTCATTTCCCTCTTCTCTGAGACGCTGTTTCAACTTGTTCCAATACTTACGCGCAGTCAGTGCATCCTTACTATCTGTGAGTACACCACATACATCTACTATAGAGAAATACCATTTCTCCTGTTCGTCGTCCCACACTGTGCGGACCTTACGTTCCTCAAATAGTTGTATTGCTTGTTTCTTGGTCATGTTTTGTTGGTTTTTCAATATGGCACTCCCTCCTCATTCCGCTTTCAGTTGCCTCCTCCATCGACTCCTGAAACGAATGTATCATCTTGTTTTCTATTCACTTGCAAAGTTACGGATAAGTGAGCGAATAGCCAAATAAAACAACAAAAAAGCCCATCCTTACGGACGAGCTTCTTCTTTCGTAGCAAAATGCTTCCCCTCTATCAGAAATCGAGACGGTAGAAGAGGTTAGGCAGTGAGATACCAGACTTGTCGTCACGGATCTGCCGTGTGCCGAAGTCGTAGTGCTGTGCATAAGGCGTCTCGTTTTGCAGAATATTGATACCCTCGAAGGCTATGGTATGACTCACCTTCTTGCAGTTAATCTTATAGCTGATGGTGAGGTCAATAAGATTGATAGGATCAAACTTCAAAGTCATCGCCTCTTCATCCTTGTAGATAGGATTGGGGTCAATTTTGTCTGCATCAACATTTGCCTGCATAGCTGCCACATCGATAGGTGTGTGGCGGAGAGCTCCTTGCAGGGTATACTTGGCACTGACGTTGAACACATTCTGCTTCTTCTTACCCATCATCCACTCTTTTCCACCGAGCACCTTGAACATATAGCCACGGTCGTAGAGCTGATTGCGCCACTTCTTGTCGAGTCCTCGATATTGAGACTTAAAGAGGGAGAAGTTCAACTGTCCGTAGAAACCCTTGCTCATGTAGTGCTCAAGCGTGATGTCAGCACCATAGTTGCGAGTGTTACCCTTGTTGACCAGCGGCTCTTCCACGTAATTGAACAAGCGGTTCACCGTACAGTAGGTGCTTCCGTTGATGCCCACAGGGACATTGAAACCATACTGATAGTAGGCATTGAAACGCAAGTTCAGGTTATCCATAAACTTATACATATAGGTGGCAAGGAAATGATGAGCCTTTGAGAAGCCCAAATCCTTGTTTGCCAATTTGCCCTCAGCATTGCGGAAGAAATAAGCATCCAGCTGCTCAATCATGGAGTGCAAACCATAACCGAAGGAGATGGAATGACGCTTGCCAGGTTCCCACTTCACACTAGCACGAGGCTCAAAGCTAAAATCTTTTGAGAGAAGGAAATAGCTGCCTGAAACACCAAAGTTGACGCTCAAATTATCAGTTGGTTTCCACAGGTTTGACCAGAACATGCTTGCCAATCCCGTATTGTCCTTCGTCGCATAATATGGCTCGTCAGGCACGGGGTCATAGACGTATTCTGCCGTGCGGTAGCTGAGGTTGAAGAAACGATGTGAGTACTCACCACCAAACTGGATGAGCCAGCGAGGATTGAGCTGCTTGGACAGTTCCGTATTAAACACTGCACGGTCTTCGTTCTGTTTCAGATAGCTGAAAGGATGTGAAGTTCCATCGAAAGCAATAGGTTTTTTATCGGCATCGAACTCAAGTCCACTGTAACGCATGTCCACCTTGTTATGCTGCATGTTGTATGCCGCTGTGGTACGCCAAGTCCACTTGTTGTCGAAGTATATCTTGTGTGAGACACCCACCGCTGCATTGTAAAGCCTACCATCCGTGTAGCTGGCGTCATAGATTGTGTGAATGTCCTGAATTTTCAAGTCTGTATCCCACGATTTGTCGATGAATCCCAAAGCAAAGACGGAGAAGGTACCTATTTTCTTCGTGGGGAAATTCAGCTTGAAAGAGAGGTCCTGAAAGTCGTATGCCGAACCATTCGTGTCAAGAATCTTCATCTCACGGGCGAGTGTCGTGAAGCCGAATCGATAGTTGATGATGAAGCTGGAGTTGTGCTTCTTCGAGATAGGACCTTCGCTTGTCCACTCAATGCCGACCGAACCCACCTGCACACCATTCTCGAACTTCGAGTTGTTACCAGATCGCATTTTCACGTCGAACACACCACTCAGAGCATTGTTATAGCTGGAGTTGAATGTGGAGACGAAGAAGTCGGAGTTGGTGATGACATTGGAGTTCAGCGCACTCACCATACCGTAACCTGCGTCGTAAAGACCCGAGAAGTGGTTGGGCGTGAAGATTTCGACACCTTCCAAGCGATACTTCATGAACTGCGGTGCGTTACCATGCACGGAGATGCCGTTGCCATCGCCCGCGCCAGCCACACCAGCAAAGGCGGTCACCAGTCGGGCTGGATCGTTATAACCACCTGCATATCGGCTGGCCTCCTCCATCGAGAGCATCATACCACCCGCCAATGCAGTTGGGTTAACGGTCGATTCCTTGTTCACACGAGGCTTGACCACCACTTCCGCCAGTTCGGAACTATTCTCACGAAGCGTGATGTCGAGCACCACCTCTTTGGCACCTGCCACGAGCACTTCCTTCAACACACTCGGTTCATAACCGATGTAGGATGTCTCGATAGTGTAACGTCCCGACTGGCTGAGATTGAAACTAAATTCACCATCCATATTGGTCACTCCACCCGTTCCTGGGAGTTCAACCACCTTCACGGCGGCACCAATCAGTGTTTCACCTGTGATTGCGTCGGTCACTGTACCCTTCAATGTTTGTGCCGTCATTGATAGAGGCAGAAACATTGCAATGACAAATTGTAAAAATGTTTTTCTCATTTGATAATAGAATTAAGTTGTATATGTTGTTTTACGTTTGCAAAGATACAACTTTTTTTCACATTTCCCAAATTTTCCTAAAAAATTCTGCTTTCCATACAAAATCCGCCTCAGTCCCTATGGAGAATGAAAGCAAATTTGTATACGAAAATGGAATGTGAAGGTGGCAAATGATCAGAGAATGGGCGGCGTTCCCTCCTTTTATGTGGCAAAAATTTGGTTATTCTCTCACTTATCCGTACCTTTGCAGGCTGACAAAACTTTGAGGAAAGTTTGCACAATTTACGAATGAAATCTCAAACAAAATAACACTTTTAACCATGAAAAAGGTTGCCCTATCTTCACAGACTGGACAACCACGCTCCAAATTTGATTATTAACTATTAAATTCAAATTATTATGAAATTAAAAACTAAGTATGGAAAACAAAAAAATAACCAAATAACCAAATAACCTTTTAACCTTTTAACCTTTCCACATACGTCTCGTATGCGACACGCAGGGCTTTCATGGGGAAGTCCGAGGGGTCGAGCTTCCTGAGCAGCCAGCAGATGACGAAGTAGCTGATGAGGTGGCTTTCGAAGTCAGTGTTCCATTTGCCGCCCTTCATCACGAAGGGGTACTGCCTGTACTGCTTCATCGAGTCCAGCTCCTTGCCGAACAGCACCTTGTCCAAGGCTCGCCGCTCAATCACGAGGTAGGGAAATTGCTCGTCTATCCGCTCCAGCGCCATGGCGAAGCAATGCACCAGGTTCGCTGGTTCCCTGTCGAACTTGAATCGGAACGGGTTATTCCGCAAAGTTCCATCTGTCTGGCTGTTCCTCTTCATGGTGTTCCTCCTTTGGTTCCGCTTTTCCCTCGTCCCACACATAGCCCTCCGCATAGCTGACCTTGAGCATGATCTCGCCTGTCTTCATCTTGGGCGTGATATGTCCATCGCACATCAGCTGGCGAATCCACTGGTCTATGCCGTCCAGCACCTCATCCCCTCCTTTCATGATGGGGGTGTCTGGGTCGATTCCCCTGCCCACGCAGATGGAGCCAGCCGGCAGTTCGTGGGGCGCACATGCTCCGCTGAGGGTGGCGTTGTGGTAGGCGCCAGTCATCGACAGCTGGAGGTTCAGCTTCAGGTTCTCTCTCGTATAGACCTTCAACTTGTACGTGCCCTCCTTGATGGCGCAGTAGTTCTTGATGCCCCGCCAATGCTGGGGGTCTCGTCTTTCCATGGTGGAGCAGGAAAAACCTGTCACCCGCTCCACCATCTTGCCTGTCGTATAGCCCTTGCAGCCATACTCCCTTTTCAGTACTAATGTAATCATCTTTCTTATTTTATGCTTTTTTGAGTTTTACGTAGTTGTCTCCTTCCTTCATGATGAGTCCGTTGGTCTTCCACAGCGAGAGCACCACCTTCAGCGGCGTCTTCATGCCCACCCTCTGCAGCATGAGGCGTACATCCGTCCTGCTGAAAGTCTCACTCAGCTTGTCAAACACTTTGTTGTGCGGAATCCTTTTCGCCACCGCCTTGTCCTGCAGTTCGTTGTAGCGTTCGCCAAACTGGTAGAGGGAGTTGTACAGGTCAACGCTGCAGAACCACTTCACGAAGTCGATGATCACCGCCTGCTCCCTCTTGCCCACATTGGCGTAGAGTCCGTGGCAGAGCAGTGCCAGACGGAATCCCTTCACTGCCGCCCTCCTTCTGAACACGTCCCTTGCTGGGTTCAGGGTGATGGCGCTCTTCACACGCTCCTCCTCCAGCCATTCCAGCAGGGTCGGATAGATGTACGAGAGGTCTATCTTTTCTGGCTCATGGAACTCATACTGCCAGGGCACCACCTGGTCAAAGTCCTCTGCCTTGATGTCCATGAGATCCGTCTGGTCAAACTTCAGCGGCTCCTTATACACCTTGGCGTCCAGCCTGTTCAGGATGTTCTTGATCTGCAGCACCTCGTTCTTGGGGATGGGCTTCCATGGCGTGAACCTTGCGTACTGCTGGTTCAGGATGGGGCACACGCTGAACCTTGTCACCAGCCCGTCCTCCACATTCTTGAAGAAGCGGTCTATCTGGTCTTGGGTCGAGGTCATCAGCATGTTCAGGAACATCTGCGCCTCTCCCTTGAACGTGTTCGTGCTCTTGAAATACTGGCCGTAGGTGCCGTTGTCCCAAGTCACGCGCCACAAGTCCGACTTGTCGCCTCCAGCGCTCCTGTTGCCCTTCGCAAAGGTGTCCAGCTCTTCCACCTCGATATACATGTGGTGCCCGTGATTGTCCCTCATCTTTGTCAGCAGCTCTGGGATGGAGATGATGGGTTTTACGATGCGCACGCTCACTTTGGGCGCATCCTGCCCCCTTTCGTTGGCAGACTTCTTCCGATCCGATGCCGCATAGATCTCTTCCCTCCTGTTCGCCAGCTGATCTCTCTCCTTGATGTTCTGCAGCAGCCAGTGGAACCGCTTGATGAACTCCTTGCCCGACGATGGCGGGGCGAACAGCAGCGAGATGAATTCCGTGCTCTGCTCCTTGTCGTCGAAGTAGTCAGCCCTCAGATAGCTGGTCAGCGTGCCCAGCACTGGCAGCAGCGCCACCACCGTCGGAATCTTGAAGTCCTCGGGTGCCGCATTCACGAACTGCCTGAACACGGGCGGCAGCTTGGGCATGGGCGGCAGCTGCTCCTCCTCTGGTTCCTGCATCTCAGGGCGTTCGGGTGCTGTACGCTCCAGCAGGTAGCCCCTGTCCTTCAGGAAGAAGTAGATGTTCCTTTCCAGCCTCGTGGTGCGGTTCGAGGAGCAGAGGCTCACGCACTGCCCCCAAGTCTCCTCCACTGAGTTTCCGAACATGGGCAGCACGGCATGCAGGATTTTCGGGTCGTTGTTCACGAGGTTCCTGAACTGCACGATGAGGTTGTTGTACGTGCTATGTCTCATGCCTTCCTCAGGGTCGCCACCCGTCACGTCCAGATACTCCCTCACCAAGTCTGCCACCTTCTTGCCGTTGTACTCGTAGTCCTTGTACTCCTCATCGCTCTTGAGCACATCGCCCACCTTCAGCTGCACATTCTTGTTCTTCTCGATGGTGCCGGTCGCCATCACCTTCTTCATCGCCTCCACACTCACTGCCGGCACTTCGTCAAACAGCCCCTTCTCATAGAGGATGTAGTCAGCTGGCACCAGATACGACAGCCTCGACAAGTCCTTGCAGGCAGGGTCAACTTCGCCAAATTGCTCCAGTCCCAGCGCCTCCACACAGTGCCCGATGGTCGCTTCCATGCCCTCTGCATGGCAACACACCAGCAGTCGCAACCCCCAACCCGATGGAGTGATATGCACCAGTCGCACACCCATCCGTTCCAGCTCCTCCTTCTTCTCCTCAAAGTGCTGGCTCACACCCTTCATCCACTCCGCATGGCTCTCCCCATTATGGGGGAGATGCCCTTTAGGGCAGAGAGGGTCTGCGTTGTCTATGTCCAGCATCACCAGACCCGTGGGCGTGCAGTTCTCTTTTTTTCGGGTCAGGTCGCCCACCAGACCCATCGGCATCATGGCAGGCAACCCCTCCTTCTTTGTCTTGTCGCCCGTCTCCTTGATGGCGGCACACACCTCCACAATCTTCTTGTTCTCCTCAAGATAATTGTACATGTCTGCCTTGCTCCTCCAAGAAGTAATTGGGCGCACACTGCGCATACTTCCATAAATATCAATCTGCATTGTATGTATTAGTTTGTTAGTGTTATGAGTTCACTTGATTTCATCGCCAGTGCATCCTTTCTGATGCTCAATGCCAGCGGCGTGTTCAACTGAAACGACAGCGCCTTGCTCATGTAAGCCTTCTTGACCGTCCTGTGCTTCTCCTTCAAAGCCAGCCAGTCCTTCTTGTCATTCACGATTATTTTAGGCATCTTTAGTTTGTTAGGATTATGAGTTCTTTAGTTTGTTAGTTGGTTGGTTATAGAATACTCACACATCGCGTCAGCCCTTCTCTAACCTCTAACCCCTAACCTCTAACCTCTTAATTAATTTTCAAGCTTTCGCTTGCTGTCTTCGCTTCCCTTATCAGCACCTTTCCGACATACTCTCTACCCAATCTCTTAGGCACGCTTTCGTACATCTTGATGCATTCAGGCGACTCAGTAACCCTACCATGTTCCAGATAGAAGAGCACCTGCTCCTTCGGCCTCTGGTAAGGCTTGCGGTTATAGGCATTAAAGCCGATCACCTTTTCGTTTTTCTTGTTTGATGGATTCAGACCCAATGAGCCTTCCACCCTCTTGCCACCCATGATGGCCTGCAACACCTCGTTGCTAACTTCAATTTGAATTTTCTGTGTCATGATCTTGAGTTTTTTTGCGAGAAGAAGTTTCGGATTCCTTGGCCATTTACTCGAGAATATCCTCCTCAGCCTTCAACTCAAGTTGTTAATTTTTTAATTCCCGTAATCCCCGTAATTTCCCAGCAGGGGAGCTGTTCTTTTATAACATCACCGCTTTGCGGTAGATTACACAGATTACGCAGATTTTTCTGTTGTCAAGTAACTTTTACTTTTAGTTTTTAGTTTTTTGGTTATAGAATGCTCACACATCGCGTCAGCCCTTCTTTAACCTTTAACCTATAACCTTTAACCTTTACTATACTGTGGAAACGCCTTATAATACCCTTTCTCCACCTTTTCCAAGTCAGCATCAGTCACATACCGGTCGCCGTTCTCCACCTTCGCCATGGCCAGCACCAGCCACATGGCATCCTCACGCTTTTCGTCTATCCAAGAGTCCACCACGATGAGGTCAGTCTCTTTCAGGCAGGCATCCTTGCACACCCTATCGATATACGCACGAGTGTTGTTGTGATCCTGTGGAGGAGCCCATCTGTAGAGGATCTCCCTCACGGAATAGATGTTGTGCTTCTTGTTGTAGGAGTCCAGCACTCGGAACGCTGCCCGATACCCATCCTCCATTGTCTCGAATATGCAGAACTGACCGTCATGGCTCTTCTGCCCCTGCCAAGGTCTCGTACCAGGCGTGTACCTGATATTCAGTGGGTTGTTGTTTCTCAGCCCTCTTGGCATCCACTTAGTCTTTTTCGTTGTCTTCATTTTCCTTTTCATCCTTGTTCTTCTTTTTGAGTTTGAGGAAAAGTGCGATGATTTCCCTCAGCAGCCAGATAATGGCCTCAATGTCCTTCTTTGCAATCTTCATGATGCGATACGTTTTGAAAGATTGAGTAGCTTGATGTTCGTGTACTCCTTCCCCTTGTACTCACGCAGGGAGAACGAAATCGTCAGATCCAGCTCTGCCTGACTTTCCATCAGTTCGTTGAGTTGCTTCACGTAGTCGGGGTTGGCACAAATGTGGTCACACACCAGCAAGTCCTCCCCCTGCTTGCCATCCTGACGCACATAGGGGATGGCCACTGTCACTGGGTAAGTTTGTCTTTGCTCACCCTCCTTGGTTTGCCAACTGCGTGGCTGACCAATTGCTTTAATTGTTCCTTGTTTAATCATTGTTTTTTGTTTAATAAATGAGTATTATGAGTAATTGTTTACTTTAATTCATACAGATCAACTGTTCTATAAACTTCTTTCCCTGTTTCGTCCACACCAGATACTTCCGTTCCTTCTTCTCACCGTTCAGCCCATAATAGTGGTAGTCTCTCTCCTGTGCGTAGTCCAGATGTCCGTACTGTCCTTGCAACCAGTAGCGTCCATACTTCCGATACTGCACCCCCAGCTTCACCAACCGCTGATTCAGTTCCTTCGTCGTCACCCCCATCGAGCGGGCAATTTCCGTTGTGGTCATGCAGTCATCAGCAGGCAGGTTCTTTTGGGCGATGGTT